>JACCEA011310677.1_pt1 | contig 107973 bp, 98 predicted proteins | sample 7449851 | NCBI WGS metagenome assembly JACCEA01 (sample SAMN15323453, study PRJNA562643) | freshwater metagenome | isolation source: river surface water | place: USA:Blue River Watershed | collected 2017-08-18
ACATAGCGTCTGTTCCGTCACTTATTTCTAAGTCACTACATTGTACCCATAGTAGGACTCGAACCTACAAAAATCAGATCCTAAATCTGACGCGTATACCAATTCCGCCATACGGGTGTCTGCGCTGATTCAGAATTACGATATCTGGACCCCGAAATTAACAGTTTCGTGCTCTGCCTCTGAGCTAAATCAGCTTTTGTCTAGATGGTAAGATTCGAACTTACGTGCTCTCGCGTCCAAGGCGAGCGAGAAAAACCTGACTCCTCTACATCTAGAAATAAAGATAATGATGGAATACCCGTCTCGTTCCAATCTTAACTGCTTCATCAGAGTTTTACTGAGCGCTCGGCAGAGGGTGCTGTCTGTTTAAGTAGTTATAATGTTAGTCGACAACAATTATAACATCAGACCATTATCTTAGTGATCCCGTTTGGATTCGAACCAAAGACCCACATCTTAGAAGGATGTTGCTCTATCCAGCTGAGCTACGGAACCAAATTAAACACTATCGTCTTTGAAAGTTTTTATTTAAACGTTATGCCTTACGGCTTGTTATTTTACTTTCAAGTTTATCAAGTCTCGAATCTAATGCAGAAAAAATCTGCCTTTCTAAATCCGTTCTATCTCTATTCACTCTTTCAAATTCACCCGAATAAATCGTATGAATTGATTCAATTTCTTTGTTTAGTTTGTTCACCTTAACAAAGGCTATAACCGCAACTACCGCAACTGCGACAACCACAACTATAGACATTCCTAAAATAAATGATAATATATCCATATTAATTTTCTCCTATATTTTCAAAGAACGATAGTGTTTGTACCTGGAGCGGGAATCGAACCCGCACGGACCTTACGGTCCAACAGATTTTAAGTCTGTCTTGTCTACCTATTCCAACACCCAGGCAAATCATCTCCAACATTTCAAAGAACTCTTTATCAAATATAAGAATAAAAAAACACAAAACAAAAAACCCGAACATTTTTGTGTTCGGGTCTCGATATAAGTTTTAATAATTTTCTATTATCCTTTATTGATATCCGAACATAAATGACATAACGGTTGCACACCATACCCATTACCATTGTTAAGGGGTCTCGTACTCGTTAATATGTTATTTATATTCTTCATCGTTTTAATAAGTATACACAAAAAATAAAAAAGTGTAAATAGTAAAAAATTATTTTGTACTCGGTACGGGATTCGAACCCGTGCTACGTCCGTGAAAGGGACGCGACCTAACCACTAGTCGAACCGAGCAAATAATCACTCAAATGGGTATTTGTTATAATATCACAATTGTTGCATTATACTCTGGTTAATTACTCCGTCTGTATCCAACAGCTTTATGTTGGCTTATAATTGGCTATTTTACTATAACTCACATTTTTATTTGTGATTGCGGAAGGAGTAGGATTCGAACCCACGGTACCTTTCAGTACTTCGGTTTTCAAGACCGACGCGATAGACCAACTCTGCCATCCTTCCAATTGTCCCACCTGAAGTCCCAGTGAGTAGATATTCACAGTTTTTCCTATTGAAAAACCCAACGCGTCTTACCGCTTAAAAAGTCAAACATACTCGGTGGGATTGTTACCCCCATTCTCCGAGACCCCCTCTTAAGGCCGTGGTAGGAGACAACCATAACATCTTGAAAGAACGTTACCAAACTTACTGAGTACTTCTAACTCATTATCTTAAATCAAGGTTTTACTTGTCTTATCAATAGTATCACCAAAAATTGTAATAGTCAATCTTGAATTTTCCAAATTATCCCCAAATGTGTCCAACACTCCGTGTAATATATTACCTCGATAAAAAATTAATCTATTATATTTGTTTTCAATATTATGAATTATTTCACCATTATCATTATGTAATGTTGTTCCAGAATTTTCTTTTGGATTTGGAGTTAAGTATATAACACCAGCCCATTCTGAGGGATCTTTATGTAATCTATATTCTTTAAAATTTTTTACTTCATTTTTGGTATTATCCAAAGAATAATGATAATAGGCCCTTATATTTAAATTTTTAAAGTTTTCATCAACCTCAATTAATTTTGATTTAATAAACTCAAGTATATTATTATCAAATAACTGAGTTCTAAATCCTTTCCAACCCGTATCGTTTGTTGATTTAATATACTTTAACGATAAAGCATATTTTCGAATATCATCAACATCTTCAAAAAAGTCATCTATTAAAGTATAATTTAACTTCATAATTATTTTATAATATGCGGGACTGACGGGAGTTGAACCCGCTCCGTGCGCCGTGACAGGGCGACATCTTAACCGTTTGACCTCAATCCCAAAATAACAAGTTTTTTGTACCCTTCTGTACATCATAACCAATATATTTCTACATTGGTGGTTACATTTTCGCATTGGGTTAATTACTCCCCGCTTATAGTAAACTCTACCCTCACTGCTCTGATACCGCGAATCAAGACAGTTCTTTGAGATTTATATACCGTGGGGTTACACCACAGTCGTCACTTGTTGTTGCGAGAGAGGGAATCGAACCCCCGACCTAAAGGTTATGAGCCTTCCGAGCTACCGCTGCTCTATCTCGCGATGTTTGTTTCACAAAGGTAAGAAATAAATACGAATATTCCAAATTATTTCAAATCTTTTTGTTGCGGGACTGGGACTCGAACCCAGAACCTCGGCTTATGAGACCGATGAGATAACCATTTTCTACACATCCCGCAATATATGGGGTGATAGACGGGATTCGAACCCGCTAATCCAAGAGCCACAATCTTGGGTTCTACCATACGAACATCTATCACAGAGGTAGATACAAGGTTCGAACTTGTGTAGGAGGTTTTGCAGACCTCAGCCTAACCACTCGGCCAATCCACCTTATTTTGAGGTCTCACAGGGATTCGAACCCCAATCATCTCGTCCGTAGCGAGACGTTTTTCCATTAAACTATGAGACCACATTTATTTTAATCTTTCATCCCATTCTGCTTGAGTACCTAATCTAATTGGAACAAATAATGCAAAACCATCATCATCTTCAAAATGGTTACACACATCTTCATACCAACCCCATTTGTATCTCATATAATCAAAATGGTTTTTTTCTTGATTCCATCTTGCAATTGTTGTCCTTCTATGTTCACCAATATAAATTTGACCACCAATCAAATCTTTTTTTGGAATTGCACCAGCTTCGATAAGTTTTGGTACATAGAATTCCTTCCACTCCTTTTCATCCACATTTGGTAGTTCAGGAACGTTGTCTGGATTTTTAAATTTTGGGAGATTCTCCCAATACTCTTTTACCCTCTTTTTTCTTTCCTCTCTGATTTGGATAAGTTGAGCCTCCGCTCTTAACTTAAACCCTTCTACATTGTTTTCCATTGTGTTTTTCTATTATGTTTCCAAGATTTATATTCTCGGTATTTGTGGGAATAAATCGGTTTTCCGTTTCCGTGTCTTCCCCATACTTTATTGGGTGAACAATCATAATACCAACTGCCACTTCTTTTCTGACAGATGAAACAGTAATCCCATATCTGTTTCATTTTTTTTACTTTTTCTTCTTTCATTTTACATTAGTTTAACTAATGCATATCATATTTCTTTTTCATAACTTTTAATTTTTGCACGGACTGAAGTAATCGAAACTTCTCCTATGGTTTTGGAGACCATTTGGCTACCATAGCCTAATCCGTATGTTGTGACCCCGAATGGACTCGAACCATTGACTCCCTCATTAAAAGTGAGGTGCTCTAACCAACTGAGCTACGAGGTCATTATGTGGAGAAAGTTGGTTACGCTCCAACTCCTTCGGATTTTCAGTCCGATGCTTCTACTAAGTTAGCTTCTTCTCCTTATGTTGGAATAGATGGACTCGAACCATCGACATTCACCGTATCAGGATGACGCTCTAACCAACTGAGCTATATTCCAATTCTGTGGACACGTTGGGAATCGAACCCATTCACTCTGATTGCAAATCAGGTGGTCTGCCATTGACATCCGGCCCATAAACAAAAAACCCTGAGATTTTGAGGTCTCAGGGTTCTTCAATATTGTTAGTTATAATTACCAACCACTTGCTTCACTGAGACTTTTGGACATAGCACGATCATCCGCCCATTTTGAACAGATTGTAAACGACATTGTATGTGTAAATTGTCTCATTGAATTTAGTTTTATCTTTTTTCTTTTACAAAGATAACAATAAATATGTATATAATCAAGAAAAGTTTAATAAAATAAAAAAATAACTTTTTTAATGACGTATGTCATTCTTTAGATATTTATAAATGGACAAAATAAATAAATGTATTCTTAAAGATAAGTTACTCCTCTTTTAATGGTTTAACTGTGTTTTTAGGGTACAAACTAAACTAAAAACAAATGGAAAGAGTTAGATCAATCACCCTTGCCGTTAGGGACAGATTTATTCAAGGTTTCTTATTATTCGCAATGATTTGGATTATTGCGGCTTTACTTATCCAAGTAACAGCGGTAATCCTACAATTTTCTGGTAATGGAGAAATTCTTAGTAGATGGGCATCAAATGTCGAACACAGAATCGACGGGACATTCAAAAATGACCCAAATAACATTATGTACAACGCAGATGAACACATCTGGGTAGAGAGTGTTGTTAATAACGTAAAAATCGGAAAACTTGCTGGTAACAGGAATTTAGAATTCGGAGTTAAGAATATGTTAGAAGAATATCTTCAAGAAAAAAACTATGACTTAACACCAAATGCACCAAACAAGTTAAAAGTTGAAATCGTTTATTTAGACGTTTTAACAACTAAAAAAAATGTATCAGTTTTTCATAAAAATGAAGAAGAAGTTGTTATAAGAATGAAAGGTATTCTTTATAAAGACGGTAAGAAGGAAAAAGAAATTATTGTGGAAGAGAGTTCCTCTGAAATTTCAATGTCAACTCTAATTGTTGATGAAGGTGGTCAATTTAATCAAACATCATTGAGCAACTCCCTTAAAAAGACTTGCGATAAGTTAGTTACAAAAATCTTACAATAATGAAAAAACTATTAATGATTATTGGGATATTAAGTATATCTCTTTCCTCATTTGCACAATTAACAGTTAACCAAACTATAACACCAACAACCGGATTAAAAGTTGGTGACACGTTAACGGTTAAATATACCGTTGTTAGAGGCACTACAACTCCAAGGTATTTTTGGTTGAGGTATTCATTTAATAACAAAGCATTGGCTATGGTACCTAATAGTACCGTTTTTTCTCAAGGTAGTTCAACACAGACGTTTTTTACTGGTTGGAATAATTTTAGATTTACACCTGCATCGAATGTTGCCGACACTCAATTATATGCTCAATATCTTTCCACTCCGTGGGGTTACGTGGCAAACAATGATTGGAATGTCGGTCAATTAACAGTTCAAAGAACTGACGCCGCAATTAACGGGGACATTGCAACTCAGAAGTTTGTATTAAAAGATCAAAACACTTATAATGATATTCATAAATTAGATTTATCATACGCAATAAATGATTCGTCTACAAACATATCACCAATAACGAGAAGTTCAACAAATATTTCATTAACTGGAGTTGTTGGTAATACTTCACAATTTAAAGTGAAAGTTCTATTTCCTCAAGGATATACAATCACCGACCATAACGTCCAATTAATGAAATTGAAAACAGATGGTAGCGGTACTATCGATTGGTCACAACAACCAATAGCACAATTACCTTTGGATGCTACAGGTGAAGCATTATTTACTACACAAGTTAAAGTTGGTGATAGTTTAGGTGTCTTTGTTAGTCCTGCTTCACAAAAAGCTTGGATGAATAATGTTATTACAGTTTCAGATGCATATAAAGCATTTTTGGGTCATTCACAAACAGATATATCAGGAACTTCAAACTTTTTTACTTACCCAAATTTAGAAAAGAAAATAGGTAACATCACTAAAAACGATAACGTATTTAACGAATCTGATTCATATTTCTCATTTGCGTATGTAATGGGTCAAGATGTTTCCTCAAATGCTTTTATACCAACACAATCATCAACTTCTTGGAGATGGCATAGTGGTTTATTGAATCAGGATTGGTTAGATGGTAACATTAAAAATAAAGTAACGATTGATACGCCGATTAAAGAGGTTTATGCGGTATATGCGTGGGGTGGCGACTTAAACTGGTCACATTCATCAGACCCAGCGGTAATTGCTAGTAGAATAAGCTCGGGACAATACACAAACTCAGTAAATTCTATTAACGCTAAAGTATCAATGTCGACACAACCAATGTCATATAAAACGGAGACATTAGAAACGGCTAAATTAAGTGTTACATCTACATTAGAAAATGGTAAAGTGGTTTTAACAACAAATTTATCAAAAGAAGGTTTAGCGGGATTGGAGGTTATTATGAATTATGATGAATCTAAATTAACGTTAGATAATATGATATTCGACGCGGGTTCAACGATAACAAACTTTAAAACAACTAAAGATGGTAGATTAACATTTGGTTCAATTGACCAAACGAAAACGGCCAGAATTAAAACAGGAACTCCATATAAATTAATATTCACACCGAAGGTTCAATTAACAAATACCGCAGGTTTATTCTACTTTGTTTTATCTGACGCTGTCGATGGAAGCGGTAAGAAAATAAACTTAATAGTAGAATAATATGAAGAATTTATTAGTAATATGTTTTTTACTAATCTCATTTTTAGGGTTCGGACAGAGTGTATCTGCTCCGGACTCTAAATCATTTTTACCATCTACCGCCGGACAAGATGCAAGTGGATTTAGTTTAAGTGGGTTTAACTCAACTGAAACCCTATTGGCGTCAATTAGTTTAGTTAATCCACCATCGGGTACAACATTTGTATTAAACACAACAACTGGTTTGACGGCCGCAAGTGGATTCACATTATCAGGAAATAAGACTCGTTTGGTTGTGACCGGAACTATGACTAATATCAATACGGCATTAGCATCACTAAAAGTAAATACAGGTTCAGTAGTTGGAAATGTTCAATTATCGGTGGCCGCAACCGTAAACCCAATTGGGTTTTTTTACAACGGAGTTAATGGTCATTTTTATAGACCTATAACTGCAACTAATGAAAGAACCACTTACACAAACGCAAGAGCAAGATCTTTATTAACAACATTCAAAGGACAGACCGGATATTTGGTAACTATAACATCAGCTTCCGAAGATGCTTTTATATTTGCAAATGTTCCAGCAACTAATGTTTGGTTTGCCGCAACCGATGAGGTGATAGATGGTAGATGGGTAATTGATGCTGGACCTGAAAAGGGAACGGTAATGAAAACCTCAAATGGACAAACTGCTGGAAACATTCCAGGTGTGTATAACAACTGGGCGGGTGGTGAACCTAATGGTAGTAACGGTAGTGAAAACTATGCGGTTGCAAAATGGAATGGTGCATCAACTTGGAATGATTTATCAAATAATTGGAATAACCCTTATGTAATCGAATACGGAACTTGGACTAATCCTGATGATGCAACTTTTACGGAGTTTTATACTAATTCGGTAACACATTCAAACGGAGAAGTGCTTACCGCAAGATTTAATTTTGATTTTGGTGGTAATGTAGATGAAACTAAATTTTCAGCAAAGGCAAATACTTTTGTAAATAATGTTTGGGGGACAACGACTAATACATTAAGGTCTATAAGTGGATTGGGTAAGGTTGATTTAACAAATGATTTGGATACTGCAAAAGTAAGTAATGGTGGTATTAAGGCAACAACGACAGGTGGACAAGTAGAATGGTGCGTAGTATATGATTATGATGTAACTAACCAACGATATAGAATTGGTATTGATAGTAGAGAGGTAAATGGAATAGTTTCAAATCCATCATCAATTAGTAGTTTACAATTATTTGATTTATGGAATGGACCAGTAACATTTAATTCCTATGACCCAAATGGTTGGACGGAAGTTTATGTTTATACCCAAACTCAATTTAATTTTAGTGGTTCATCATTTGCATCAAACATAAGGGCGGGTAATGGGTTTTATGGATTACAGGCAGAATTTACGTTTACATCAACAACCGCCTATAAACAACACGGAATTGATTTATCATATACTAATCAAACAGATTTAAATAACCTATATAATAGTGTTGTAACAGTTTCAGATGTGTTTTTGGCGTTTAAAGAATTATCAAATGGTGGAATATTTGGAAATCAAAGTGGATTAGAATTTACATCAGGTATTCAATATATGAATGCTGATGTAGATGGTAATGGTATTTTCAACGAAGCAGATACATACAAACTATTACAACACTTAACAGGGGTTGCACCACTTACACAATTTTCAACACTAACGTATTTGATGAAATTGTATAGTAAATCGGAATACGATGCAATCACTAAAACAAATTGGAACACACAATTTAATTTAACTAGAAGTTTGTTTCCTTTTAATTTAAACTCTGGTACACTTAACAACACATATAATGTTAATGTAACTTGGGTGGGTGATGTGAATCTATCCCATTCGGCACAACAAAGTGTAAGCGGCGTTGCAACTAATTCGATGAGAACAATGAGTTTATCGACTAATTCGGTATCTAATCAAATTAATGCATATCTAATGGGTGAAAATATTGGGGGTAAGGTTGTTATAACAATATCGTTGGATCCGTTACAACAAGAAGTGGTGGGAACACAATTTCTATTAAACTACGATAACACCGCATTAAAATTTGAAAAAGTTGAATTTGCAACAAAAGGTAACCCAACCAACTTCGGTACCGATAGAGGTTCTTCAGTGACATTAGGTTCTTTAATAACAGATGGATCAACAATATTAGATAAAACAACGGAATATAAAATAACATTTACACCGTTAATAGGGCTTAATGGTTTATTAGGGTTAACCTCGGTATCAAATACGGATGCTGTAAATAAAAGTGGTAAAACATTAAAAGTGATAATGAAATAATGAGAAAAATATTATTAATATCGTTCATTTTATTGGTTGGGTGTACAAAACCTGAATTACCATTACCAGAAGTAGTGGCTAAAGATAATATATTCAGTGTTGCGGAAAGTAGTGTGACAAACGGTCAATCAATATATTTTGATTTACCGTCTTCGGGTGTTTATACCTTAACAATGACGGATAAGGAAACTGGACAAGTAGTTAGTAGGGAAAGATTTATTGGACAAAATGGTGAAAATATAAAGAAGATTTACACCAATTCGGTACAATCCCAATATTTATATTTATCAATAGAAGACGCAACAAAAAATGAAATAAAGAAAACAATAATAGTTATAAAAAAGTAAAAAGGGACAAAATGAAAAAATTATTAATCGTGTCAATTGGGTTGATTATTCTTGGTGGATGTACTAAGGATGATTTCGCACCCGAAGTTAAACAGGTGAAACCAGAATTGGCGATTACGGCGTTATCGGGTATTAAGTTAGAAACATCTTTCGTAACTTCAGAAGTGTCTATGAATATTAAATTCGAATCGGCTGGTACTGCAACAATTAAAATTATGGATATTTCAAATAGAGTGGTATCTAAAGAACAAGTGGAAGTTAAATCTGGTGATAATATATTAAAAGTATATACATCCGCATTACCATCATCCGCATATAGAATAGGTCTTTATGATTCAAATAATAATCTAATAGGAATAACAGATTTCAATAAAATAAACTAAAATATAAAAACAAATACAATGTCAGAAGAACAAGAACAAGAAGGAACCTGGTCAGGTTTAAAAAAGACAATAATCGGGGTTGCTGGTACAGTAGTAACAGCCGGAGGGGTTTGGTTATCAACATTATTAGGTGGTGGAGACAAGGAAGCATCACCCGCTGCAGCACCTGCACCTGTAATTAACATTACTAATTCCAATCAACAATCTCAACAAGCATCAGGTGGAGGCAAAACCGTTATCATTAAAGAAAAATCAACACCCGCACCCGCACCAAAAGTTAAGAAAAAAGAAGGTGACGAGTTTAAACAAGAAGAACCTAAATGGTAAAAATTAAAAAAGGAATATAATGAAAGAAGAACAATCAGGAGGATTTAAAGAGTTATTAGCAAATATGATGAAACGTAGATGGTTCATCACTGCCATCGTATTAGGTGGATTTATGGTAATCATTATGGGTATTTTTGGGGCAATCCTAAATAAATCCGCAATTGAGGGAGAATGGAAAGAACTTCTTCTATTATTATTAGGTGCTTTCATTGGATCCTATGGTAAAATCATTGACTATTGGTTTAGTGATACCGATAAGGATAAGATGTTAGTTCAGAAAATGGATGAAGAAGATGGTACATCTTTAAGTAATACTGCAGATATGCCAAACAATCCAATCGTTCCTATGGGTGTAGCTCCATTGGTTTTACCAACAAATGAGGAAGTTGGACAAAATGTCCAAGTAACTGACCAAGTAATTGAAACACCTAAATCGGAAAAAAAGGGTGTTGAAATCGATGAAGATGGTGATGGTATAATGGATGGTTTAGATTTTGACGGAGACGGTAAAATCGACGAATATTTTGCACACAGACAATGTGAACACGTTTGGGGTGATTTAGATGGAGACGGAACTGAAGAATGTTTGAAGTGTGGTAAAATTAAGGACGAAGAGGCCGAAATGAATATGGAAGGATAATTAGAACGACCAAATAAACACAATAAAACAAACACAAAACACAAATTATGGGATTTTTAAAAGAATTATTTAACGACAACAATACAATCAATGAAAAATCGGTTGTAGGGTTTTCATCATTTATCTGTATGGTATTAGCACTAGTTGTTGATCTTGTTACAGGTTATTTTGGAAAACCGTTAGTTATCAATGAATTTATATTCAATGGATTCTTAGTGATTACACTTGGGGCCTTTGGTATTGCATCCGTTGATAAGTACATAAATAACAAACACAATAAACAAGACGAAGAAGTCGAAAACGAAGGTTAAAAGGAGGGAGTTAAACTCCCTTTTTTTATATTTATAATAAAACAAAACTATGAAAAAAATATTATTTGTATTTGGGTTGTTGTTAATTTCAATCGTTTCAACTGCTCAAACCATTGGTAAAACCCAAACAGAACAATATAAAGCATCTTTTGAAACTGCGATAGATATTAGTCAATTTTTAGACTATGATGGACCTCAAATTCCTATTCAAATTTTAAAAGCGGGTATATCTGAAGAGATGTATGAAATGTACCCAGAACTAAAAGAAAAACGTGTTGGTTTAGGTGTTGCAAATATTTCTATGGAATACCTTGAGAATCTTAATCGTTTCAAATTTACCGAAGATAAGACAGAAATCAAGAATAGAATGGTAAAACAATTCCAAGCGTCTCAAGCTGGTATTTCTGAAAACAAATTAGATGGTAGAGGAAAGATTAACTTAGCAAAATACTTTGTAACAATCGAATGTTACGATTATTCGGTATCGGAAGATGAGACTGTAAATTTAAAAGACGGTGTTAAGAATATGATGGTTACTCGTATTGGTTTACAAGTTAGATTTACCGACGCGGAAACTGGTGTTGTATTTGGTGCAAGTGGATTAGGTGAGGCAAAAACAACTAGAGAATTAACATTTCTTTCAGATGCAACAGTAGACGAAATGAAGTTCAATCAATCAACTATCTCAATTGCAACTAAAAAAGCTTTGGATATTGCTTGTGCAAGAATCTTAGATAGAATGATTAAAAAACAAATATTCACAAAATAAAAAATTATGAAAATAAAATTGTCAGCACTTGTATTCACATTGATTACAATAATATTAATCATTGGATTTGGGTACGTTTTTTATAAATTCCATACTCAATCATTATTAGTAATGATAGGTATTATATGTTTGATGTTTGTAAGACATACATATGTTGCAATTTATTATACTCTAAAAGAAAAAGAATAATATTATGAAAAATTTATTATTTTTATTACTGTTTATACCAATACTATCTTTTTCACAAGTTAGTAATTGGAGAAGTAATCCACCTGTACCACAAAGGTCCACACCGATAACACAACCACTAGTACCACAAAGAAACGATGTTAGTAAATGGAGAAATCAACCACCATCAAGAGGATATGATAGACCTATAAGAACAAGACCAGGTTCAAACATAATTGTTAGAGACCCGTGGTTAATGAACGGATGGGGATGGAATAGATGGGATATGTGGGGGGCACCAATGATTGGTTGGAACTTTTGGCAACCTATGTGGTATCAAAATGATTGGGGTTATAGACAACCAGCTAGAGTTTATGTGTATGATAACGGTAAAAGAGACACTATTAGAGGAAAAAAACCAGTTATTAGTTTTGGTATTCAGAAAACCACAGATAAACAAATTGGTGGGTTTTTTACAATCGGGAACAAGTCATATTTTATAGCCGAATATAATTCAACATTTGAAAGAGATAATTCAACATTCTTTGAATATGGTAACATAACACAAGTCGATTTTCCAATGGTGAATGATTTGGTTGAAAGGAGAAATTTCTATGTGGGTGTTGGTAAGAGAATTAAAAGAACAGGTATCCATATGATGATTGGTAGTGCGGTTGAAGACGTTAAGTGGAGAGGTAGAGATGAAATTGGGTACATAACTTTCCCAAAGTATAGAGATAGATTCACAACTGTAAAAATCGGAGCCTTACACGATTTCAAAAATTTAACAATAAAGTTTGATTATGACCCCATAATTGGTAACAGTACCTTCGGTTTAGGTGTCAATTTTTAAAATGAAAAAATGTTTTATTCCATTTTTATTATTTTTATTCCTACTATCATTTCAAGACGTAAATGGTCAGGGAATGGTTACCCAAACTTTTATAGATAAATGTACTGGAGAAGTAAAAGTTGCAACCACCACATATGTGAATGGTAATGCTGTTATAAGTTTTTATAATCAAATTAAAACATTTACACCTGCAGAAGTTAATTCGGGAATTGCTCAGGCTTGGTTACTATCAGTAAAAACGTCATACGAAGCTATAACCTGTCCCGTAAATAATCCCGTGGTAACTCAAACTGTACAACAAACAGTAACCCAAGCTGCCGCGGCGGCGGCTGCGGCTGCGGCAAGTTCAGCAGCATCCTCCGCCGCGTCTTCAGCAGCATCGTCCGCCGCAAGTTCCGCAGCATCTTCATCGGCATCGTCCGCGGCAAGTAGTAATGCAAGTTCTGCGGCTGCTAATTCATCAACACCACCTGTTAGTGGAGGTTCCACATCTTCATCAAGTAGCGGTAGTTCATCATCGTCATCATCAGGTGGAGGATCGTCAGAATCAAAAACAGAATCAAAAACAGAAAGTAGCTCTGAATCAAAAAGTGAATCTAAATCTGAAAGTAAAAGTGAAGAAAAGAAAGAAGAATCAAAATCTGATTCCAAAGAAGAAAAGAAGGAAGAGAAAAGTTCTGATGAAAAGAAAGAAGAGAAAAAGGAAGAAAAGAAGAAACAACAAAATATGAATCCAATGTTATTATCTTCGGATTTAACAAGTGCACAAGCTATAGATGGTAGATATAGTGTTATGTTATCTATGGGTGTAAGTAGGTCGTCAATGGCGGGAGACAAGTCATATGGGGTTAGCGGAATTATATGGTCAACATTAGACCAATATGTCGTTTCATCAAGTTACACTAAAATGGACTTTAGTAATGGTAAATTAAATGCCATTCATTCATATAGTGCATCAATTGCATATTTGAAAGGAGTTTGGATGAATCTTACATCGTATACATTCATAAAACCAGACCCAAAGATTGGTACGTATGGAATTAACGTAGGTGGAATAGGTTTACTAACTAAAAACATAGACGGTAAACGAGATGTTAGTATTTCAACATCATTAGTTGGTTTTTGGACTAAACCATTTCAATACAGTAAAAAATTAACATTATCACCACAAGTGTTTGTTATGTCATCACCAATAAGTTATCAACCTGCAGTTGGTTCAACTAGTATAAACAGAAGTCTTGGATTTTTAGTTGGTAGTAGTTTTGATTATAAAATTTCAAAACGTTTTGGTTTCAGTTTTAATTACAGAGCGAATTTTACTTCTACTCCAGGGTCACCAGTTTTACATAACTTCTTGATTGGATCAAGGGTTATCTTGTAAAACCTCTTTGTCAATTGTTAACGGTTTAATGTGTTGACGTTGTTTTCTAAATCCATAATCGGTGGTAATTTTAGAAAGTGTTATTCCAAAAGTGGAACATAATAAGAATAGACCTATAAGTAAATTTAACATATTGTATTTTTTTTATATAACTATTAGAAAAATACAACAAAAATATGTGGAAACCAAGAATAATAGGATAATAACAAGAAGTTCTTATTATAGTACAATTATATTTTATAAACAAAAAAATCCCCGGTGGAAACCGAGGATTTGTGGGACAAAATAAATAAATGTATCTTACGATAATCTATTAATAAAATATAATTAATACAAATTAAGAAGTCAAGTCTTTATTTAAAGAAACAATTTCTGAACAAGTTTCATAGTCTTCCATATTTTCAAAATACGGCATCACATCCCTTGTAAGGATGATGGTTTCATCTCTTTTGAAGGTAAATTCGGTATCCCAGTCTAAACCCCTAATTTTTGCAGATATTTGTAGATTAAGACTTTTCTTTCTACTTTTTTTAAACTCAGCAAACAACTCAATAATTGCCTTGTAAATTTCAGTTTTGTTTTCGTCATAAAAATCTGTAAAATCGATATATCTTCCTTCGAAAGATAATTCCTTAAACACGTTTGAACTTTTTTTGGATTTGATTTGCATATAGATTGGTTTAGTAAGTTTATTTGGTAAAATTAAGTAATTTTTTTTAATGGCAAAATTATTTTTTAATTCTTTTCCATTTTGCTTCTCTTGCCTTTGGGCTTAACATAAACTCTTCCTCAATTTTATGGGGTATTTCATTTCTCTCACAAGTTTGATTTAATTTACAATTCTTCAAATAATTGTTAATATAACCCATCATATTATGACTACCAATTGGGTTTGCGGAATGAACGTAAATCGTTGGTAGTGGGATATTGGTATCCATACTAAGATTAACTAAAAATTTACAACAATCATATCCCGTTTTTTCCTCAATGTTATTATAATCAAGTTTATAGTTATCTTTTACGTTATTATAATATTCTATCATTGCACTTTCACCTAAATCGTGATCTAACGATATCTTCTCAACGTTATCTAACCCGTGAGTTTCAATTAATAATACGAATTGGTGGTAATCTCTAGCAATCACCCACCCATCTTCTAATGGGGTCCTAACGTCGTCTAAATAAATTTTAATTTTGTTATTCATTTTTAAATGGTTTTGAATAACTTGGATAAATAATTTTCCAAATTACTTGTTTGTAATCTTTTTTATCTAACATATTAAATAAAATATTATAGTGTCTATAGTGTTTTGCTTTTAATGCAAAATCTCTTCTTTCTAAATTTTGATTTAATAAATTATTAAAAATTTCTAAGTAATCTTTTTCGATGTTTTCAAATCTAACAACAAAATCTCGTACCGTATCTTTAACCCAATTATAAAATTCATCGGGAACCTTATCTAATATTTCATCTAACGGTTTATCATCTTTAAGTAACTCCCAGAGGTCTCTATTTGAAATATTGGTAATGATTCTATGTAACCTTACATATTCTTCTCCCTTAATCTTTATTCTGTAAATTGGTTTAGTGTTAAACCTTAACACGTAACCTTCATTATCATTAGATATGGTGTTTTTTAATGATTCGATGTTGTCACCTAAATTATAAGATTTAACGATTTCAAAATCAACATCACCTAACAACCCTTCACAATATTCCAACGGCATTTCAAAATCATCAAGCATAGTATGTACGATACCGATTAATACTAATTTTTCATCGGTACCATAATTTACTACGATTCTATTATCGGGATATATGATTTCAAAAAGATATGTGTAACCTGGATGTAAAGTGTCAAGATTGTATTTTTTTAACATCTCAGTACCCTTAATTGCTTGTTCAGATGTAAAGGAACCTCTAGAAGCTAAAATCCACTCACCTTTAGTTTTTGGTGTTGGTTCGTAGTATGAGTTATCATAATCTGGTAAATTATTTGGGTCAAAAAACCTTTCCATACCAGTTTCATAATTGTTATTAAACCATATATTATATCTTCTCTCTTCGGTTAATTCTTCCTCATAATAAAAAAGAATACCTAAAGATCCGTCCATTTTTTCGTAGACTTTAAATTCACCACTAGGTAATGAATCGGTTTCTTCTAGGTTAAAGAATTTTTTAAATGGTCTTGCAACTATTTGACCTTTTGAGTTGGTGACTAAACCACGACATTGCATTGTGATATCATCCCACAATTTTTCATATTGAACTTTTTGGGAATAATTCCAAATTGTTAAATCTTTAGTTGGGTGGGTTTGTTTTATTAACAAACCATCTTCGTAATATTTTTCTAACTTTTCTAACACAACGCTTTATTAAAGGTTTGTTTCTTTTTTGGTTTGGATTGACTGCATTAAGGAACGAAACAATGAATTGACTCATTTTAGAGTTTAATTTCGAATCTATTTTTCATTTGTTCCAATTTACCATCTGGAACATTATGGATGTTTACACTACCGTGTCTATTTTCAACAATAACAGTGTGTACTCTATATTTGTATCTTTCTGCCATTTCATAATAGGAATCCATTTCCCATTTTTCTGTAAAAGTATTTGCAACAACAATCCTTGAAATTTCTAATTTCATTCTTTCCGCACATTTTTGTTGACAATCATTATGTGCTTGTTTTATTTTAGTTGCATCAAAATTATAATTTCCTTTATCGTCTATGAAAAAATTATCAGCCGATAATACGTCTGGGGAATTTGATCCTGGGCAATATAAAATTATCTCACCTAATGATGATTTACCACTTCCTGGTAACCCTCTTAATAATATTAAGTCTCCCGTGTATTCTTTATCCTCCATATCAATACTTTTTTAATAAATAGAAATGGGTTGGGAAAAATCTCTCCCAACCCATATTTGGTTACTTAACCTCTTCTTTTTTAGAAGAGTCAGTAGGAGTTAACACTACAGTAGAGTCAGTTGAATTAGCCACAGCTGAATCAACTTGAACCGCGGTTGAGTCTGTTTGTTCAGTTGTGGTGGACCCTGTACCACACGCAGTTAATGCTGCAATAGCAAAAAGTGCGAAAACGAATGTATATTTTTTCATAAGTGTAAATATACGAAAAAATAATGATTATACCAAATTATAAATAAAAAACCCCAACGATGTGTCGGGGTTTTAAGGTCTTTCGGTGGGTTCAACCCCACTTACTTATGAAAAAAACGAAAAGGTTATCGACAAAGAGAACCTCCAAGAATATAAATATATATACTTTATGTAAAAAGTCAACTATTTACAATAATTTTTTTACAATCGTTAATTTTTCCGCCTTATACTTTAAAGTAATATTCTCTTTTTCGGTAATATTTCCTCGCAAAATCTCTTCACTTAGGAAATCTTCACACAAATTTTGAATAATACGTTTTAAAGGTCTTGCACCATATTCCTCTTGGGTGTTTAATTCGTAAATTCTATCAATTACTGATTTATCAAAGGTAATTTTATAACCTTTATCAGTTAATCGATTATTTAACTTAGCAACCTCAATCTGAATAATCTTTTTAAGGGTTTCCTCATTAAGTGAATTAAACAAAATGATATCGTCAATTCTATTTAAAAACTCAGGGTTAAATTGTTGTTTTAATGCCTTTTGAATAATAGACCTTTTAACATCAGATTTTTGTTGTTCACTTGATCCCGTGGTAAATCCAACCCCACCTCCAAAATCAGACACACGTTTTGCACCAACGTTAGAAGTCATAATGATGATTGTATTGGTAAAGTTTACCTTTCTACCAAATGAATCAGTCAAATGACCCTCATCTAAAATCTGTAATAAAATGTTGAACACATCTTTGTGGGCTTTTTCAATTTCATCGAATAAAATGACAGAGAATGGGTTATTTTTAACTTTCTCCGTTAATTGACCTCCTTCATCGTATCCAACATAACCTGGAGGAGAACCGATTAATTTAGACACGTTGTGTTTCTCCATAAATTCACTCATATCAACACGAATGATTTTTTCTGGGTCACCAAACAATAGTTCAGCAATTGATTTAGCTAAGAATGTTTTACCAACACCCGTGGAACCTATGAATATAAATGAACCAATTGGTTTGTTCGCATCTTTAATACCGACACGGTTTCTTCTAATTGATTTAGATATGGTTGAAATCGCATCATCCTGACCAATAACTTTTGCGGATAATAGAGACTCCATTTTTAAAAGTTTCTCCGTTTCTTTTGCGTCTAACTTAGTAATTGGAACTCCAGTCATTTCAGATATGATATCATACACATCATCAATAGTAATTGGGGTTTTATTTTCTTTTAGACTCTCCGCCCATTTTTGTTTCTCGTTTTCAAGTTTTGTGACTAACTTTCGTTCCTCATCTCTTAACTTGGCCGCCTCCTCATATTTTTGAGTTTTTACAACTTGTATTTTTTGTTCTTTAATACCCTCAATTTCCAATTTCAATTTCTCAATAACCTCGGGTACTCGACTACTTACTCTTTTTTCGGAACCTAATTCATCTAAAACGTCAATTGCTTTATCTGGAAATTGTCTATCCGTGATGTATCGATTTGAAAGTTTAACAATAGTTTCAACAACGTTATCTTCATATTCCACCTTATGAAAGGTTTCGTAAGATGATTTAAGATTTTTTAATATCTCAACCGTTTCACTTTGAGTTGGTTCCTTTAAAATGATTTTTTGGAATCTTCTAACAAGTGCAGAATCTTTTTCCAAGTGTTTCTTGTATTCATCAAAGGTGGTAGCTCCGATACATTGAATTTCACCTCTCGCAAGTGCGGGTTTCAATATGTTAGCAGCATCCATCGCTCCACTAGCATTTCCTGCACCGACCATTGTATGTAACTCATCGATGAAAACGACAACGTTAGTAACTTGTTGTAACTCATTTAAAATAGCTTTAATTCTTTCTTCAAATTGTCCACGGTATTTTGTACCTGCAACAAGTGAAGTCAAATCAAGTGACACAATTCTCTTATCTAAAAGATTAGTAGGACACTCACCCTTATAAACCATTAGAGCTAATTTTTCAACTAGTGCTGATTTACCAACACCAGCATCACCAACAATAACTGCATTATTCTTTTTCTTACGGGAAAGAATTTGAGCAATTCGTTTAACTTCTTTATCACGACCTATTACTGGGTCAATCTTACCTTCTTCCGCAATCTTAGTTAAATCTCTTGAGAAATTATCTAAAATTGGTGTCTCTGAACCCTTACGAACTTTTCTTGGATTAGTTTGTGGTCCGTCTTCAAAAAAATCTACTGCCATCTTATTAAGTTTTATTTGGTACAAACATAACATAAATTATTCTAAAAAACAAAAATAAGACAAAATGTCTAAAATAATGTCTAACAAATGTCTAAATGTCACTTTTAGACATTTGGCAAATAATTTGTACAAAGGTAGAAAAAACAATATTATTATGATAACATTATTTAAAGACCCATTCTTCAACACATTGGATAGTGTGTTTGAGCAATCGAGAGTAGGAACCTCTCCACAAATAAACGTTACTAAAAACGAAACGGAGTATAAGGTTCTTATGAGTGTTCCTGGTTTAACCAAGGAAGATTTAAAAATCACCATTAAAGATGGTATAATTAAAATTTCTTATTCAAAAGAAGAGAAAAATGAAACGAGTCATTTTGTGAACAGTTTCAGTAAATCTTATTCATTACCTGATGATGTTAAAGAAAAGGATGTTGAAGGTAAAGTTGAAAATGGAATTTTAGAACTAACGTTACCTCTTGAAAAAAAGAAACCGTTAGAACGTATTATCTCACTTAACTAATAAAAGACCCCCATTATTGGGGGTTTTTTATTTTTTATCAATATTTATATAGAAATATTGAATATTATGGGAAGAACATTAAGATTGACCGAATCTGAATTAACTAAATTAATACAAGAGATGATTAATGCAAACGAAATGGCATTATCTCATCAAGATTTCCAAACATCGGAGGAATTATCTGATTTAAGATCAGCCATCGATTCTAACAAAATTGTGAGTGTTGCATTTGTTAAAAAAGACGGTGGAGTTAGACATATGGCCATTAAAAAATATTTAAGTTCATACGAAGCTAGCGATAGACCTAAATCGGAAAAACAAATCAACATAGATTCAAATAACGATATGAAAACCGTTGTTGACATTAACTCGTACATCAAATTAGTAAAAGGTGGAATGGAGAAAAGTGAAGCGGCCGCTAAATCATTCAGAAGAGTGTTATTAGGTAACGTGTTAGGTTTCTTAGTTGCGGGTAAATTCAAAGATTTACGTCAAGAAAACAATATTCAAGAGAGATTTGGTGAAGAAGTGTATAATTCATTAACTAAGTCTATGGTAAGAGCAATGGATGCCGAACAAAATCAACAAGATGCCGAATTACAGGAATGTATGAAATAATTAAGAAATTAATGAAAATAAATGGACCCCTCTCAAACGAGGGGTTTTTTATTTGATATTTATTTAGTATATTCTTATAAAAACATAAAACTATGGGTATTATATCAGAATCGATTAATGGTAACTTAATTGAGGTTACAATTAAATCATCAAACTTACAGAGTGCCACATATTTCACTGAAGAAGAGAAATTATCTGTAACTTTTAATAATGGATCTATTTATGAATACGAAAAGGTTCCTTGGGCTAAGTTCACTAAATTTAGAATGGCCGAATCTCAAGGAAAGTATTTTAATCAGGAGATATCCAAAACACACAAATTTACCAAAGTAAAATGAGTTTATTTGAAGAACTAGTTGAGTACACTAAAGATGACGAAAGAATTGTAAAATCTTTTGAAACTAAGGATAGTCTATCAAGTGAAATTTTTGACGAATCTAAAGATGGTTTCAAAATGAAGGGTGACGTTAGAAAACGTTTACTTGAGATTGCGGATGATTTTGTTGAATCTTTTGGTGTTGAATTCTTTATTCACGACATAGTGTTAACTGGTTCTTTATCAAACTACAATTGGTCGGAATTTTCTGATGTCGATTTACACGTATTAATTGATATGGATGAAATGGATGGAAATAGAGGTAAAGATTCAATCGCGTTACATACAATAGTAAAAGAATTTTTTGACGCAAAAAAGAATGTTTGGAATGAGAAACACAACATTAAAATTAAAGGTTTTGATGTGGAAGTTTATGTTCAAGATGTGGATGAACCACACATTTCTTCAGGTGTTTATTCCATTTTACACGATAAGTGGGAAATTGAACCTAAAAGAGAAACACCTAATATTGATGATAGAAAGATATTAGAAAAGGGCGAAGAATTCGCCAAAAAAATAGATTATTTAGTTGATTTGGGTCTTAATAGTGAAGTTTTACCTAAGATTGAATCGTTAAGAAAAAAATTAAAACAATTCAGACAAAGTGGTTTAGAGACAGGAGGAGAGTATTCTTATGAAAACTTAACCTTTAAATTACTTAGAAGAAATGGATACATAGAGAAGTTACTAAAACTAAAAACGGACATAACAGATAAGAAATTGTCCATAACACAATAAGGAACCTTATTTTTTTCTATATATCTATGTATTTATAGGATAAGAATAAGTATATCTTAATTAATATCAAAATGGCAGAATTAAAACCACTTGGAAGTGAGAAATTAAACGGGGATGACAAATTAAAAAGAATCCTTGAGTTAACTTACTACAATAACGCAAATAATAAACCTCAATCAAAATCAGCAGAATTAGTTTCAGAAGCTAAGAATGGTGGTGGTGTATATGGTATCGTTAAAGAAAGAGACGGTTACTATGTTAAGAGAGGTCTAAACGAATCATCACTTGATTATATCGGTGGTATGTTTATGAAGAATAAAAACAGATTTTCTTCATATGGTGAGGCGTTAAAAAGACTTGAGTTGGTTAAAGGTCAAGAGGAGTTACAAGAAGCAACAAAATATGTTTTAAAACAGAACAAACCTCAAGGAGAGGCTCTAGCTGCTGAACCTGCAATGGACGTTCCAGCACCAGAGGCTGAACCATCCGCAGATATGTCAGCACCTGATATGGGTTCTACTGACACTGAAGCTCCATCTATGGATGACGTATCTACAGATACCGAAGCTCCTGAAATGGGTGATGAAGAAATGGGTGATGAGTCAAGTGCAGAAGGAAAACCTTCCGATTATATGGCTGAAGTGCAAAAATTTGCAGGTAAACTTGGTCAAGAATTAAGAGACCAAAAAGAAAAAATGGAAAGTGACGATATTAAGTACGTTCTTAATATGATTATATCCGCAGTTGATTTAGATAAACTTGAAGAAGAGGATATTGAAGAAATTGCTAAAAAATTCGAAAGAGATGAAGATTTTGGTGACGAAGAGGTACCTGCTGAAGAACCTGAAATGGGTGACGAAGAAGTACCCGCTGAAGAACCTGAAATGGGCGACGAAGAAATTGAGGAAGAATTATCAATGGACGCTTTAACTGGTGAGGACTCATCAATGGATGCTTTGGAATCTTTTATTAATACTCCAATTGAGGCAGACGAAATTGATTTATCAAAATATGCCGATATTGATGAAGAATCCGACGATATTCAAGAAATTGATATGGATGAAATCAAAAACGAAATTAACAAGAGTGTTGGTGAGACACTAAGCAAATATTTCAAATAAATGAATCTTATCTATGTCAATGAAATCGGTTCAGATTACAAAGGTCAAAAACAGTACGAATTTATCTTTAGTTCATCTACTGAAATTGACATAGAGGAGTGGTTTGTTATACCAGCATCCGCAATATCTGGATCTAAATCACCTGAAATAGAATATGTCGACTTAGTTGGCTTATTAAAAAATACCGATTTAAAATTAGAATTAGTTCAAGACTCCGATTATTTCGGAGTTATTGATGCTGTAGATGGTGTAGTCGCATTGGCTTGGGAGAAATTTGATTTCGAATCTGAGTTCGATAGATTAACCTTCAAATTTGGGGAATCTTTGGAATCTGTTTCTAAAAAACTAAAACAAAGAGATTATCAATTATTAAAAGAAGAGATAAAATTCAAAGAAATATGAAAAGAAACGAAATAGTTGAATCCTTAATGAAAGAAGGGTTCTCAGAAAAAACACTAGTTAATTTTAGTGACAAACAACTTGTAACATTTGCAAGTAGAATCTTAGGTGAAGCCGATATTATGATTTCAAAAAAAGATCCGTTGGCATCTCAAAAAATCGCCGACGCAAAAAAACAAAACAAATCTATCGAAACTTACGAAGAGGAGATGAAAGAAGAATTAAAGGGTAATCAAAAGAAATTAGATAAGAATCACAATGGTGAAATTGATGCTCAAGATTTTAAAATATTAAAGGGTCAAAAAAAGAAAGATTCAAATAAAAAAGACAAAAAGGAAAACATAAAAGAGTGGGTTTCTGAAGTTGCTAACAAAAAATTTCATAGTTTTACATCAAAAAATGAAATTATGGAAATGATTCAATTCAAATTGAAAGAACAAGAGGTTGGTCCACAAGTTAAAAAAGGACATAACGGTATTCCAGAATTTATGAGTTACGATGTTATCTCAAACGTTGAAACTGTGGATGCTCAACCAACAACAAAACCAGCACCAGTAAAACCAAAAACAAATCCTGGTACTAAACCAAAAACACCTTATCAACCTGGTCCGGGAAAAAACCCTAAACCAAAAGCGTTAAAAGAAACAAAATAATGATACTTTCTAAGAAAAAATTACTATCTTTGATAAAAGAAAATTTAGAAGAGATGGCAATGGATTTTGATTCAGAGGATAGACCTGATAGTGGGGTTGAAGATAAATTGAAACAGGGGGAAACTCCTTTTAAGAAAGTACCTTTACCTAAAACAGGTGACGAACCAAACAAGAACTTCCAAGAAGTACTTGGTTCTGAAAGATATAGACAATTACTAGCAACACTTAGAAGATATGTTCCGAACGCTCCAACTCTTCGTGGGATGGAGGGAGTAATGAGTTTACAACACTTGTTAATGAATGCACACAACACTATTGTTCAAGCGGAATTAAATCATAGAGAAGAATTAGAACGTTTAGCTGTGGATTTAGTTATGAAGGAAATGGGTATACCAGAAGGTTCCATTGAATTTGACGCTAAAATAATTGGAATGGGTGAGGTCGACACTGATGATTTTAATAGAGACGATAACAACGAAGAAAATCCAGAAGAAGTTGATATTGATGACGATATCGATTTAGGTGTTGAACTTAACTTATTTAATGAATTACAAGGTTTAGATGTTGAGAAAGCTAAAAGACGTTTGATTAACAGTGTCATACAAGGAGCATCTAACAAGGGACATTATATGTACCATTTAGCTCCTGAAAAAATTGGTGAAATTACGGGTAATCCTAATTTAATCAATATGTACGGTATTATGATGTCAATCAATGACCTTAGTTATTGGCAATTGAGTGACGAGACAATTAAACAGATGGGTAATTCGGGTGCAGGAAAAGAACAAGTTGAAAGACCTGAAGATGAAGATGGTGTAGCGAAAGTAGTTGCACGTGGGATTAACTTTCCTGTTTTAGTTCACGAATTAATAAAAGGAGTATTAGAATTATTCGCAATCCAAGGAAGACCTGAAGATGAAGAAACATATGATGAAGTTGAATCTTCTGAAGATACTTTAGAAAAGGAAATGTGGGATTTGAGATTAGGTCCCGCAATTTGGGATAGATTGAGAAATCAATTTCCTGAAGATATTCTGATTGATGAGAATAAAAGAGAATTACAAAATTACTTACTAGTTGAAATATTCAAATTACCCGCTAAAAAATTCTTAGTCTTTATGAGAGAAGTTCTACAAGGAACCGAAAAAGGTAAGAGATTAATGAACGAATTAATGGAGGGTATCAATAGAATGTTTAATGACCAAGCTTACGAAGATGCCGTTTCAGTGTTTAGAGACGATTTAGATGATGTGACTGATGAATCAGAACCTGACGATATTAATAGTTTCCTTAATTCATTAGGGATTAAAGGAAATATTGATTATGATGACGATGATGAAGAAGACGATGATAGTCCATTTCAAAGAAGATAATATAAAGGTGGTAAGTTTTACCACCTTTTTTTGTATTTATATATATGAATAGTAGAGCAGAACAATTATTAGAATATGCAAAAATTATAAAGGACACACCTTACGCACTGAGAACGTATCTACAAACGTATGATAACACTCAGAAGAAATATGTACCTATGAATTTGTTTCCAGATCAAATACAATTGATTCAGGATTACGAAGATTACAATGAAAATATTACTAAAAAGTATAGACAGGCGGGGGTAACAACAGTAACCGCCGCTTGGTTATCAAAAAAATTACAATTGGCTAAACCTGAGAATCCCGAAAGGATTCTTATTATTGCGAACAAACGTGATACGGCGATTGAGATGGCAAATAAAGTTCGTCACTTTTTAGAACAATGGCCAGAATGGATAAATGTAGGGTTCTCACCTGATAAAAACTCCGAAAGTAGATTTAGATTAAATAATGGGTCCGAAGTTAAGGCGGTTGCAACATCTGCGGATGCACTTCGTGGTTTTACACCAACGGTACTTGTATTTGACGAGGCCGCATATATCGAAGCGGGAGAAGATTTTTGGGCAGCATCTATGGCGTCTTTGTCTACGGGTGGTAAGATTATACTTATCTCAACTCCAAATGGATATGACCCAATATATTATGGTGTTTATGATCAAGCATTAAGAGGTATTAATGACTTCCATATAACCGATTTAAGATGGTTTAAAGACCCAAGGTATACCAAGGACCTAAGATGGGTTAAATGTAACGATATATGTCATTATATGTTGAATAGAGAACAATATAATGATGATGAGGTTGTTCTTACAGAATTTGACATAAACAAATACCAAGAATTAGAAGAACAGGGATATAAACCATTTTCCTCTTGGTTTGAATCTATGTCTAAAAAATTCAAATACGATAGACGTAAAATCGCTCAGGAGTTGGAGTGTGATTTCTTGGGTTCGGGAGACGGTGTTATTCCTGGTGATGTTCAAGAGAATATTGCCAAAAATATGATTAGAGTTCCGATTGAGAAGTATATGCAGGGGACTTTTTGGCAATGGAAAGAACCTATTAATGGTCACAGATATATTATGGGTGTTGACGTTAGTAGAGGTGATAGTGAGGATTTTTCATCTATTAATATTATTGATTTCGACGATAGAGAACAAGTTGCGGAATACATTGGTAAAATACCTCCAGATGATTTAGCTGCGATTGCATATAAATGGGGAATCTTATATGGTAACGCCTTTATTGTAATTGATATTACGGGAGGTATGGGGGTTGCCACATCTAGAAAGTTACAGGAATTAAATTATAAGAATTTATATATTGACGGAATTAACACTCAAAATATTTGGGAGTATAACAAGAAGGCGTTAGATAAAATTCCTGGATTAAACTTTAATAATAAAAGAACTCAAATTATTGCCGCGTTTGAAGAGGCTTTAAGAAAAGGATTCCAAGTTAGGTCAAATAGATTATTAAATGAACTTAATACGTTTGTTTATATGAATGGAAGACCTGACCATATGAAAGGTGCTCACGATGATGCCATTATGAGTTTATCTATGGCTTTATATTCTGCGGATATTTGTTTCAATCAATTAGAAAAAACCGAAAACGCAAATAAAGCAATGTTAGAGTCTTGGACTATGTCCGAGAGAACTTATGAGGTGAATAAATCACATTATTCCTATGGAACATCATTAGACCCAATCGGAGCAATGGCGACAGACCCAAGTTTTTTCCACAAAGATAACCCACATAACGTACCAAAAGACCAATATCGTGAGTTCTCTTGGTTATTTGGAAAAAGTAAATAACGTTTCCTAATTAAATAAAAAGGTTTATATTGTAAAGAAAACTATTTATATACGATGGCAGAGAATAATAACACAGTCTTTCAGAAATTAACGAGGATGTTTGGTTTCCCTAATCAGGTAAAAAAAGACCAAATACCTTCATTTAATTTCTCTAAAGACCAAATACTAAAGACGGATAATAGAGAAGAGTACGAAAAGGCTATGTTGCAAGCTCAACAAAGTCAATACGTTGCCGATAAGTGGGCTAAATTAGACCAATCTCTATATAACCAATCGGTTTATTATGAACCAAACAGATTAGCCGCGTACTATGATTATGAATCTATGGAGTTTACTCCTGAAATTTCAGCAGCGTTAGATATCTACGCGGAAGAATCAACAACATTATCTGAAAAGGGTGAAATATTAACTATATTTTCAGAATCAGATAGAGTTAAATCAATATTAGAAGATTTATTCATTAATAAATTGGACGTAAACACAAACCTACAAATGTGGGCGAGGGGTTTATGTAAGTACGGTGATGATTTTGTTTATTTAAAAATAGATCCTGAAAAAGGTATCATTGGGGTACAACAATTACCAAACATTGAGATTGAAAGAATTGAGGGTTCTGCTTCTAAGAATCCTGGACAAATGTCAGACGCTAAAGCTCCAACAAGAGAACTACGTTTTACTTGGAAGAACAAGGAAATGGAATTCCAAGCTTGGGAGATTGCTCACTTTAGATTATTAGGTGATGATAGAAAGTTACCTTACGGTACTTCTATGTTAGACAAGATTAGAAGAATTTGGAAACAACTTTTACTTGCCGAAGATGCAATGTTAATTTACAGAACATCAAGAGCACCTGAAAGACGTGTATTTAAAGTATTCGTTGGTAATATGGATGATAAGGACATTGAACCATATGTACAACGTGTTGCTAGTAAATTCAAAAGAGACGCAGTTGCAGACCCACGTAATGGTAATGTGGATATGAGATATAATCAGATGGCAGTTGACCAAGATTATTTTATCCCTGTACGTGATCCATCACAAACAAACCCAATCGAAACTTTACCAGGAGCACAAAACTTAGGTGAAATTGCCGATATCGAATATATTCAAAAGAAGTTATTAGCTGCGTTACGTATTCCTAAAGCTTTCTTAGGATTTGAAGAAGTTGTAGGTGAGGGTAAGACTTTAGCATTAATGGATATCCGTTTTGCTAGAACAATTAATAGAATACAAAAATCATTAATTCAAGAATTAAATAAAATTGCTTTAGTTCATTTATACCTTATGGGGTTAGAGGATGAGTTAAATAATTTTACATTATCATTAACAAACCCATCGGCACAATCTGATTTATTACGTATTGAACAATGGAAAGAAAAAGTTACTCTTTATAAAGATGCAACTTCAGACCAATCACAGGTTGGTATCTTACCAGTTTCACATACTTGGGCTAAAAAGAATATACTTGGGTTTAGCGATTCAGAAGTTATTCTTGACTTACAACAACAACGTTTAGAACGTGCAATGGGATTTGAATTAACAAATACTCAAAATATCATTAAACGTTCTGGAGTGTTTGATGAGGTTGATGCTAAGTACGGTATACCAGAAGAAGAAAGAAAGGCAGCAGAAGCTGCGGGTCAAACTGGTGAATCACCTGCGGGAGGTGGAATGGATATGGGAGGAGGAGGAGCTCCACCACCGGCTGATGCGGGAGGAGAAGCACCACTTAGTGAATCCAAAAAATCAAAAATATTAGGAATGTTAGGTGACGAAAGTTTATCAATTAATGACTTATTTGATATGGATAAGGCGAAACGTAATATTTATGAAATAGAAACAAAAATAAAAGACATTTTAAACGATTAAAAATGAACAATTTCGGGAAGATTAAATCCAAGTTATTGAAAACAATAACCGAAGCTTACGAGCAAGGTGAACTTAAGAATAACACTAAGAACTTAATTAAAGTAGTTAAGAAAAATAAAGACTTTAAGGAAATGTATATGTTTTATGAAGAAATCGAAAACAAATACTTTGACGATAAAGAAGTTGCAAGATTATATGTTGAAGAAATTGGTAACATATTAAAACAAAAAGCATCAAAAGTTAAAGACTTCTGTGAAGTTATTAATATGTCAGTTTACAATGCTCAAATTGACGAGAATGAGTTATATGACTCAATCGACCAATTATTAGAAGAAGATAGTTTAAAGAACATCGATAAAAAGGTGGTTGCTAAGAAAAAATTAGTAGAACATTTAACAACAAAGAAAGAAATAAAAGAATCACAATTAGATACGTATACCTCAAATGAGAATCTTTTACACGCGGTTTTAGCCAATAATTTTAACGTATTATATACTAACAATTTAAACGAAGAACAAAAAGAAGAATTAAAAACTATCCTTTCAATTTCAAATGAAGATTTAGTTTCAAAGACAACAGAATTAAAAGAATCTATTCTTAATAAAGTAGGTTCACTTTTAAGTGAATCAAACGACAACGACTTAACCACTAAATTAAGTAAAGTAAAGGATGAGGTTCAAGAAATGGATTTATCCAAATACAATTATTATCGACTTACTCAATTAAAAAATGGTCTTGATTAATCAAGACCATTTTTTAATTTGTTGTATGTACGTTGCCTTTAGACGTTGAGTTCTTTTTACAACGGAGGGTTTAACAAATTCCTGTCTTTTTCTTAACTCTTGAATTTGTTTGGTTTTTTGAACCTTGTTTTTATACAGCTTTAGTGCTCCCTCAATTCCCCTATTACTGTCTACTTTGATGTATAACATATCTATAATTATATCTCAAATATACTAAATGTTTTTTGGTATTTCAAATATTTTAGTTTATATTTTTTTAACACCATAAAATAAAATAATATGAAAATATAAATGAAAACAGGAAAGTATATCTCCCTTGGAGAGTACAACGAAGTAAAAATTGGATATGGAACCGTAGACTTCAAAAACTTAAAAACAATCTACCTAAAATTAAACGCTTGGGTTGAACCAAATAACGATACTGATGATTTCGATTATCTAATTAGTAAAACAAGGAGAGGGATTAAAGAAATAATTTATAATTTAAAAAATGAAAATTTTAAACCTCAGTGTATTGTAGATTTAGATATTAGAACAAAGGGTATAAAATTAAATAAAAGGTCATTTATGAACCTTGAAGTTACATTATACGTTGATAATTTCTTTGATGTTAAGTCTAAACACATTAAATTATCAATTAAAGAGATAATTAAATCTATCATTGATGAGAGGTTATCTAACAAAAATCTCTTTAACTTCTACAAAAACAAGAAATAACTTATATATCGATGTATTTATAGTATTAATAGAAACTATAAATGAAGATATTAGGTCCTAACGAAACGGGAAAGGGAATATTAATCGAGTACGACGCTGGACACGTTTCCCCCGAAGACAACAAAAAAATTATATCGGAAATGAAGGATATGGACTTTTCACAAGACCTTATCCTTTATGCCGTTTTACAAAAATACGACACTCCAAACAAAAACGGGAGAATCTATCCCGAGTCTATTCTTAAGAGAGAAGACCAAAAATACCAACAACTTATTAAAAAGGGTGGTGCCCTTAACGAATTAAATCATCCATCATCATCACTTATCGATTTGGATAGAGTATCACATTCTATTCTTGAGACTTGGTGGGAAGGAAAAATGTTAATGGGTAAAATAAAATTATTCACTTCTCCTGGTTGGAGAAAGATGGGTATTGTATCTACTAAAGGTGACCAAGCCGCAATGTTAATTATGAACGGAGCAACTCTTGGTATATCCTCTCGTGGGGTAGGTTCATTAAAGAACGTAAAAGGTCAAAATGTGGTTCAGGAAGACTTTGAACTAGTTTGTTTTGATTTAGTATCGTCACCATCTACTCCGGGTGCTTATGTATTTGCTGACTTAGCGGATAGAGAACAGTATCAAGAATCGGTACAGGAAAATCCGATACTTGATGACAGAATGAAAAAATTAATGGGTGGTTTAGATAAATTTTTATCTAAATAACAAATTTTTTAGGGTTTCTAGTATTAGAAAAGAGAATTTTCCATAAAACCGTAATATTTATAAAGTAATAAAACAAAAAAAATGACCGAAAAATCCATTTTAGAACAAGCGTTACTTCAAGTTCAAACACTTGAAGAAGCAGTAAAGCAAAATGCAAAGGGTATACTTGCTTCAACAATGAAACAAGAACTAAATGATTTGCTTAAAGAATCGGAAGAAGAGGAAGAAGAAGCAGCTCCTGCAATTGGAGATGATTCTGATGAGCCTAATGAAGAGGGAACAAATGATATGTCAGAACAACCAGTAGCCGACGACGAAGAAGGTGAAGATGATTCTGAAAATGTTGATGACCTTGATAATGATGATCCAAGTAAAGACATCGATTCTATGGATTCTGAAGACGAAATGTCTGATGATGAAGAAGAAGATTTCGATGCACCATCTTTTGATGATGTAGACACAGATGATGAAGATGTAATGGATATGACCGGAGCTTCAGATGATGAAGTTTTAAAAGTTTTCAAAGCGATGAAACCAGAAGATGGTATTGTTGTTAAGAAAGACGGTAGTGACCTTAATCTTGACTTGGGTGATGACGAGTATATCATCAAACTTGATGGTGAAGAAAGTGAATTACCTATGGATGAAGAATTCGGAGATGACTCTGAAGAAGCTCCTGAATTAGGTGAAGAAACTATCTACGAAATTGAGTTAGACGAAGAGGAAGAAGAAGAAATTGAAGTTTCTGAAGAAGAATCTGAGGAAGATGGTAAAGAAGTTGAAGCTACTGAAGCAGCAAGAACTTACGGTAATGACGTTAGAACTCCAGCGAACCAAGGTAAAAAATACAAAGCCGGTCGCCACGAGATGAACGAAGAAGTTGAAACATTGAAAAAGCAAAATGCTGAGTACAAGAAAGCTTTAGTTCTTTTCAAGGAGAAATTAAACGAAGTTGCAGTGTTCAACGCAAACTTAGCTTACGCTACTCGTTTGTTCACAGAACATTCTACTACAAAGCAGGAGAAATTGAACATATTAAAGAGATTTGATTCAATTTCAACTATGAACGAAGCTAAAAACTTGTTCAACACAATAAAATCTGAATTAGGTACTAAAATTACAGTAACTGAATCAGTAGTTGAGAAAATCTCTAACACCCCATCATCTTCATCTTCTCAAGAAGTGTTATCTGAAGCGAAAGCTTATGAGAATCCACAATTCAAGAGAATGAAAGATTTAATGGGAAAAATAAAATAATAATAAATAAAAAACAAAAACCAAATATTTTAAAATGGGAGCATTATTAGAATCAGGTATGGTAGGTAACATCGGTCTTAAGCACCTTAGAGTTATCAAAGAAGATACCATCAAAAAATGGGACGAGTTAGGCTTTTTAGAAGGTCTTGACGGTCACCAAAAAGATAACATCGCGCAATTGTATGAAAACCAAGCGTCACACTTAATCAACGAAGCGGCAGTAGCTGATGCGTCTGGTTCTTTCGAGACTGTAGTTTTCCCAATTATCCGTCGTGTATTCTCTAAATTATTAGCTAACGACATCGTGTCTGTACAAGCTATGAACTTACCAATTGGTAAATTATTCTATTTCATTCCTAAAATTCAGGAAAGAAATTCAGGAGCACATTATTCTCCATACGGTTATCCGTCAACTTCAACTAACCCTAACGAAGGTTACACTGGAGCTACAAGTTTGTATGACAGATTCTACGAAGGTGGTGATGATGCTGATCAAGGATTGTTCGACTACTCTAAAGGAGAAGTTAGCACAATTTCTTTAACTGGTACATCTATCGTTACTTTCGCAAGTGGCGTTGAAAGTTCTCCAGTAACTTTGAGCTCAGGTTCAACTCCATCATCAACGGTAATCCTTAAGTTAACTGGTTTCTCTAAACCAGGTCAAGGTAAATTAGCTGGTCCAGACGGTAACGAAATGGATACAGAAGAATTCTTGGCTTCTTTACAAGTATCATCTGCTAAAGTTAGAGGTGGTGCTTCATTACCTTTCAATGTGGTAACACAAAAATATGGTAAAGGTATTGTTGAATACGGTGCTAAAGCATTTAACTCAGCTAACGGTCTTGGATACCAAGATATCTGTGATGAGAATGGTGTAATCTACTTAAGTGTAGACGTTGAAACATACTCTGCAACTTCAGGTTTCGCTAAATTCACTCCAACAGGTACAACAACTGTAGCTGGTGCTGACTTCGTAGCTACTTACCGTAGATATGCAAGTTTAGAATTCGAAGATCAAATTGGTGAAGTATCTTTCGATCTTTCTTCTGTAACAGTTTCTGTAACTGAAAGAAAATTGAGAGCAACTTGGTCTCCAGAATTAGCTCAAGACGTTAGTGCATTCCACAACATCGATGCTGAAGCTGAATTAACGGCTTTATTATCAGAGCAAATCGCAGCTGAAGTTGACCGTGAAATCTTACGTGACTTACGTAAAGGTGCAGCTTGGAAAGCTAAATGGGATTACAATGAGTGGAAATACGGTGGAAACGGTGGTGCAACTTTACAAGGTTACACTCAAAAAGACTGGAACCAAACATTAATCACTAAGATTAACCAAGTTTCGGCTCAAATCCACAAAACTACTTTAAGAGGTGGTGCTAACTGGATCGTAGTTTCTTCAGAAGTTTCTGCAGTATTCGATGATTTAGAGTACTTCCACGTATCTAACGCTCACCCAGAGCAAGATCAATACAATATGGGTATTGAGAAAGTTGGTACATTAGCAGGTCGTTACCAAGTATACCGTGACCCTTACTTCCCAGCAGGAAAAATCTTGATTGGACACAAAGGTAAGTCATTGTTAGACGCTGGTTACATCTACGCACCATACGTTCCATTACAATTAACTCCTACTATGTACAATCCGTTCAATATGACCCCAATTAAGGGTATTATGACGAGATACGCTAAGAAAATGGTTAATAACCGTTACTTCGGTGTAATCGATGTACAAGGTATTGTAACATTCAATATGGATACATTAAGATAATCTTAGGATTTATCATACTAAAAGACCCCCTCAGAAATGTGGGGGTTTTTTATTGTTGGTATATTCCAAAAAAATACTTATATTTGTGGTATGGCAGACGTAGATTACAATAAATTAAGATTGGATGTCTTAGAAAAGTTAATATATTCTAGAGGAATAGAATGTAAGATGAATAAGACAGAAATGATTAGGACGTTGAAACTTGATGATGAGGGAAAATATAAACCTCCAATGAAAGAGACAACATATGAAAAATCAGATGGAGGTTATATTGTGAGTATAGATTTGGGTAACCAACCACATTTGACGCAAATGGGTAATTTAATTTTAAAAAAAGAGGCTAAAAATTTACATAGATTCGCTAACGGTAGTTTGTATTATTGGTCAAAACAAAAATTAATTTAATATGGAGTGGATTGAGTATTTTTTAAACATTGCAGAACAGGTTAAACTGAAATCTAAAGACCAATCTACACAGATAGGTGCAGTTATCGTTGGGGAGGACAAAGAGGTACTTTCTACGGGTTATAATTCATTTCCGAGGGGATTGGATGATTCTAAACAAGAACGTCAGGAAAGACCTGAAAAATACTTCTGGATGGAACACGCAGAACGTAATGCGATTTATAATGCCGCTCGTATTGGTGTATCATTAAAAAATTCCACAATATATCTTACGTCGGGATTACCGTGTATGGATTGTGCAAGAGGTATTGTAAATAGTGGAATTAAGACTGTTTACTGTAAACAGGTATGTACCACTAAAAATAGAGATAAATGGGACGAATCTCAAAAGAAAAGTCTTGAGTTGTTGAGAGAATGTGATATTGATGTAATTTATTACTAATTACCAAGTTCTACAAGCCCAATACCTTGGTTTCCAACGTGGACCTGGATTTGAACAATTATGTCTTGCTCTAAATGATTTTCTTCTCTTAGGGTTATTCTTCTTAATAACCATTCTTTTACCCTTTGCGGATTTACCACCGAAACCAAAGTTTACTTTAACAACTTTACCTTTATCGTTCTTAACGTATACTTTAAACTTTTTAACGTCACCTTGCATTATCTTACCTAATTGAACTTTACGTCCTTGGTATTCAGCTTCTTGAAGTAATCCATAAGCTTCAAATTCTGTATTTTCAATTGATCCAAACTCATCTTCGTATATTAATACTGGAGTTTCTTCATTGTATTCGAATAATCTTTCGAATTGTTCTTCAGTAACTGTAATAATCATTTTTTTGTATTTTTTAGTATTATCGGTACCACATTTGTGACATACATATGGGTCATTACCACCTTCGGATAGTTTCCAAGACCAATCACAACTGTCACAAATTATTTTTTTATCCTTTTTAATCGATTCATCAAATCGAGTCATTGTTGGTTTATTTCCCTTACCTACTTTTGGTTCCTTTTTTTCTGCTCTTCTTTTTTGAGAAGTCATCGCTTTCTTCTCTTTATTATCATAAGAAGATGCAATTTTTGGAGTCTCTTTTGACACCTTTTTAGATGGTCTACATTTTGGATAGGATTTACCGTCAGCATCTTTTCTACCACAAGGTGGGTGTTTACCCTTAACCTTTCTACTAACGTCAACCCATTTTTCCTTAAACCATCTTCTAAGGTCTTCTTTTAAGACTTCACCCGATTGGATTGATTCTTCAATGTATTGTTTATCTTCTTTTGAAACGATAATTTTCATATTATTTACATTTTTTCCAACCACCACCTTTAGCTTTGTAGTTTTTCGCCGCCCAACCATTAGCATATGCGGATGGATAAACGTCAAATTTTCTTTTTGCTGCAGCTTTAGACGCTGCCCATTTTGCTGGTTGAGTTGGGCAATTTTTACTTTCGTCTATTTCACCGTATGATTCATTTTTAGGTTTTTTACCTTCTTTCTTCATATTGATGGCAATTGCAGCTTGTTGAGAAGGATTTTTAGATTCGTTAACATCTCCTTCTTTCTTTGTTTCATTCATAAAGAAATCAAAAACCTGGTCCATATTGTTCTTAGCCTCAGATACGTGATCATCCGCCCAATCGTGACCGTTTTTGATTATGGAATCTAACTCATCGGGATTCATTTTTAACAACATTTCACATTGTCTTTGAATCTGTTTTAAGTTACCAAAAAACATATAATTTTCTGGACCTCCCATATCGTTTTCTTTAACGACATTATGAAGGTGTTTTTTAATTAATTCATTTAGTTTCATTTTCATAAATATTACTTTTCGGACACAATTTCAAATTTTATATAATCATCGTAGAATATTTCTTCAGTGTGAGTTTTACCCTTCAATTCAATCCAATACTCTCTAGGTATATAATTTTCAGTGTATAATGTGAATGAATTTTCGTTTGTAACGTCTAATTGAGTCCAATCGTGAACAATTACATTAGTTCTACCTTCCTTGATGAACATTCTATAGTAAACCTCATCGAATAGTTCGGTTTTTGGTTGATTTATTGACCTAAACTTAACTACTATTTTTCTTTTCTCCCCCTTAATTATCTTCTCATTTAATTTGATACCTGAATATTGAATAGCATATCTCTCCAATTCTGTTTGGTTTTCACCAACAGTATACAGTGACGTATATGGTTTAGGTATGAATTTTTGTTTTACATCGTTGATTGAAACTCCGTCTAATACCAACCCTTTCCATTTATCAAAAAAGAAACGTTTTCCATCACATAAGACACCGTTCAACCCAAATGTAACCTTATATACTCCCTTCTTTATTTTGATTGGTGTAAGGTTACTCAAACCAACAATATTAGTATTATTACTATCTAATATGTCAACCATAGGTAAAGTGTCTAAGTCATAGAAGTTAGTACCTTTAGTTACGTATAGATATAGGTTTTGATTTGTTTTTTCAATGAAATTTAATCTATCGTCGTTGATTCTATCATTAAAATATGTTTCAACGTATGGTTCAAAAAATGTCTGTGTGTATTTTGTAAAGAAAGCAACTGATTGGTCAATTTCCGCCGTGATATCCTGATAAAGAACAGAAAATGCTAAACCTAAACCGTGATTTGTATTACCATTAAGCAGTATTCCATTCACGTACTCAGTAATATCAACATCTAAGTCCTCATCTCCATTGTCGAAATGTATTGTTGCAATTACCACCGGATTGTTAGAGTAAATACCCTCACTTCCCCAAGCATCTAATGTTGTTCTATTGTACCAGTTTGATGGTCTTTCGTCAAACGTTTCATTACCTGTTGTGAAATCATATCCACCGTCTTCATAATCGAAACCAAGACCTTCGTCCCAAAATTCTGAAACTTTAAAAACAATAATATCGAATGAATTGGTTCTTTGTCTTCCTGAACCTCTTTTTGCGCCTAAAAAGGTCTCATCACCAAAAATGGTGTTAGTTAGGTGAAGTGTATGCTTAGTGTCATCATTTATGACATATTCACCCGAATCTATTTTATTTTTTAATTCACTAAAATCAACTTTGAATATGAATTTAGAAAATCCTGAACCATAAAAAATCTCCGTGGTTGGGTTCTTTGCAGTATTAACCTGGGAGTTTTTAATGATTGTATTATTTTTTTCAAAATATGAACGAAAATATGACATCTCTCTTTTATTTTATAAATATCAAATTAATTGATTCTAATCGATTTGTTCAAGAGATCGTTTTCAATACTTTTAAGTAACTCCAATAATTGCATATATTCCTCGAATTCTGAGTTCTGAACCATAGGTCCAACTACGTTGTGTTCGTGGTTAAAAACGACTAAAATCAACTGTTGTAGTAATCTCAGTAAATTCTCACCCCTGACTGTTGAATATGTGTTAGGTTCTATGTTTTTTATGTAATCTTCCTGGGTATATTCGTATTTGTCTAATATATTAAAATTAATAGACTTCTCCGTTTCGTTTGTATCTGTAGATAATAAAAATAACTTATCAGATTTTAATGCGGCAAAAGTCTGTTCAGGGGAGGCACTTATTGTTTTTAATTGTATGGTTTTTACCGTCTGTTTTTTAACAGGTGGTAATAGTTGAGTTTGTGACCAAATTAAACCACTTTTAGGTCCTATTTTAAAGATTTTAACCTTTGATAGGATATTTTCCTTATCCGTTTCTTCGGTAACCGTTAAAGGGGTCATTTCGATGAATTTTACCGATGGTCGAAAATATAACGGAAAATCTTCTCCTTCTTTTGGTAAATCACTATTTGATAGTTGTGGAAATAAATCTCCGAAAGTTCTTAGTAGTCCCTTCAAACCTCTATCTACTATGGTATAAAAAATATTATTAATTTCACTGTGAATAAAATTAATATTTTCATTTGTTATATCAATTGTAAATGTTGGGGTTGAATCTGTATTATCAGTGTTAACCAATTTTAGTACACTCATTGGTAATGGTGTATTTTGATTGAAGAAACTAGTTTTAGTTACTTGACCTTGAGTTTTTAAAACTTTGTATAGGAAAAATTCAACTTTTGTTGTGTTTGTTAATTTATCTATTTGATACTCTAAAATATATTTTATGTCTTTAACTTCAGTTTCAACTTTAGTTCTTTTTTTCTCCTCTAAAACCATTTTTTTAGGAAACTTCTTTAACGATAAAGTTGCTCCTGGTCTTTTACCCATTATTGGGTATGTTAACATTTTCTTTCTGTTGGATGGACTTGCCGCACCCTTAGATAATAATTTACCACCTCTTAATTGAAGTCCATTTTCGGTGAATATAATATCGGAACCATATTTTCCGTAAACACCGTAGTCGGCTTTCTTCGCAAAAGATCCTTCAGTTCTTTTATCAATGTAATTATCATTCTTATCTACTACATTTTCTCTCTCCTTATTTGCATTACCGTATGTGGTGTTATCTATTTGTTGTGAAAAAGTCTGACTGTTAAAGTCAAACATAGTAGTGAATGGACCTGCAATGTATTCTTGGTTGGTATTAGCCTTTTCGGTGTTGTAATTAATAATTTTTACCGCCTGATTAATTTCTGGAATGAAATTAATATTTGTTGGTAAGAATGGTGTTGCAACGAATAAATCATTTTTACCCCAAGGTTCGTAGGCCAATGCCTTTTCTTTTTCACCTACGTAATCAGAATATCGAACACAACGAATTCTACCCATTCCTTTCGGGTCAACGTTGTCGATACAAATACCAATGTCAATAATCTTCATTACGATTTAGTTCTTTTTTCTATTTCTTTATTAACTTTATTATATAAGTCTTCAACCGCCTCTAAATGTCTAGTTAAATCTATAATTAAAGTTTTTGTTTTTTCAAATTCAATACCCAATTCATCTAATACAACAAATAAATCTTTATTTGATTTATTTTGAACGTCATTGGTTATTTCTATTATTTTATTCTTATCCATCATTAAAACATTTTACCAACACCTGAAATTAAACCAGGAATAATAACCGCACCTCCAGATGGACCTGGTAGAGCTCCTCCTTTTAATGCAATTTTCACAAATGAATTCTGATCCATCTCTTCTGTGTGTCCATCTATTATTGATTTAACCAAGGTACCTACATTATTTGTTTCACCGAATATTGGTCCAGTTTTAACTCCCGAAGCAGATACTCTTTCCATTATATTCATAAACGCTCTATCTTGACTATAACCTGGTAATCTTTCTGATAATAATAACAATATACCAGGAACCTTTAAAGATATATTGGCGGACAATGCGGATGTTATTGCACTAATAACCGCACTAAACAAGGCATAACAGTTGTCAATCCTTTGTTCAAGTATTCTAAGTAAAAACGCAATTAATGATTTTAATATGGTTAGGTATCTTTTGAATTTATTTTTCAATATTTTCTTAACAATTTTAATTACATAAGCAATTAAGTCTATTTTAACCAATCTCCAAAATTCTCTTAAAAATCTCCATAAAAGTTGACTAATAATTGTATTAAACAATTTAGCCAACATTCTCATTAATGTTTTAACATTAATAGCTTGGTTTGTTATTGATTTTACTACTTTATATACTATGACAATTGGTAGAAAAATCTTAGGGGATAGTAAACTAGATATTAACGCTTTAGGTAAATTTAAAATGAATAAATTCATTAAATTTAAATTAAAATTAATAGGTGGTATGTTACTTTCTGAATCCAAATATGCTTGAGTTGCGGTTCTAGCTAAAGTAGAATCAACTAACTCATTTAATGGTTTCTTTTTACTAAAATAAACGAAGTCCTCAATTGTTGTTGGGTTAACTGGTGTCTCAAAATTATCACAATCTTTAAATTTTAACACTTTTCTAAATCTAGAATCCTCATCATCTAAATCAATTCCTTCTACATCGTCAAAGTCAAAATAAGATTCGATATCTTCATCCGTTTCGTTAAACATATCAACCGCATTTTGATTTTTTAATTCGTCTTTTTTTGTTGGTGTACCGCAAATAGCACATAGTTTTTGTATTAACCTATTCACACTATTCATTCCTTTATTAAATAAAGGATTATCACTACCATCACCTTGAATGGTCATTAACATCGCAGTTTTGGTGATATGTTGAATATCTGGAAGTTCCATAGTGGAATAATAATCACTAAAAAATGTATCAACATTTAAACCATTAAAATCCGTAATGTTGAATACTTGAGTTGATTGATTCCACTGAGCTTTAAAAAGTGTGTTGTTATTATTTGAGTCGAATTGATATGTTCCACCTGTAAAAATGGAATATAACTCTCTGTTAACTTTTTCTTTACCCTTATTTTGTGATTGTTCCTCATAAACAATTTGACCGGTTGAAGTTGATGGGTCAACCGTTAATATGTTCATTAAATCTATTTCTTCAGGTTTTATGTCAACATTAATACCACTTAATGTTAAATTTGCACCACAAATACCGTCACCGGCAAAAAATGCCTTTTTAACACTACTTGTAACAATTTCTCGACTAGCATCTAAGGTTATTTTTCCAGCTGTTAATGCGTGTTGTTTTAATTTACCCTTTGCAAGTAATTTATCTGAAGATTCAACTTTTTTACCTGAACTTAAAAACCCTTCAGCGATTTCCATTAAATCACCAAAAATATCTTTTCTGTTTTCTCTTTTACGTTTAGCTTTGTTTAAAAAATCATCTAGTTTTTTACCAAAGAGTTGGTCTGTGGATGGTAAATCTTTAAGAAGTTTATCGGACAGACTATCCATTAAACTATTAGGGTCATCATTTATTTTTTTGATGACCTCTAGTTTTGACTGTAACCTAGCCTTAGTATCTTTAAGTTTACTCATTATACCTTATAATTGTTGTTTTTAGAATCATTACTATCATTAACCAATTTATCTAATAGTTCTCTATCTTCATCGGTTAATTCTAATTTACCCATTGGTCCACCACCTTTAGCCCCCGAACTTTGTGATTGTTTTAACATAACACCTTGTAGTTTTACAAGTGATATCTTCTTTTCAGTACATTCGTTAAGGATTTTTTGTTGTTCCTTAATAACTGGACCAATTACACTCATATCTTCAGCGTCTTTCATAAAAGAAAGCATCTTTTTCATAATTAAAGACGCCGTATTTCTGTTTTCAACAACATCATTGTAGATTTCCTGCATTAAGGATAATGCCGAATCCACGTCTAGCGTAATATTATTTTTTCTTTCTCTCATACCTATAAATAGATTTATTCTAAAAACCCTGTCATTATTCCACTATATAGTTTTTTAAACCTTTTAAGGGAAATACGAATTTCTTTGGTTGATAGTGAGGTCATTTCCCTCAGTGAAAGTAAAATGAGGTTTTTGTTAAATTTGTTACCATCACCAACCTGAAATATTTTATCAAAATTGCTAAAAATCTCAAGTAGGGCATAACCCAATTTTTGTTCATTTTCAGTTAAATCTTCGTTTTCAACAAATTCTTCCAATTCATTGGTTAATTTGATAATTACATCTCTATAATCTAATTGATATGCGTCAATGGTGTAGGATAAGTCGGGTCTTTCCTCAATTGACGAAGATATGTCATCGTAAGAGACACTACGGTTTTGTTCCTTAGTGTCTTTCTGAATGGCTCCCATAAGGTAGTTCTTACAAATCGTACCAAAATACGAATAAGCCTTATGGTTTTTAGTGTGGTCGAATTTACTAATTTTAGTAATAAGAAAAGACATAGTATCATTATGAATTTCTTCAAATTCCATATCTTTTCTATAAAGTTTATAACGTCGAATAATTGATTCGACCATTATAATTAGGGGTTCACGTAAATATTCGTTGAATATCTTATTTCTTTCTGTTTCGTCATTACTTTCAAGGTAACTGACTACCGCCTTCTCTTGATCCTCCCCAAAATATATTTTTTGGGTTCTTGGTCTTGGCATTAAGCTTCTTCATATTTAACATCTCGTTTATTTTTAAAGAAAAATTCCTTTTTAGCGGTTTCTAACCAAAATTTAACTTCAGTTTCTTCTAACTTTACAGATTCATCGTTTTTATAAGCCCAGAATAACGAATTTTCTCTAAAATTAACGTGTTGATAACCGATTCTTGGGATAGACATAATTTTAACACCATTATGTGTTAATCTTAATAACAATTCATAATTAAATGTTAGTTTGATATTGTCTTTTAATCCGCCATTATCTTTAACAACTTGAGTTTTAAATAATCCACCACTTGTTTGGTAGTTTTGATATTCCAATAACGTTTCGTTATCTAAAAATCCTTGTTTTTCAACAAATCCGTAAGCCCAGGTAGATTCGTTAGTGAAACTTAAGAATTTACCATCAACATTTACGTCTTTTACAATAGGTAAAAACACATCAACTTCACTATATTCTTTAATATATTCGTTTACAGATTTTAACCATACAGATTTGAATTCATCGTCCATTTCTAAAATTGTAAACCAAGTGGTTTCACATTTTTCTAAACCAAGATTTATTTGTGAACAAAAATCTGATTTACCTTTATTTTCAATTACGTTTACCTCGATTTTATCTGATAATTGACCTAAATCTTTTTTTACAGACGTTGGACATATAATTGAAACAACAACATCATTGTGGAATGGTTCCACCGATGATAATGCGTTTATTAACATTTCTCTATAATCTCCGTCAATTCTATGAACAGGAATTAATACTGTGATATCTTTTTTATACATTTTCTTCTAATTTTAATTTATCTAACGCCTTTTGTATTGTTTCAACTCTTCTATTTTTAAATGAATTGAAAATTGACAAAATATTATTTTTAGTTATTGTTTCTTCGTATGGTAATAAAGTTTCGGCCATTTTTTGTCTAACCTCATCTTTTAATTCCACACCTTCTAACCAAGCTAAAATATATGTTCCTAAAATTTCAACAATCTTATTCGAATCATATGTCCACATTCCGTTTTCACCTAACCAATCTGGTTCAACATTAGGAATTTTTCCAATAATCGGAACTCCAGATTTCATTGATTCTAATGGGAATGTACCAAATGTTGATTCATCATCAACCCAAACTGAAACTAAACATTCGTTTAATGCGTCTGCAAATTCAGTATAAGATAATTGAACCATATCTTTAAATGTTAACCATCTAAGTTGTGGATATTTTAAATAAAACTCAGAAATTAATCTTCTGTGAATTACTCTATCTCTACAACTAATAGCGATAAAAGGTTTTAATGGTTTTTCTGATGGTTTGAAATGGTCACCTATAATTGGTGGAACAATATGTACAATTGCTTCAGGGAAATATTCTAAAATATATTTTTTAGATTCTTCAGTTGTTGTAATTGCTTTATCGAATCCATAATCAGACCATCTACTACCAACTGGTAACGTATCAAAAATGTAGTCTTTCTGTTGAACTAACATAATCTTAACACATTTAACACTTGCCAATTGTTGTAGTACGTTTGAATAATATTCAGGTACAACTAATATATCATCAATTTTTAATTCAACCTTATCGTCCTTAATTGACACAACGGGAATATCATTGTATTCACCATCTAACCAATGAGACACTCCGCCATATGTGTTATCTTCAACTAAAATTTTTGAAGTATAACCATTTTGGTTTAGAGTCAACGCCATATCGTAAATGTGTTTTACCGCTGCTCTTGGATTATTTTTTGTATCGTATGTTAAAAAATATACGATATTTTCATTTTTGTCTAACCTTCCTAAGGCCGACTCTAGTTTTTCTATGTTTTCTTTATTCATCATCTTCAATTAATATTCCGTATTTTATTAGTGTGTTAAATGCAATTTTTAATGATACATTTACGTTATTACTTCCAAAGACACCCATTTCTTCATCAACATCTTCATAATCATTTAAAACTCTATCTAAACACATTTTAATGATTTCATACTTAAAGATGTTAATTTCTAAGGTTTCGCCTTCTTCATCTTTTATTGTATTTCCGGTTCTACATTTTTCGGTGATTCCGTCAATGTCAATGTAGTAGGATTTTCCAAAGATTTCGACCATAATTCTTCTATTTCTGTTAATTTAGTTATTTCTTTTTCATTTGTAAAGAATTCATTGTAAGTGGTTTGAAATTTTATTGCACTTTTTCCTTCGGGTTTTAAGTCAATAATTTTTTTATTGTCAGTTACCCACATATCACATTTCTCCCATTCCTTTTCAATATCCACAGATTTAATAAATTTAATATTGTTACCTAAGAATCCGTTTTTTGAAAGAAAAAACAGAGTGGCAGGTTTTGCTTTACCTACTTCATCAACACCCACTACAGTGATATTATGTTGTGGATTGTCAAAAATAATTTTATTCAAGTCTGAAATTGATGTTGGGTAACTAACTCCCGCGTGACCAAAAATTTCAATAGGATATTCAATATACGTAAAAAACTCAAACTCTTCCATCGATTGGAATTTGTATGAGTTAAGTAGATTGTCGTTTTGAATTGGGAATACAATGTTATATTCGAAATCGGTTTCATTTTCGAATTCAGATTGTAAAAACGCGTCGGTATAGTGATAGTTAAATTTCTGAATGAGATTTCTTAAAACCCCATCTATGCTGATGTATATTTCCATATGGAAAAAGATAATGCGAATAAGGTTATAAGTAAACCCTATTCGCATTATATACTATATGAAAAATTGTAATTTTTTTACAAAAAATTGTTTATTGTAGTTTTTCTACAATTAATCGTATCTATTAAGAATTTCTCCGATAATTGGATTTCTAACAATGTCCTCCATACCAAATTCAAAAATTCCAATACCTTTTACATCTTGTAATCTTTTTTTGGCGTCGAATAAACCAGATTTGGTTTTATCTCTAAATTTATCAGATTGTTCAAGGTCTCCAGATAAAAAAAACTTAGAATTAAATCCAATACGAGTTAATAATAATTTAATTTGAGCTGGAGTTGCGTTTTGTGCCTCTTCAAATACAAGTATTGTATTATCCACGTTCCAACCTCTCATATAAGCTAAAGCGGCAACTTCAATATATCCCTCATCTTTTAATCTTTCTCTTGCTTCTTTACCTATAATTTTATTTAATAGATAATATGAAGGATAAATGTATGGATCTAACTTTTCTTCTAATCCACCAGGTAAAGAACCTAATTTTTCTTCAGCTTCAACCGCAGGTCTAACTATGATAATTTTTTCATACTTGTTAGAATCGTCGTGTAATAAATCCACCGCTCTCTTCATTGCGATGTATGATTTACCAACACCCGCAGGTCCAAAACATAACGTAATTTGATTTTCCCCAAGGATTTTCCAATACTCTTCTTGGTTTTTGGTTAAAAATTTCTCTTTCGGCTTCTTTATTATTTGTCTAATTCTTTCCTTATGTGATGTTTTTTTCTCTTCCACTAATACAGGTGGTTGGGTTCTACTAGCTCTAGGTTTTACTGCCAAAATCTTTTGTTTTTAATTCTAATTTATTATTGATAAATATCACCTACTTACCCGTGCTGCCAAATCCACCTTCACCTCTGTCGGTTTCAGAAAGACTATCTGAATTAACAAAATTAATCTTTGGATAAGGTAAAATCATTATTTGAGCACCTCTTTCACCTATTTCATAGATAACTGAAGAATCTCCTTGTGTTTTCTTAAATGTGGCCTGAATTTCACCTCTATAACCACTATCTATTACACCAACAGAATTAGTTAGTAATAAATCAGTTTTACGAATTGATGATCTTGGGAATACTAACCCAACAAACCCAGTAGGTATTTCTAATGCAATTCCAAATCCGTAAGAAACATCTTCAGTGGTGTTTTTATACACCTCAGTAATGGTTAGGTCCATTCCCGCATCTCCAGATTTTGAATATGTTGGAATTACTGCGTTTGGGTGTAATTTTTTAATTTTAACTTCGGTGGTAAATCCCGCAGCTGCGTAGTTATCTTGTACGTCAGTTGTTAATTGATTTAATAATGAGTCTAATTCACTAATAAAAGATAAATCTTCACCTTCATCGTCAGACATTTCCTTTTCAAGTTCCTTTAACTTATTAATATATTCTTCTAAATCTCCTTTATCCATTTTGGTTATTTTTCTTTTCTAAAATCCATTTATCCAACTTCTTGATTCTTTCTTTCAAGTCGTTGTCTTGAGGTCTTAGGCAACATTCAACAAATACATCTGTAACTCGTTGAAGTTCCTCAAACGTAACCTTAACACCAACCGAGTTAAGGTACTCTAACGCCATTTTACTTTGTGACTGACGAAGTATTTGTATGTCTCTACTATTGAATTCCATAACTCGGGTGATGTTTTAGTTTATTATTTATAATACTCTGGTGTGTTTTTACTATCGATAACACATTCGATTGCCATCTTGGCTACGGAAATGCTTTCGCTTGAACGAGTATCACCTGATCTGTATTTGGATGCAACAATTGTCGCTTCTTCCACTGATTCAGCTTCGATAATGTACTTGTACTTTTTAACACGAGCGTTTCCTTCTCTGTCCATTTGTTCGGTTTCATAACCGATAGTTACTAAATAATGCATAGTTGTTTTAATTTACTTGTTTATAATTGATTTGAAAAATTGAACTCTATCTTTTGAAACATTCTTTAATGAATATTTGTCTTTAACTGTCTCGTAAAGTCTGTTACCTAAATCTTCAATCATATTAGGATTTTCAATGAGTTTCTTCATATGTTTACCCCATAATTTATGGTTTTTAGATGGTGGAACAACTAAAGCGTTTCCTTTACTGTTAAACTCATTAGACCCTGAATCGATTGCTGAAATCAAATCTAAAGTATATGGTTTTACATCACTCGCAATTAATGCCTTTTTATGGAATCCGGCTTCAATTACTTTCAATTGTGATTTATTTCCGTTGAATTCTGTTTCCACCAACGGAGCCAAAGATACGTCAAAAGAATTGTAATTATTTGCGTATTTGTTAATTTCTTGAGTCCATTTTCTAATATACGGTTTATTGAAATCGTCATACGGAACTTCTGAAAATTTTAGTAAATAATTTCTATAATCTTCGTCTACCGCTTTATATTTTTCAGTGAAGATACTTTCATAACGGAACCAAATTGTTTCGTGAGGTAGTATGTTACGTTTTTTTGCTTGACCGTCTTTTGTCATTTCGGTAACCGTACCTCTTAAATCGAACCCACATAGTACGAACTGAACTTTATCTTTGAAAGAAGTATGTGTTGAAGCAATACCTGATGACATTAACTCAATGTCGTGTAAGTGAGATGAACCACCTAACCATCCAAAACGGATTTTATCTGATTTAGTTGGGTTAGATTGAAATTGAGGTTCATCGGGGTTAACCGCGTTCGGAAATATTTCAATATTCTTAATCCCAAGTCTGTTTTTAATGGTTTGTGCAAATAATGGGGTGGTCGTGGTTACATAATCAGCCAATCTTAAAAGTTCAACTTTTTTCTCTGGAACCTTGTTTGCTCTAATTTGATGAAACATTGGGTGTCTTTGATCTACCGACCATAAATCGTCGATATCAACCACTACTTTAATCCCTTTTGATTTTAACCAATTAATTCTCTTTACGTTATCTTCGTGAGGTAATTGATGTATGAAACTGTGTAGAACGACTACATCATAATTTAGAAACGCATCATCGTTATTTTCAACATTAAACGCTATATCGATATGAAGATCATCAGAATGATTTTCGGCTAGATATTTGTATGGGTCTAATATTCTAAATTTCCCAACACCGTGTTGGTCGGATGGGATAGCTAAAATTCTTATTTTTGACATTTACATTAAGTTATATGTCTAAATAATAAACAAAAAAATTGAAAAAACAAAACGTTACTTCGCTTTATTTACGCCTGTGATTTTACCTTTAAAGATTGAGTCCCCAACTTTAAGTACTAAATTTTCGTTAATTGATGAAGTTGTTGAGGCGGTTAGTATTTGATTTAATTTTTCGTCCATAACTTTACGAACAGCGTTTTCAATAAGAACGGCAATTGCGTTCATATCTACATTGTTATTAACGATAGTTTGTTTTGGTTGAGCCGATGGTCTAGTTGACACACCTTCTTGTTCCATCAATCTTTTTGCTCCTTTTATGAAATCCATATCCAATGTATCTGTAAGTGATATTTGAGGTATTGGATTTTCAATCATTGCCTTTTTTATTGCATCTGGTAGTTTTGAATTATTGATTTTATCAATAGATGGAGTTCCCTGAACTGGTCTTTTAGATGGAGAAGGGTCTTGACTTCTCATCAATTCTTCTGGGTCGGATAATAGCATAGATTCATTTACGTGACCTCTTTCAAAATTTCCACCGTCTACTTTATTCATCACTTTCTTAGCGTTTACTAATCTTGACATTAAATCGTTTTGTGATATTACTCCTTGACCTGACATAATAATAAATATTTTATATAATGATAATTAAAATTACCCAAACATTAAAGTTTTAATTCTGTTTATTGATTCTTGTAAATCGGTTGTATCCTCAACTTCAGGATTTACCTCATCTGAAACTTTAATATTGTTTTTAGATAGTAAGTTTGATAATTCAGATTTAGAAGACATTTCAAATCTTCTTCTCGTACCTTCACCTGGATTAGTGTTCTTACCAATTTGTTTTTGAGAATCAACCCACTCTTTCTCTTTCATTTTATATAACTCACCACTAGCATTTTGAAAATCCTGTGTGTTAATAACTTTCTCACCATTAACATCTTTAACATTACTTTGTAATTTGTTAAAAACTTCACCTGAAAAATCTTTAGGTTGTTCTTGAGGTGTCGCAGATGGTTTTTCATCTGTTTTGGGTTGTGGTAAAGGTTCCTTAGATGGTTTAGTTGTTGGTTTAGGTTGCGGAGTTACAGTTGGTGGAGGTGTTTCCTGTTTTTTAACTTCAGGTGTATCAGTCCAATTAGTTGTAACATATGTTTTAATCATTGGTCCTTTGTCCGATTCTGCACCTTGTTTATAACCAGGTCTTGTAACGTCAAAAGTCTCGTCTTGTAGAATTTGTAAATTACTCATTCTATCAACACGAAATGTTCTCCAATTTGTTTTACTATATCCTTTTTTTGAAACAGAAGGTGGTTGAACGTAAGCTCTAATAATATTGTTACCTCCTTTACTTAAACCCATAGCAACCGCTTCGGCTCTAACTCTAACTCCAGATTTAACACTATCTCTAGCAGGTTCTTTTGGACCAGTATAATAAAATGTAATAGGATTCCTATTGGTAATTGCACTTACCAAGGTATTTGATTTTTTACCTTTCGGAACTTCCTGTTCTTCTAAAAAATTAGAAAATATTTTATTTAAATTCATATTAAAAATCTGGATAGGTTTTTGATGATCCGTATTTGTTTCTTACTGTTGTTTCGGTTCTAGTGTTTATATCTATTAATGAACCAACATTATTTGAATTTTCACCTTTTCCTTTATCATCACCATTAGATAATGCGTTAGGATGAACACTTGAGTATCCGTTATCTTTATTGTAGATATTTCTACCCACATTATCTATTCTATTAAGTATATCAACTGAACTACCTAATTCATTTTTTCCTCTTTCATCTCCATCAGAAATGGCGTTAGGGTGATTTGACCCATATCCTTTACCATCAGTATAAATGTTTCTACCCAATAATTCTTTTCTATTTTGTATGTCAACAGAACTACCTAATTCATTTTTACCTCTCTCATCTCCGTCAGAAACCGCATTAGGGTGATTAACACCATAACCATTATCTACATTATATGTATTTCTAGTTAGGTTAGTGATTCTATTTTGAATATCAACAGAACTACCAATTTCGTTCTTACCTTTATCGTCACCATCAGAAATGGCGTTAGGGTGATTTGAACTATATTGACCTTTATCGTTATATGAGTTTCTAGTTATTAACTCTTGTCTGAATTTTTCGGATAGTGTTTCTAATTGTGTTGCCATATTATTCCATTAATTTTTTAATTCTTTCAACTTCCTCAAACAATCCAGTTAATTTGATTGATGATATTGAGTTTTTATGTGAATTACTTTTAATAAGGTTGGTCGGTGGTAACCAACTCGCCTTTTTAGTGTGTTTCTTTAGATGACTATTTTTTCTTTCCCCAGTCATTGCAGATATTTCATCCGCCTTTTTTCTACCGTCTTTAATATTACTTACTAAATCTCTTTCACCTTGTAAGTGTTGATTTGCCCATTTTTCCATTAACTCACCACCACAAAGGTCATATTTTAATTTGTCTTGGACTTTATCCATTGTTTTAAGGTCGTGAATAATTGATTTTAATTGACCGTATTTAACTTTTTTATCATTAAGAATTTTTTTAGCTCTATCAATACCACGTGCGTGTTCTCCATTAAGACTAACAATTGAGTGGTTAATCTTATCTAAGATATTTTGTGGTACATCAAAAACTCTACTTTTTAATTCTTTATTCATTATCTTTAAGGTATTTGATTAAATCCTCAATAGATAAATTATGACTATCCATTGTATTTTTTAATGATTTTATTTGTTTTTTAACGATTGGGCTTACTTCTTTAACGTCATTTGTTACAATGTCGTTTTCGTTAGATTTTTTACTCATTAAAGATTCAATATATTCTTCTATGAATTTTTTCGGATTTTCAACCAATCTAACTTTATCGTCTGGAAGATTTGGGTCATATCCTAAAGCACTTAATCTATCTTCAGCTTCACTACCATCCATACCCAATTCTTTTTCAAAATAATCTTCAGCGTCTTCGATGTCAGCGTCTTGACCTAAAGTCTTTTTATAACCTAAAGACTTACTCATATCTGATTCACCCCAATATCTTCTATATGGTTGAGCACCCGAACCTCCATATGAACCCATTTGACCTGTGGCAGTTCTCGCAACTTCATCACTTGTCCCATTTTGAGTTATTCCTTTTGTTACTGATGTTGGACTTTTTTTACTTCTTTGAATGTTTCCCTTTGCGTCAACAATTTCATCAACTTCAGATTCGACTTCTTTTTTTTCTATTTTATTAGGTATTTTATCATATTCTGTGTCGTCAGAGAATTCCTTAGCCCATTTACTCCACTTCTTCTTTTCTTTCTTAGATTTACCCTTCTCATTTGCCTTAGCAAAGAAGAATCTTTGTTGTGCTTTTGAAGCAAATTTCTCTTCAATTACCTGTTTTATAAAATTATTCATCTAAATACACTTTTTATATAAATATCAAATCTTATGAAAGATATTTATAAACGTATGAATACCCAAAATATTTTAAACTTTTATGGGACAAAGTTAGATGTTAGGTTGGATAGTTCGGAGTATTATGACTACGAAATGGCCAAATTGGACGATGACTATAACAAAGATGTCTTAGATTTATCAACCCCTATAACATATACGGGTCTGACAATTAATACCAATTTAACCAATTTTGACTGTGTAAAGTCAACAATTCGTCTTGCTGAGGATAATGTAAGTGATTTAATTTCTGGATATACCTATTCAGGACTAACATTTACGTTTGATTATGAAAATTTTGTAAATCATTTTGGTACAAACTTCATTAATACAATTTTAGACTCTAATAGGTTTAAATTTACATTATTACCAGGAAAAACTCATTATTTTAGAATATTATCATATAATTTACCAATAACTTCTCCTCCACCACCATTAGATGGTTATACGGAAGATGATATCATATCTGGATTTACCACTGACGTTTATAATTGTAGAAAAAATATAGTTAATCCGTTAGCTTGTTGTCCACAATCACCAAAATTAGGGGTAAAACCTTGGGCTTTTAAGTTTAATGAAGGTTTAGGTACAGACAATTGTTCACCCACATTAAAAAGAAGAACCGAAAAAGGTTGGACTTTGGATTTTATTTTTAATAGAAATAGTCTTCCTTGGAGTGCGGGTAGCACATTTTATTATATAGGTGTAAGAGGTGAGAATGACCCGTTCAACTACGCAGATAACAATCTTTCTTTTCAATTTACATCGGATAGAAGAATTAAGTGGGTTGCTCACCATTATTCGGGTTATTGTGGAACTAACGAATATCAAGAAAACTTTTACATTGCTAGTGGTCAAACACCTCAATTGTGTACGATAGACCCAATAAAAGACTTTAACGTTACAATTGTATTTGACAGATATAAAAGATATACAGATTGTAATTTAGAAAATGACGGTGGATGGAATGATATGATTGGTTACAGAATTAATCCATATCAAGACACCGAAGTTACGGGGGTTACGTCTACCCAATTAGCGGTTTGGGATGAAAATGAAGTTTTATCCAAACAATGGGCCGATGAACAGCAAAGAAGATTAGGAACATTAAAAATTTACATAAACGGTCGACCAATCTATAAATTAGAGAATTGGGAGGAGGTTATTCCATCCGAAAGAGGTATTCAACCATTTATACAATCTTGGGGGGGAGGTACTAGGTTAATGAATAATATTCATAGCGGTGTTTGTTGTTTCAATATGAAATCAATAAAATATTATGAAGAACCGTTAGATTTTGTTCACGTTAGACACAATTTTATAACACGTCAAAATCAATATGATTTTTTCATTTGTGGGTTGGACTGTGAAGATGATTTAATAGGGTATTTTGAAAACGGATTACTACTTGAAGATTCCACACAATTAATAACGGAAAACGATGATATCGTATTATATTAAACTATTTATCTAAATGGCAGGGAAAAAAATATCACAATTATCAGGTTCATTATCACCAAGTTTATCTGGGATAATACCAATAGTATTATCTGGGACAACATATAGTACAACTTTAAATTCACTAAGACAAGTTTTAGTTGATAGTGGTTCACATAACTTCACTGGAAGTCAATCTATAAGTGGTAGTTTAACCGTTCACGGATCAATTATTGCTCGTGAATACATTTTAAGTTCTTCAGTTACAAATATGGTAATTGAAACTGTTAGTGGTTCGTCAAATTTTGGTAATTCTATAGATGATAGACACCTTTTTACGGGGTCGGTGAGAATAAGTGGTTCTTTACATACAACCGAAGGTATTGCAAGTAAAAATCTTTCTATTACAAATAATGGAACGATAAATTACTTATCTGTTGGTATTCACAATCCCCCTCACGTAGGTAATCCCGAATCTTTAAGAGTTGAAAATAGTGGTAGTTATAATGTTGCACATTTTACAGGTAATCATCCATCATATACTCAAATTAATTTACAAAATATAAGTTCAGGTAGTAACGCAAGTGGAGATATTGTAGTTACCGCCGATAATGGTACTGAAAACGTACATTATATTGATATGGGTATAAATTCATCAACATATACTGGTGGATTTGTTGGTTTAGCAAACGACGCATACGTTATAAATGTTGGTAAAGATTTATACGTTGGTACTGTTGGTGGAATAAATCACCCTGCAAATTTAAAATTATTCGCACAAAACAGTTGGGAAGTACCTCAGATTAGTATCAGCGGTTCAGGTGTAGTTGGATTTAATACAGTTAACGTTAGTGAAGGGTATCAATACGAATTCAGTGGGAGTGTTAATTTATTAAATAATTTAGATGTAACACAAAATTTAACCACAAATGGATTTGTTGTGTTATCCGAGGTTTCATCAAGTTTAAATTTTGCAAACGACTCTGAGGCGGAATCTGGTAATGTACCATTAGGTGGACTTTATAGAAGTGGAAGTCACATTTTAATTAGATTAACATAACATATGGAATTCTTTATACGACAAGGGGCATCTGACCCAATTTTAAAAATGAGACTAATTGATGACGGTAAAAATGACAAGTCGTCCTTTAATGATATGCTAGAGAATTCCGACATCACATTCGAAATGTTTGATGTTAAAACAGAAGAATATCATATTTTAAACGGTCCTTGTCTATTAACGACGAGGACCAAAAAGTATGACCAAACAACTGACGAATATTATATTACCTATCGTTTTACGGAAGAAGGTACGTCAGTAAAGGGTCGTTTTGAGGGTGTCATTAATGTACAATTTTTAGACACTAACAGTAACCCAACAACAAAGTTAATTACCCCAATTTCTGAAAAATTATTTATCAACGTAATTTGATAAACTAACCTTTTTTTCGTATATTTGTATTGAATAAGACAAACTGTGAATTAATCACAAGATAATGTGTCGCTAAATATAAAATAATGAAAGAAGTTATCTCTCAGGAAATTATCGAGAATTTCCTAAACGGGGCAGACCCCGAAGAATTCATTGTTGGTGTTGAATATGATTACCCATCCAACAAAATCTACAAAATTATTCAAGACCCTGAACAGGGAAAAATTGTTAAACCAGATAGTTTTACTCCATTTTTATGGGTTGGTGACTTAGTTGGGTTAGGATTCTATAATGATTCAAAAACCGAACAAAAGAAAGCAATGGCAAAACACGGTATTCTAACCGAAAGATTAGAAACGGGTGGTAATGACAGACTTGAAAACGGATTAAAGTATTTGGTTAAAAGTCTAAAAAGTTATACAAACTTAGTTTCCTTTTTTAAAGAAGGTGGACTTGACCCTTGGGGAGAATCAACTAGACAACATTTTCAAATTTTATCTCCCGTTGAACAATATCTAGTTCAAACAAGGAAGAGATTATTTAAGGGTATTGAAGATTATGGCGGTGTTTATCGATTTGTGTTCGATATTGAGACCACGGGACTTGATCCTGAAACTTGTAAAATCATTTTGATTGGAGTTAAGGATAACCGTGGTTTACAAAAGACCATTCCCGCATTTGGTGAAGATGGTGAGAGAGAGTGTATTGAGGAGTTTTTTGAGGTTATACGAGAAAAAAAACCAACCATAATTGGTGGGTATAACTCTGCGTTCTTTGACTGGCCTTTCATATTAAAAAGAGCCGAAATACTTGGTGTTGATGTTAATGGACTCACTCAGATATTCACTAAACAGGGTATGAAAGAGAAAGAGGGTATGTTGAAGTTGGCGAACGAAATTGAGACATATAAACAACACGTTATATGGGGTTTCAATATCATCGATATAGCACACGCAGTACGTAGAGCTCAAGCAATTAATTCTGAAATTAAGTCTTGGGGGTTGAAATATATCACAACTTATTTAGAGAAAGAAAAACAAAATCGTATCTACGTAGATGGTGGTAAAATTTCTAAAATTTATTTAGAGAACGAAAGTTACTACGTTAATCCAAAGACAGGTGGGTACAAACAAATTGGAGAACCTGGTACTGAAGGTTTGTTAGAAAAATATCCTGGTAAATTTGAAATATGGCCCGGTAGAAAAATTGTGGAACAATATCTTGATGATGACTTGTATGAAACTATGGTTGTAGACGATAGTTTCAGTCAATCAACATTTTTACTTTCTAAATTAGTACCAACGACATATGAAAGAGCAGCCACAATGGGTACCGCAACATTATGGAAATTAATAATGTTAGCTTGGTCATATGAAAACAAATTAGCTATTCCGTCTAAAGATGAGAAACGTGCGTTTACGGGAGGATTGTCTCGTTTATTGAATGTGGGATACGCTAAAAACATTGTTAAGTTTGACTACTCATCACTTTATCCTTCCATTCAACTTGTATATGATGTGTTCCCTGATTGTGATATTATGGGGGTACAAAAATCAATGTTAAAATATTTCCGTAACATTCGTATTAAGTATAAACATCTTGCTGGTGAATTGAAAGATAGTGATCCTGTGTTATCTGAAATGTATGACCGTAAACAGTTACCAATTAAAATTTTCATCAACGCATATTTTGGTTCACTATCCGCACCACACGTATTCCCTTGGGGAGAAATGGATTCGGGTGAAACTATTACTTGTATTGGTCGTCAATGTTTACGTATGATGATTATGTTCTTTATGAAGAAAGGTTATAAACCACTTGTAATGGATACGGATGGTGTTAACTTTGAAACACCCGAAACCGCTAAAGATTCAGTTTATATTGGTAAAGGTTTAAATGAATTGGTAATTGAAGGTAAGGAATATCACGGGATTGAAGCTGACACCGCAGAGTTCAATGATATCTTTATGAGAAATGAAATGGGGTTAGATATTGACTACACCGCGCCTGCTTGTATTAACGTATCTCGTAAGAACTATATAATCAAATTAGTTAAGAAAGGTAAAGAAAAAATTAAACTAACAGGTAACACAATCAAATCTAAAAAATTACAAACATACGTTGTGGAATTCTTAGATGAAGGATTGAAATATTTGTTAAATGGTGATGGTTTATCGTTTGTTGAATTATATTACGATTATGTAGAAAAAATTTACAATAAAGAAATTCCATTGTCTAAGATTGCCAATAAAGCTCGTGTCAAACAATCAATTAGTGATTATAAAAAACATATAAAAAAGACAACTAAGTCAGGTTCATTAATGTCTCGACAAGCTCATATGGAATTAATCTTACAAAACGATTATCCTGCGGGTTTAGGTGATACAATTTATTACATTAACAATGGTGAAAAGAAATCATCTGGTGATGTAACTAAAATTAATAAACCAACTAAAAAGCAACAACAAGATTATATCGATAAACACGGGGAACCAATGCCAAGTGATTATGTTCAGGTTAATTGTTATATGATTCCAGAGAAAGATATTATCGACAATCCTGATTTAAAAGGTGATTACAACGTTCCTCGTTATCTAACAAACTTCAATAAAAGAGTTGAACCGCTATTAGTTGCATTTAACCCATCAATACGTGAAGACATTTTAATTGAAGACCCAAAAGACCGTCAGTATTTTACTAAATTACAATGTGAATTAGTAAACGGTTTCCCTCTTAAAGAAGATGGTCAAGATAAGTTTGATGAAGTAATGACATTGTCCGAAGGTGAAGTTGTTTTTTGGAACAGGGTTGGACGTGATCCATACTTTATGTATGTGGAAGATAGTTTACAATTAGTTGACCAATATTGGGTTGAACATAATCGTAAGGTTCTTAAAAACCAAGCACAAAGTATTAAGAGTAATGAAGACGAAATTATTATTACAAATAGTAATGATTTTGCCCTACACGCAATCGAAAGTTAAATCACATTAAATGGTGAAATCATAGGTCTATACTTCAAAGCTTTATTAAGATTCTCCGCTTCGTTACCTTTCCTTTCAAGGATTTTCTCGGGGCGGAGTCTTTCTAATCTTTGCATTAATTCTTCAACTAATTTAGATTTTTCATCCTTAGCTTCAGTTAATAATGATGAGTAATCCAGCTTTACTTGACTGTCTGGAACTTGTAAATCACCAGAAAACTTACCCCAAATTCTTGCTAAACCTTCTTTAGCAAAAGCAATCAAATATTTTCTAACCCAGTTTTGTGCGGGTTTATTTAAAGCGTCCCAAGTAAGTTGTTCAGTTTCAACATCTGATGGTAATTTTACCACGTCTTTGTTTTTATCTAAACAAGTATCTCTATCCATAGTTTCGTAGTACCAATACCAAACTCTATAGTTACGTTTAATATTTTGGAAGTCAAATCTACCACCAGGAACATTATATAAATGTACAATTTTAGTTCCATCAGGTCCTGCGGTAATTCTATAAGTTAAATCTCCACCAATAACACGGTTTTTAATACTTCTATCTTGCATTCTTAATAACAAATCAAAAGCGGGCATCATAAAGTATGAACCACCATTTGCCATCTGAGCAAAACCACCTGAACCCGCAATACCTCCTAAACCACCAAAACCACCCAAGAATGGGTCGATAATAGAATCAGTTAACTCTGAACGAGAAAACCATAAAAGTTCGTTTATTTCACGTCCTGCTGGGATTGTATATAATTGTTGACCTTTTACTAATTCAATATAGTCCTTTTTAAGTTCAGAATCTCCACCTGCTTGTAGTCCAACAATTTTAGAGTAAGAGTGAGAGTATTGTGTTTCGTAGTCTAAACTTCTAGTTGTAAATGCTCTTGTTAAGGATTGAGTATCAACATCAAGACCCGCCAATGCTGACCATTGGGATTCAATTAACCAATCACTTACATATTGTTCGTATTCGGATAAGGACAATTCGATAAATGTATCCATTTGTTCTTCGGTAAGTTCGATACCTCTGACAGGCATACCCAACAAGTGGAATACCTGAGTATATAATTTTTCCTTCTCTGGTTGTGAAATAATTGTTGCGCTCATTGTTTGTTTTATTCATATAAATAGTTTATATTTTAAAAGAAAATGAAGTATAATATGGACAAAAAATTAAAATATAACGATTTTAAGTACTTGTTTGACGAAGGTTGGGATGGTTTTAAGGGGTTTTATTTCAATGAAGCACAACGTAATTTTGAAATTGAATACCGTAAAATAGGAAAATGGGGATGGTGTCAATCTACAGAAAAAGAAGGAATTTTAACAGAACAAGGGGGTTGGGATAATGCTAATAGAATCAATACCCATCCAAATATATGTAAGTTTTTTTATGAAGAATGTATAAAGGATAATTCAAATATTTTTGTTGAATTTGGTAATCCACAGTATCATAAAGAAAATGTGATGATACTGTGGAGATTTATAATTAGTAACTTCGACCTTTACTTTACAAAAAAAATCACAGACAAATATTATAATTTAATTTACGGGTTGTTAAACCAATCTTGGCAAAGAGGTAATATTTCAGTTATAATTGCTGTTATCTATCTTAACAAATTTTTTCCAAATATTAAAAACATTAAATTTGGTTTTAAGACTGGGGACAAAGATGATATGGACGGTATCGATATTGAGGTGACCTTGAGTGATGATTCAATAATGAGAATACAAGTAAAAGGTGGTAGATATACAGATAAAAATTACGGTGGGAAATATTATATTAACGGAGCCACTAACGATTTGAAATATGGTAAATGTGACCATTACATCTACACACAAACAAAGTACGGTAATTTACCGTCTTCGTTTATAATGTTTAAAAATACTGAACTAATAGGTAGGAAAGATAAGAGTATTATAGTTCCTGTTGATGATATAAAATTTAAAATACAAGAAAATATGCCAATGCCTGAAAACTTAGCCGACTTAATGAAAATTTGTGGTGAAAATAACATCCATTTTCAAATTAAAAAAGAAGAGGAATCAAACTACATTAAATTGGATGATGAAAATAAAACATTAATAATCAATTTCAGTGATTATGAGGATAACTCATTAGAAAAAGAATCGATTGAAATGTTAAATAAATTAAAAGAGATGTTTCAATAAATCTTTACTAAAAGATTCTGAATACTCACCATCACCCATTACTTGGTCAATAACGTTTTTCTTCTTTTGTAAAATGTTATAGATAATCTTCTCAACGGTGTTCTCAAATACAGGATAGTATACGAGAACACTATTTTTTTGTCCATATCTATATGCTCTATCTTCTCCTTGAGAGTGGTCAGCAGGAACAAACGATAAGTCATTCATAATAACAACCTCAGCTGCGGTCAAGGTAATACCAACACCCGCCGCTTTAATGTTACCAATGAATACCTTTATCTTATCATCATTTTGAAATCTATCAACATTCTCTTGTCTCTTGTCTTTATTCATACGTCCATCAAGAGTTACAGAATTTTTCTTATACTTCTCGTGAAGCATATCAAGACTCATTGTGAAATTGGTTAAAACGATTACTTTCTTACCTTGTTCTAAACATTTATCAATTAACTCACAAGTGTATGGAATTTTTTCATAAGCAATTAGTTGTCTAATTTTCATTAAACGATTAAGTGTAACACTAATTGTTTCCTCGTTTTTCTTATCGTTACTAATACGTGTAAACTCTTCTAATTCCTCATCATACATTTTACTCGTTAATTCAACAAACACTGGAGTAACAATTTTTTCAGGTAAATCAAGGATATCCGTTTTCATTCTACGAAGAACTAAATTCTTAGTACGTTCACGAAGTTCATCCAAATTAGACGCGCCGCTCGTATTCCATACTTTACGGTTACCTACGTTAAATTGATATCCTTTACAGTATCTACGAACATATGATTGCCAATTTAATGTTAACGGAGATTCTACAATCTTTAATAAGTTAAAATAGTTAATAGGTCTTGAGGTCATTGGGGTCCCTGTTAATAACCAAACTTTAGGGATGGTTTCAAGAACATCATTTAACAATCGAGTTCTATTTGCGGTGGCATTTGATATGTAGTGTGCCTCATCTACGATTGCCAGGTCAAAATTGGCATTAACCAATAATTTATAATCGTCACTATCCTCACTCTTGTCTGTGGTGTGGTAGTTCTTAATAATATCATAATTAATAATATAGTAGTCAAATGTTGATCCCCATTTACGTCCTTCGACAATTAAAACTTTTCTATCTGAATAGTTTCTTATTTCCCTTTCCCAGTTAATTTTTAAAGATGCGGGACACACTATAAGTATCTTTCTTGCTTTACTTTCTAAAGACGCAATAACCGCGGACGTTGTTTTACCAAGTCCCATATCGTCAGCCAAAATAAATTTATTGTTCGCCAATAATTTTTCAACCGCCACTTTTTGGTGTTCCATCGGTGGTCTCGCACTATACTTACTATAATCGATTACTCTGTCTAATTTTTTCTCTTCTTGAACCACAGCCGCTTTAGGTAACCAAAAAGATGACATTTGTTCGTGGTTTAAAATTTTACCCCAAATGTGAAACGCTTTATCCGATTCACATAATAATTTCTCACACCAAATTGATTGGGGTACCGTTGTTAATAATTTATCTTCTTGTAGTTTTTCACCGAAGGTTGAAACAATATTGATATATTTTCTTGCAACCTTTGGGGTTGTGTCTTTATACTTTATAACATACTCAGCCTGCGGTCTTGTTAATTTAAAATTTTTAACGTCCGTAAATTTACGTTTCCACTCCAATAATTGATTATTCGAACCGTCATAAGACGATAGAATATTTCTTGCCTCTATCTCAGGAATATTAATACTTTCCATATATTGTAAAATATACATAAATAGAATGGAAGATTAAACTATTTATAGAGGATATGGATAATAAACTACCAATTACTAGATTAGGGAAATTCTTCTCAAAAGATGATTTTGACATCAACGTACAAATGGGTCAAGAATATCTTCACGGAGATTTGAATATGAAATTAGTACTTTATCGAGTAGATAGGGGGAATACTGATATCGATTCAGTTTACGCTGAAGTGGGTAAGGATGAAATAAAATACTTCCCTCCTGTTGAATTTAATGCCTTAGTTAAAATTGACGAACCAAAAAATAGTTCATATAAATCTGGATTATTAAGATATGCGGAACCAGGTAATTTAACATTGTCCGTTTACATTAGTCATTTAGAAGAATTGAAGATAGATATTAGATACGGTGATTATATTGGTTATGCCGATTCTGAAGACAAAGTAAGATTCTATACTGTAACAAACGATGGTAGAGTAACTTCAGATAATAAACATAAAATGTTTGGTTACAAACCACATTATAGAACAATAACCTGTGCTCCGGCTCAGGAAACAGAATTCAGAGGAGTATAAAATGGGAATACCTAAAAGAAAAAACAATATTGACGTTTACGGTGGTAAAGAAATTTATCAAGGTAAACAGGTTATGGATAGAAGACAAGAGTTATTAGATAGAATAACTAAGTCAGATTCATATATGCCCGACTCAATATTACACGATGATTTGGATGGTGGAATGTTAGATTTCATAAAAACCCATTTCAAAGTGGTTTCGGACGGTGCTCCAATTCCAATTATTCCAAAAATCCTAACGATACAAAGATGGGGTGAATTCACAAACAATTGGCAATTTTCAGATGATGATGGTAATATGAAGTTACCGTTCATTGCTGTTATTAGAAAACCCGACGTTCAACCTGGAACTAATCCATCAATTCAAAGAACAATACCTGATAGACAGTCTTTTCATTATGCAACGGTCCCAACTTGGAATGGTTCTCAAATGGGGGCGGACGTTTATAAAATGCCACAACCCGTGGCAATTGATATTTCATTTGAGGTTACAATAGTTTGTACTAAGTTTAGGGATTTAAATCGTTTTAATAAGATTGTTTTACAAAAATTCTCAGCTAGACAATCATACACAACCGTAAAAGGTCATTATATACCAATTGTACTTGATTCTATCGACGATAACACTCCGATGGATACAATTGATGGTCGTAGATTCTACATCCAAAACTATAAGTTTACAATGTTAGGGTTCCTTATTGACAGTGAAGAATTTGAAGTTAAACCCGCAGTAAGTAGAATGTTCCTTATGAATGAATTTATTCAATCAAAAGGTTACCAAAAAAAATATATTAATAAAACAATTGATATAACCGTTGCAACTTTTCTTGCCGATGGTATGCAAACCGCGTTTAGTGTTGGTGAAAGTATTGGTATGTTATTCAACGTGACAATCAATGGACTTATTCAAGAAAGAGATGTGGATTATTTCCATATCCCTGGAACATCCAAAGTTACGTTTGTTACCCCACCACAAGAAGGTAGTACTGTTGCCATAACATATTTTAAAGGTAGAAACAGTGTTTTCATTGATACATACGGAAAACCGATTCAAGTTACCACAGAGTATTACACATATGATGGATCAACGGTATCATTTACTGTAACAAATACAATCGATAGTGTTGTTACTTTAGACATTAACGGTCTTGTTGAAGATGAGGGACTTGGTTTTGAAATTACGGAGTCTAATGAAATTACATTACAAGGAACTCCAGTGGTAGGATCTAAAATAGGTATAACATACCTATATTAATCGTCACCGTATATGTCTTTCTTTTTGGGTTTACAGTAGTCTTCAATCCATTTTTCCAATACTTTGTAAATTTTAAGACCATTCTTATCACAATAATTTTTTAACATTTCGTGGTGTTTATCACTGATTTTGACGTTTTTTTGAGTGTTTTCCATTGTATAAGATATTAAAAGATATAATAAGATAAATAACTATCTTTTTAAATAAAGTACGGAAATCTTTGCTAAAAACAAAGATATTTATAGAATAAGTAATAAAAATATTAACCAAACATTAATCGATGGCAAATTCAAACAGAGTATTTGTTTCTCCAGGTGTCTACACATCAGAGAAAGATTTAACATTCGTAGCTCAAAGCGTCGGGGTAACAACTCTTGGTCTAGTTGGTGAAACCTTAAAAGGTCCAGCCTTCGAACCAGTTCTAATCAGTAGTTTCGACGAATTCAAAACATACTTTGGACCAACTTCACCTTCAAAAGACGGTGTTGGTAACCCAAAATATGAATTACCATATGTAGCTAAGTCGTACTTGCAAGAGTCAAACCAATTATTCGTAACAAGAGTATTGGGTCTTACAGGATACAAACCTTACAAAACATTCGGTATTAAGACATTAGGTGGTATCACCGTTGATAAGACTCAAACCCCTACATCAACAGGATTCACTTTAAACCCATCCCTAACAGGTATTACAGGAAGTACCGTTTATGCTGAACTTTCTAATAAGACATCTGTAGATGGTACATCAATAACAAGTTATATCACAGAAAATTTTGCTGGATATGGTACAGGACAAACCGGAAATTGGTTCGTTATTGGTCTTGTTCCAGACGCTAACGTTTCATCATTGAGTGGTACTGAGGTATCATCCCCATTAAACGGCGCGAGTAGAGATGAGTCGTTTAACAATAAAGAGTGGTACAACGTATTCCACAATCCAGGTTCAACAATACTTCACGTTTATTCTTATCTTTTTGTTTGGAATGGTACTGCGTTTACAGGTACTAAATTCTTATGGGATGCATCTTTAAACACTGATTATGATAACATCGTAGTTGCTGCGTTGAGATCAAGAGGTAGATATGTTGGTCAAACATTAACACACGAAGTAACTGCAAATAGTGGAGTTACAATTTCAAATAGTGGTTCTTTAGATACAAACGTATTTTCTGAATTTACATTGACAACTGTAGGTTTAAATAGTGGTACTAAGTCATTCACTTGTTCATTAGATACAACATCTTCAAAATACATTACAAAAGTATTGGGAACAGATGTATTTGATAAATCAATTGATGATTTCGCGGTATATGTTCACGAAGTGTATCCTAATTTATTAAAATACGCATACCAACAAGGTTTAATTAGAGGTATTAGTTCAACAATTGCATATAACCTAGACGGAAATAACTTCTTACAAGGTTGGGATACTACAATATCTCCAACAGTTGTATCTGAAGTAAGAGGTGGAAATGTTTCGGATTTATTCCAAATTCAAACAATTTCAGACGGTGAAATGGCTAACTTCCAAGTTAAAATAATGGTTCAAAACATTAACGTTGACTCTGGTGAGTTTGATTTAATTGTAAGAGATTTCAACGATACTGATGAGAATATGGTGGTTCTTGAAAAATTCACAAGATGTTCAATGAACCCAGACTTACCAGGATATGTTGCTAGAAAAGTAGGTACTTCTGATGGTGAATTTGAATTACGTTCAAAATACATTATGTTAGTTATGGACGCAAATCACCCAACAGATGCGTTCCCTGCAGGTTTTAAAGGTTTCTTAACCGATAACGCTTTCTCTGGAGCAACTTTGGGAAGTTCAATTTATAAAACAGAATATTTGCAAGCTGGAGATGTAATTTATTACGAATCAAACGGTACTCCAGTATTATCTAACGGAGACAAAGTAAGAAAAGTATCTTTGGGTATCTCTTCACAAGTTGGATTTGATAAAGATTTATTGAAATTTAAAGGAGCAGATGCGAGTGGTGAATCATTTGGATTTCACTTATCATCAAACGCAGCCGCGGTAACCGGAACATCATTTAAATGTACACCATACGATTTAGAAGGTACTGACAAAGGATTGTTAGAAAACATTGCATTCCGTAAATTTACATTCGCGGTATATGGTGGTAGAGATGGTTGGGATATCTACAGAGACGTTAGAACTAACGGAGACGCATACATATTTGGTAAAAACACATATGTAAGTGGCCACACAAGTAACAACGGGGTATTCAGTAGTACAGTTGGAAACTCTGATTATTACGCTTACTTACAAGGTATTGAATCATTTGCAAACCCTGAAGCTGTTGATATTAACGTATTTGCAACTCCAGGTATTAACTTCTACGATCATAGTTCTTTAACTACTCAAGCAATTGATATGGTTGAAAACGAGAGAGCAGATTCACTTTACATCATTGGTTCGCCTAACGTGACTAGTGTTGAAGATGTGATTGGTAATATCGACACTGTGGGATTAGACACTAACTACTCAGCAACTTACTGGCCTTGGATTCAAGTAAGAGACACAGATAACGCAACTCAATTATACATTCCACCAACAGGTGAGGTTGTTAAGAACATTGCTTTAACTGATAACGTATCTTACCCTTGGTTCGCAGTGGCTGGTTATTCAAGAGGTCTAGTAAACGCAATCAAAGCGTCTAAAAAATTAACTTTAGATGAAAGAGATGACCTTTATGCTAACAGAATTAACCCAATTGCTACATTCTCTGATACAGGTACAATTATCTGGGGTAACAAAACATTACAAGTTAGAGAATCTGCACTTGATAGAATCAACGTAAGAAGATTGTTATTAAGAGCTAGAAAATTAATATCAGCGGTGGCTGTTAGATTATTGTTCGAACAAAACGATGAACAAGTAAGAAATGAATTCTTAAGATTGGTTAACCCAATCCTTGAATCAATTAAGAAAGAAAGAGGTTTATATGAATTCCGTGTAACGGTTTCTAATGACCCTGAAGACATCGATGCTAACACATTAAGAGGTAAAATCTATGTGAAACCAACACGTTCTCTTGAATTTATTGATTTAGAGTTCATAATTACCCCAACAGGGGCTTCATTTGAGAATATCTAATCTAAAAGGAGATATAAAAAAGAAAGGGGTCCCGTAAATGGAACCCCTTTTCTATTAAAAATATGTGTTCCACAAGGAACCATTTTTTATAACAGTTATATTTTTTTACCTATACTAGTATTCTAGAACTAGATATTCTAGTATTTATTAATAATATTTTAATTATTTTATTTAAAAAGTAATTTATTCTAGAACTTATTAAACTAGTCTAGTAAAAAACTACGAAAAATAATTGACATAATCAAGCCTACAACAATAAAAATTCAAAAAAAGATTATTTTCCATTTGGCTTATATTTATAGAAAAGATAAACTAAAAACTTAACAAATACAAAATGGCAGATTTACTAATGAAAATGCCGGTTCCTTACGAACCGAAAAGAGTTAACCGATTCATTGTTAGATTCCCTTCATCATTGGGTATCAACGAATGGTACGTTACTTCAGCTAAAAGACCTAGTGCAAAAATTAACTCGGTTGAGATTCCTTTCTTAAACACTTCAACTTACGTTGCGGGTAGATTTACTTGGGAAGCTCTTCAAGTTACTTTTAAAGACCCAATCGGTCCTTCAGCATCACAAGCTCTAATGGAATGGTTCCGTTTACACGCAGAATCAGTAACAGGTAGAATGGGATATGCTGCTGGATATAAGAAAGATATCGAACTTGAAATGTTAGACCCAACAGGAGTTGTGGTTGAAAAGTGGATTCTTCAAGGTACCTTTATCACTGACTTAAACTTCGGTGATTTAGATTACAACAACGATGCAATCGCAACAATTCAATGTACATTGAGAATGGATAGATGTATCCAAGTATACTAATACCATTTTCTACATAATATTATTAAACCAACAACCGAATTAGTAAATCTGTCTAATGGGTTGTTGGTTTTTTATTTTAAATCTTTACTTTCACATAGTTATTAAGTAAATTTAAGACTATGGAACAATTTGCAATAGACCCAACAATCGCTTACGACGTAGTTGAACTTCCTTCTAAAGGTATTCATTACGCAAATAAGAAAAAATCAGTTCGAGTGGCTTACTTAACCGCGGCTGATGAAAATATTTTATCCTCTCAAAATTTACTTAAAACTAACACAGTTATTGATGAATTGTTGAAAAGAAAAATATTGGATAAAGACCTACCAATTGAAGAATTGGCGGATGAGGATAGGAGTGCAATTCTTATATTTTTAAGAAACACATCATTTGGTCCAGAATATAATTTTTACTTAAGAGACCCAAAAACAGATGAAGAATTTACTGGAGTTGTAGATTTAAGTGAAATAACATTTAAAGACTTTACATTAGTTCCAGATGAAATGGGAGAATTCAAATTCCATTTTCCAAAATCAAATGTTGATATTACATTTAAATTTTTAACAAAAAAACAACTTAAAGAAATTGAAAAAATTGAAGAGAGTTGGAACGGTATTGGTGTTGCCCCAGTTGTTACCAAACAATTAGAAATGATGATTAAATCCATTGCTGGTAATAGAGATTTGATGAATATCCACAATTTTGTTGAACAGATGCCAATCAAAGATTCCCAAGAGTTCAGAAAATTCGTAAAAGAACATAAACCAAATTTAGATTTAGTAAAATCAGTAACCGCCCCGTCAGGAGAACTTGTCAATGTAGAAATTGGCTTTGGGGTGGAGTTTTTTCGCCCTTTCTACGGAGTATAAGAAAGGACAATTAGATGAGATTTTATTTTTAGTAAAACGAGGGTTTTCATACGGAGACATTATGTCTATGCCGATATACATACGAAGATACTATATCAATTATTTAATTGAATTAGAAACCACAACTTAATCTATTTATATGTATGACTTCAACAGATATAGAATTAGCGAAAGCGGCTAGAAAAGGTTCCGACGAATTTGAAAAAGTTTATGTTAGAAAATTCGGTAAAACGGATGGTGCAATTCTAGCTAATAAATTTAGCTATTATCTTAATATTGATCCAAATGCTAAAGCTAACGATTCTAGTGGAAATACTAATACTGGAAGCTCATCAAGTGGTGCTGTAGGTAAAATAACGGAAGGTATTGGTGATATACAGTCTTTTAGCACTAAACTAACTATGGGGTCTAAAACTGATATTACCGATTTAAAAGCTTTTTTAGGTGCCGGTGTAGAAACACTAAATCAATATTTTGGTAAAAATGGTGGAATCATTGACGGTACAACCGCTTTAATTAAAAAATTAGGAGGTGCAGCATTTGACGGATCTAAAGATATTTTAGCAAAAGAAGTAGAACTTAGAGCACAAATTAACTCACAATTGGGGGTTGCTGGTGATTTATCAAAAAATTATAGACAACAAATAGTTGATGCGTTACCTGGAGTAGTTTCAATGGGTTATGGTTTTGAACACGTTAGTGACTTAATGGTTGGTCTCGCTGAAGAAACGGGAAGATTTACAACATTAAACTCAACCGTAGTGGCGGACACCGCTCAAACATCAAGAGCTTTTGTTGGGGACTTAACAGAAATGTCAAAAGTATTTTCAAACTTTGAACAAGTTGGTATCGGAGCGGAAAAGACTGTAGAAGCAATTAATAAAGCGGGTAAGAGTTCAATAGCCTTAGGGTTAAACGGTAAAAAAACTGTTGATGAAATTCGTACAAATATTGCTAAATTAAATGAATATGGTTTTCAAAATGGTATACAAGGTTTAACTAGAATGGTACAAAAGGCAACTGAATTCAGAATGAGTATGAATGAAGTGTTTACAATTGCTGACAAAGTTATGGACCCAGAAGGTGCTATATCATTATCCGCTAATTTACAAGTATTAGGAGGTGCAATTGGTGACTTTGGAGATCCATTAAAAATGATGTATGATGCCACCAATAATGTTGAGGGATTACAAGACGCTCTAATTGGTGCTGCGGGTTCATTAGCGGCATATAATAGTACATCGGGACAATTCGAAATTCAAGGTATTAATTTAAGAAGAGCAAAAGCAATGGCTCAAGAATTAGGTATTAGTTATCAAGAATTAGCTAAGGGAGCAATAGCGTCAGCCGAGAGAGCGTCTGCTGCAAGTGCGTTAATGGCTAATGGATTAAAATTAGACGAAAAACAAACAGAATTTATCACCAACCTCGCAAGAATGAAGGATGGGGTGATGAGTATAGACGTATCATCAATATCAAAAGAATTTGGAGGTGCACAATCAATCGCGTTGGATAAATTAACCGAAGAACAAGTTAGAATATTAAATGAAAACCAAAAGAAATTAGAAGGAATGAGTATTGAGGATGTGGCAAGAGACCAATTCACTGAAACTCAAAACTTAGTATTAAAAACAAATGAAATTTTAACAATATTAAAAGTTCAATTTGCCAAAAGTATAGGTAGACCAGCGGGAGAGGCTGCAGATGTTCTTGTAAAAGAAGCTAATAAATACCTACAAGGTGCAACTAAAGGTGAAAAAGGAAACAAAGGTGCGGAACTAATCTCAGCATTAAAAAGTGAAGAAGGTTTAGCGGGAATAATAAAAGCTAGCGCATCTTCTAAAAAACAAGAGGCATTAAAGGTTGATAACAAACCTAAAGAAACACCAAAACAAGATAACACATCTAACACAGACAAACCAATGACCGCTGCTGAATTTAGAGAAATCCAAAATAGTGGGAAATATGACAAGAATAAACAAATTATAATCAATAATAATTTGGAACCTCTAAATCCTAATGATTATCTATCTCTTAAGATTTAATATTTCACATAAACCTCTATTTATTAGAAAAGCGATATAATGCCAAGTTACTTAGATTTTGATTCTACAAAAAGATTTAGAGATTACATCTTGAGTAAAACTTTGAATAAACCTAATGGTCCTCAAACGTTTACTCAAAGTTCGTATACAGTTCAGACTCTAAGTGAGATGGCGAACAAGGATTTACCTGAAGTTGATAACAATAGAACTACAGACCTATTACAGACTCAAAATACGAACATATTTAAACCGTTGGAGTACTTTGTCACCGAGACGTTAGATACCATCCCAAGACGAGCAAATTTACAATTATACCCATATTTCAATTCGGGTAACTATAACTTCATCAGTATTATGTCAACAGACAATTATGATACTGAATCTGAGTTAATGAAATTTGCAGCTTTGAATATGAGGTTAAACTCAAACGGTCCTGTTTTTTCAAGAATTAATAGAAATATTGAGGCGGCAACAAACGGTAGATTAAGAATTTTAGATGCGTTAAACGGTAATACGTCAACCGCAATTAATTTAATTACGGGTAGAGAACAATTAATCGAACCAAATAACAAGATTACAGTTGCTAAAACCCTTCCAGGTAAAGCAATTGATTTTTTACAAACGGTTGCGGGTGTGGAGTTTCCTTGGTCTGAAATACCAGGAGATTATCTTACTAACCCAAGAAACCCAATTAACATTAGACCTCAAGCAAATACTGAATTAGGTAGAGTTTTTCAGGATGTTACAGGTGCGTTAGGTTCTTTAATAGGAATTCAAAGAAGACCAAAATTAAGTAGAAAACCGTCAGACTTGATGATTGAATACTTAGGTGAAGGTCAAAAAAATGCGTTATATGATAATTTATCATATTCAAAATATGCACCAAACTATACAACAACCGCAAGGTCACAAAACTCATCAAAAATATTCAATTTTGTTGATACAGTTGCTCAAGGTGTTAAAAATATATTAGGTATCGAAGCACCTAGAGGTGTTGCATACATCGGTGATGACAGAGGAAACGATGTCAAATATGCGATGGGAGATTTTAATGACAGACAAGTTAGAAGTAGTTACTATTTGGGTTTAATGTTTGACCCAGTACAAGCTGAACTATTTCAAAGAGATAAAAACTTATCACAAGGAGGAACAATTACAGGTAATTTAACTTGGATTAGTAAAAACTCTAAAAATAAAATCGGTACCCATAATAAAGAATGGGATAGTGAACAATCAACGTACTCAGATTCTTTATCTACAAAATTTGAATTTAGAGAAGACTCTATTTTAGGGTACACTCAGGAAATTTTAGACACATTACCAACAAACGGAGCAACTTCAAGGTCTCACGTTGCAAATGTGATTGACCAAACAAGTCGTTTCTTTAAAGAAGGTGACGTTATGATGTCAAGAGGTTCTGCAGTGAAATACATTAAGAACAATTCGGGTGAAGAAAGTGGAATTGAATTCTGTAGAGTTTGGACAAAAGATAGGTCATATATGAATTACTCGGATACTATGAAAAGAACGGGTAATGTTAGAAAATATGATGATAGTGTTATGTCCACACCTTGGAATTTAAACATAGCACCAATGTCAAATGGTAAGAAAGACTTTAGTCAATCTACAAACATTAAAGATAAATACCCATTTGGCGCCGACGCTGATGGTAAAGCTTTCTACGCTAAAAAATATATGTTTTCTATTGAAAACTTAGCTTGGAAAGCATCGACACTACCTGGATTTACAGTTTTAGATTTACCATATTGTGAGAGAGGACCTAATGGAGGTCGTGTTATGTGGTTCCCACCATATGATTTAAAGGTATCGGAACAAAATAGTGCTAAATGGGAGGAAAATAGTTTCTTAGGTAGACCCGAACCAATTTACACATATCAAAATACATCGAGAAGTGGTCAAATATCATTTAAAGTTGTTGTTGACCACCCAAGTATATTAAACTTATTAGTTAGAGAACATTTTGAAGGAATGTCAGACGAAGAATCTGATAACTACATTAATGCGTTTTTTGCTGGTTGTGAAGAAATTGATTTTTACGATTTAATTAAAAGATATACCACGATTACAGCTGACGACGCTAAAAAAATTAAAGAATATCTTGAAGGAGGATCTGACCCAGTATCAATTAAAAGATTTAGAGTTGAGTCTGACCCAATACCAGTTGAAACACCTAAAACTGAACCAACAAAAAATGAAGGAGTTAAATTAACAACTTCATTATTGTTTGCGAATGATAGACCAAGTGGTGATGGAGATTATACTTCCGCTGCCGATTATTCTACATTATATAATCAATCAATTGGTCAAACAGGAAACACATACAATGATAAAGCTAAGGCGGAATTGGAGGAAACTTTAAATACATTATTGCCTTTAGCGTTTAGCGGAACAACTGGATCTGCGGATAATGCGAGAAAAGATATAAAAACATTAATAGGAACACCAGATGGTAAAATAGACCCGTCACTTCACGCGGCAAAGATTACAGAACAAAAAGATTTATTGCAAAAACAAATAGATAAAGGTGTTACAAACTATAACGAATATAAAACAAAAATTGCAACATTAAAAGAAGATATAACAAAAGGTAGGGTACAAGAAATTACAATTACCGCGTTATCATCTTGTTCCGCTGTTGCCGACGATACTTACAATTATAAATTATCAATAAGAAGAAGTCATAGTATTTTTAAAGATATTGTTAGAGAATTAGGTGGTGATGTTAGTAAAGCTAATTGGGTGAATATACCAAAAGGTTCACCAACCACAGCAACTAAATTAGAAAGAGTTGTTTCGTTCAAAGATTTAGGATTTGCAGATAAAGAAGGTAATTTAATATTCAAAGCAACTAACGCAGGGGAAAAGGTTGCAAATGAGGAAAATAAAAGTTGTAGCGATAATGAATTTAAAACAAAATCATTAAAAGTTAATAGTGCAATTGCTTTTGGTTGTAGACAATCTAAAGTAGAATTTAATTACACGAAAGCTGTCGTACCCCAGGAACCTCAAAAACCAAAACCTGATGTTATTCCACCAAGAACTAGATTAGTTCCAGATGGTGAAGAAAAACCACCATCAGGTAGAAAGAAACCAGCAATTGACCCAATGAAACGAATAATAATGAAGACATTGTCTGAGTGTTATTATTTTAAAATATTGGAAGAAAAAGACCCAGTTGTTTTTGGTTCATTAAAAGAAAAATTGAAATATTTCCATCCAGGGTTTCACTCTATGACGCCTGAAGGATTAAACGCACGTTTAACATTCTTACAACAATGTCTTAGACCTGGAGATACAATACCAATCAAAGGTATATCAGACGCATTGGATTTAAACGCAAGAAATACAACTTTTGGACCACCACCAATTTGTGTACTAAGAGTCGGTGATTTTTATCACTCTAAGATTATTATTAGAGACATTAGTATAACATTTGAAGATAGTACTTGGGATTTAAACCCAGAAGGTATTGGCGTACAACCTATGTTAGCTAACGTATCATTACAAGTTAACTTTATTGGTGGACAAGGATTAGCTAAACCTGTTGAAAGATTACAAAACGCGTTATCATCTAACTTCTACGCTAATACTGAAATGTACGATGAAAGGTCAACAGTAACTGTGGGATCAATAAGTGGTAGAACAGTACAGGAGTTTACTAAATGGTTCTTAGAAGATATACAAAAACAAACCGAACCCGCTGTAGATTCAAGTAATGCTACCGAAGGTGTAAAACCAGATACTGGAAAATATATTGGAAGTGGTACGGAAACATTAACATATGACAATTTAGTTGATGATGTTTTTAACAAAACAAAAGTTTATTTTGAATCATTTGAACCTAGTTACAATCTTTTAAATAAAGAATTTGGACCATTAATTATGAAATTAATACTAAGTCCGGATTATAGGAAAATAAAAAATTTAGACATTTTCACGTCTACATCTTTAACTCCTGGAACTACAGTTGAATTAATTGGTAAATATCCTGACGGTACACCATACTCAAGATTTGTATCTTTATTAAAGAAGAGACTTTTAGATTTTGTAAAAACTGAAGATATTGCTTCGGTGTTTGCGTTCGATAAAGTGTTAACGGCACCTAAGATAGTAAAAGCTAACGAACTATTAAGACCATATATCACCAAATTAATTGAAGATAAAATTGGGTCGTTAGATTCTAACAAACAAGTAAAGGGATTTGATGAAAGAAGAAATGAATTGATTATCGCTTTAGATAAGGTTAATTTCTTGGTAAAATATGGATATGATGCACAATTAGAATCTCAAGATAAAGCAATAAAAGCAACTTTATCTGGTTATACATCTAATTTAATTTATGATGAGTATAAAAGTTGTATTGATTATATAAAGGATAACACAAGTAAGTTTTACGAAAAGTTAGATAACACAATTGACTATACTAACCCAGTGATAAACTCTCAAATTTTAGGGTCATTATTATCAGTGATATTAAGTTCAACTGGAACATATAATAAAGATACACTAATGCAAGTGTTCAATGTGGATAAAACCATATTTGACGAAAACACGGTTGAGAAATTAAATAAAAAAATAACATCTTTTATTGAAGAACTAGAAGATATAAAATTTAAGTTTAAAAAGATGAAAGAAAGAAAAAATAATAACCCTATTTCTTTCAAGGTTACCGCTACAGAGGAAATAACCGATTCTGCGGTAAAAGACCAAGTCACAAATTTAAATTCAAAGAAAGTTCCAATTATAAGTGGTAAATTAAATTATTATAGAGATGTCACGTAGTTATTTTAACAGATATGAGCTTTTTATTGAAGATGGTAACTTTAGAATAGTACCAGGTATCGAACTCCCAATAAAGGGTTCGGACAAATACCACCAATATAAAAACGGAAAAGATAGATTAGATAAATTATCACAAGAGTTTTACGGAACACCAATTTTTGGGTGGTTGATTATGACCGCCAACGCTTTAGCGGGAACAAATGAATTCGAAATCCCCGATAATTTTATCCTTAGAATTCCTTTTCCTTTGGTTACCTCTTTACAAGATTATAAAAGAGGCGTAGAATTGTATAATTTATATTATGGGGAACAATGATTTATCGAATAGTGAGAAAATATTAGTTAAGGTCGATCAGAACAATCTGATGTACATCGACCCTAATAGTGTCGTGGTTAACGGTGAAATAGAACCAAGAGGAATAAAACAAGAAAACTTGGTTATGTTTGTTAATCTTGAAGCTGATCTTGTTCCTAGGTCAACACTTGTATCAAACGACGAAAAGAATACCTTAAAGACCATAGCAAAAGGAACACTTAATTTTTTAAGTAGTGCAACGGGTGACAGAGATTTTACATCTGAATGGACGGATTCGTATTTCGAAAGTACACCTAAAAAAACCACAAACGGTGCAGACGGTAAACCAATAGACCAACAGTTTTATCAAAGTGACGAAACAGGACAATCTTTTGGTATTGATAATATCAGTATATTAGTAAAGGGGGCAAACTTCATACCACAAGTCAATATTAATTTTATTGACGTTAGAGGTAAGACTTTATTTGAATCTCCAGAAAATTCACCATACCAAGCTTTCTTCCATATACCTTGGCCAATATTTTATTTAACGGTTAAAGGATTCTATGGTAAAGCGATTAGATATAGATTACACTTAGTAAAGTTCAATTCAAGATACAACGAACAAAATGGTAATTTTGAAATTGCCACATCTTTTGTTGGGTCGTCATTTGCGTTTATGAATGATATACCTTTAAAGGGTATATTAAACGCTCCATATATGTTCCTTAAGGAATCTTCAAAACCTGCAGAGTTTAACGAGAGTACAGGTAAATCAACTCAAAAAGTTTACAAATCTTCAAAAGGATACGCAATTCTTAATTCCGTTTATTCGGAAATGAAACGAAAAAAATTAATACCACAAGATTTTCCTGTTAAAACAGTTAGAGAAATCGGTGCCATTGCTGAAACGTTAGATAAAATATTAGAACAGTCAATATTCAATAATGTTATTGATATGAAAGTTTTGGCGGGATTACAAGATTATGACAAAGATTTAACAAACTATGAAAATGAAATTAAAACCTGGGCAAGTAGACATTTAAACAAGACATCTTATGAAGATAAGGTAACTGGAAAAGATGCGGAAGGTTTAAATACATTTATTAGATATTATGCACTTAGTGATAAAGACAAATCAGACCCTAAAAACATTGTAGGTAAAGATAATTATAAAACCTTAGAAGGGTTAATAACTCTTTATAATGAGAGATTAAAAACAAGCGCGGCGTATAATAATAGTTTACAGAAAAAAGATACCAAGGATACAAAAGCAATAAATGTTAATATTTCATTTCTATCAAAGAGTATAACAAATCCAGGTAACTATTATGATAGAAATGAAAGAGGGGAATATATTGTTGCAATTGATAAGTTAGTGCAAGACCTTGGGGAAGTTAGGGGTACATTTTTTGAACAAAAACAAAAAATTGAGAGAGAGGTAGAAAGAAAAATGAACGAGGTAGTTAAAGACCCAAGATTAGGAATTGGGTTCGAACCTACTGTTAGAAATTTATTTGCGGTGTTATTGGCAAACGCTGAGGTGTATGTTAGATTAATGAAAGAAGTACACGAAGATGCTTTCAAAGTTGCTAACGATAGAAAAAATAAACTAAAAGGTTTTGACGATGAAAGTATCGGTGGTTCCATTTACCCTTGGCCAGAAATTAAAAGAACACTACCAACAGATAAGAAAAAAGTAATTGCATATCCTGGTGAACCCGAACTTAGATCAAAGTTACAATCTGGAGACCCATTGTTATGGCCCGAGGTTGCATTTGTTGAGGAATATATTTCGGTATCGACTAATAAAAGTGACCCTAATGCGGAAAAAGAAGGTGGTGTAAATAATATCAATTATGTATTTGAAAGTGATTTGGACGATTCTAAAGTTAATCAGGTTAGTTCATTATTCGAAGTTTCAAATAGTATTCCTTACAGTGACAGAAGTTTAGTTTCATTTTTATATGAACTACACGAGAGAGTTAAATTTATGACGTTTGTGGATTCATTTAGTTCCAACACAATTAAAGAGTTGGTTAACATTGAATATGAAACAATCAAGGAAGTTATTAGTGAAGAACCAGACCTTATTGATATTTTAAACACATCAATTAAAACACCTCAAGATTTGGTAAAATATATGGAGGCGTTGTCACCATTTGAAAGAAGTCCATATTATAAAGACAGTATACCAACCCAACAATATATTAAGGATTTATTAGATACGCCTTTCGATATTAAACAATACGATAGTAGTATTACTAAAAAACCTAAAAACGAAAATCTATATTCAATAGTTAATGATGAATTATTAAACTATACCGCCGAACCGTATAGAAAAAATATATACCCATTTAACTCACCATTGTACACAACTTATCTCGATGGTAAACCATTTTCAGATAATGATTTTAAATTTAAAGGTGTGTTTAAAGTTAGACAAGATAAAGGATTTATTACAACACCAATTGCCACATATTCTTGGATTAAAGATGGGTATAAAAAAAATGAGACATTATTTAACTTATTCACTCAGCCAATTTTCTTTGAAAAACATAGTGAACATATATTAAACACACCATATTTTCATAAACAATTATTTAGTGATTTTTATAAAACAAATCCATATTCAAAATATGTGGGTTCGGCTTATTTGTTAATAAATTCATTACCATTTGTGGAACTAACAGATAAGATAACGTTTGTTGAATCGGACACTAAACAAGTTACACCGACTTCTAAACCTTTACCAGAGGTTAGAGTTTCGTCTTTATTTAGAGAAATTTCCTCAACACACTACGTTCCATACCACTTAATCGTGAAGTGGGGTTCGATATATCATAGATATAAGAGAAAAATATTAGATGGTGTTGATATTTTAGATGGTTTTCTTGATTCATCAGGAAAAACAACAAACATTAACGCTAATTTATTTTTTAATTCAGGTAGAACAGATAATGGTTTTACATTATTCCCTAATGGGTTTAATTTTATTGGTGGGTTCCCAATACCAACAGGTGCAACTTTTAATGATGGTATTGATATTGGTATACATCCGTTCTATGATGCGTTATTTCACCAAGTAGTAAATGGATATAACCATTACGATGTATTATCTGGTAACACATCATATGTTACCAACGTATTAAATGGTGCAATTAAAACAAGAGGAAAAAGTAAAGAAAATGGTTTAAGATATTGGACTTCATTTGTTGACAACTCAAAATTCAAACCGACCGATTTAAGATATACAGTATTACCTTGTGACGGTGATAACAAGTACGCTAATTTTAATAATACTGCGGAAATGGTTATTAATACCGATTCATTTGATAGAGGTAATCAAATATATTATAGTACGATATGGGAAGATAACTATATCAACGGAGATTATAGTGGTAAGACATTTTTCAAATATAACGAGTACAATAATAATATTGACGGAGTTTCTTCGATTGAAAGTAATTCAAAAAAAGTTATTGATTTAATAGGTACATTCAGTCCCGCAATTTTGGATCAATTCGAGGATATATTTTTACAGTTTGCAACCGAAAAATTAAACGAGGAAAATCCATATAAGAAATTTCCTAAAGTAAAATATGATAATTTCCAAGATTTATTAAAGGCTCTTGTTTCAGTTAAAAAAGAAACATCAGATGAAGGTAAGACATTTGAAGAAATCGTTAGTCTAATTAAAGAAAGACAATCACAAAACAAAGTTAAATTAACCAATGAAGTTGTAGGTTATGATAATTTATTGGAAATAAAATTAGGTAACCCAAAAGAATTGGACCCTTATATAATTGAAGGGTTTGTAAATATTTCAGGTAATTCTTTAAGATATGACAGATATAATTCATCCCAATCTGTAAATAGAAAATACATTGAACTTTATATTGGGGAAGATATTAGTGGACATTATTTAGATTTCTTTGTAAAAAATAATGTCGAATTATCGGAAGAGAACGTTTTAAAATTTAGACCGTTAATATTAATTTACGCAGGTTATAGACAATCGGGAGGTACTGATGTTAAGAAGACATTCCAAGATTACATAAGTACAACTATATTAAATGGATTACCGTTTACGTTTGTACCTGGAACGGGACTAATACCTTTTGCTTACCCATCAACACCAGGAGCAAATCCAAGGTATCAATTATTCATTAATTTATTGATTGCTAAATTTGGTCAATTAAAAAATAAAGAACAAACTAGAGCGATTGATTTCGTTGATGGTTATAACAATAGAAACTTAAAAATTGAGCTTTATAATTTTTTCAAATCTTTCAATGATAAATGGTCATCGGGTAACTCCATAGGTCAAAGGTTATTAATGGAAGAATTTCTATTCTTAGACAAAGCCAATAAAGATATTGGAGATAAAGCATATTTGAATTTGGATAGGTTTATTTCAATCATCAATCCAAAAAATGATAAAGGTAGTTTATATAGCGCAATATCTATGTTAATACAAGGTACAGGGTTTGATATGAGAACACTACCGGCATATGTTAACTTTTATGGAAATGGTTTAACAACAAGAAGTAAAATTACCCCATCACATAAAGTTGCAAGTAATTTATTTGGAACATTCTTAGAGGTTGATTATCAAGAATCATCACCTAAAACTGTTATTCAATTTGCAGGACCATCATCTAAACGTCCTTCAGATATGAGTAAAAACTACAGATTTAGTGATGACAGTTTTAACATATCAGATGTTAATAACAATCCACTAATCGTAACGTTACCTAAAATTTTTGATGTTGAAAATTTATCAAAATCAAATAAGGTTGTTGCCTTCGAAGTTAGTTTCGGTGACCAAAATCAAAGTATGTTTAAGGGTGTTACCTTAGACCAATCAACAATTAAGAATACTTCAGAATCTTTTGTTGTGTTAGAAAACTTGGCAAGGTCCGAATCTGGAGCAGGAACACATAATGTTGATATTGGTTTGTTTGACTATTATAGACAAGCATCTTATAGTTGTGAGGTTACCTGTATGGGTAATGTTATGATACAACCAACAATGTTCTTCTATTTAAAAAACATCCCGATGTTCCGTGGTTCATATTGGATTACCGAGGTTAGTCATAATATTAGGAATAATTCAATAACCACAACATTTAAAGGAAGTAGAATACCACAAGCGAGTTTACCTGACCCAGAAGATTCATTTGTTTCTAGTTACAAATCATTATTTGATAAACTATTAACAAAGGCTAAAACAACAACAGATGCAATTAATTCTGGAAAAGTAACAACAGAAAAAACCTTATCAATTCCAGGTAAAGGTGATTTCACTATCGATATGGGTTCAATTAAAATATCGGGAGAAGAAGAAGTAAAAGAAGTTGGAGTTTCTTCATTTGGTATTCCATATAATGGATTTAACGGTGAAAAATACATTCAGAAAGTTAAATATAAAGGTGAGGTTTGGTATAGAGCGGTGGTTGCGAGAATGGGGTCGGAAGTGTATCCAATTCAAGATGATACCCATATGGCAATCGTTAGTAGGTTTAAAAACCAAGTTGTTACAGATAAAGACGGTAAGGGTGGATTATCTTGGGGAGAACTTAAGAAGTATTCAAAAGTACAGAATTTCTATTCGACCAAATTTGTACTACAAAGTAATATAACTCCAGACCACATTGGAACGGGTACAACTAGGTTCTTAAATCCTGATAATGGTGCTGATAAAACAATAGCACCGTTATATTCACTAAATAGAACACTAACAAACGTACCATTTATGGCTGAGGGACCCGTTAACATAGGTCCTAATGTAAATGGTTATGGTATTGCACTTTCGGAATCACTTATGAAATTATTAGACACACACGAAGGACGAGTTATCTATTTTATGATTAAATAAGAATATTAAGAATAATGGGATATTTATATGTATATCTTAAAAATTATGGAAAATAATAAAATGAACGACAGTATTAATCAATTCTTAAATCCAAAACAAGTTAGAAAGGTTTCTAATGACGGTATGGAAAGAGAAGAATGTGATATGTTAACAGGAGAGTGTTACACTATCAGAGAAAAAGACGGTATAGTTGAAAGAATAAATAAAAAATATATTACCAACGACGGTAGACAATTATTACAAGATTAAAACTATGTTAGAGAAAAAATTACACGAAGAGTTGATGCGCTATAAACAAATCAACAAATATGGTTCTAAGATGATTATGGAACAAGAAGTTCCAGAACCACCTGTTGACCCAGCTGCTCCAGTTGACCCTGCAGCACCTGCTGACCCAGCTGCCCCAATTAACCCTACAGCGGCACCGATAGACGCACCTGCAGGAGCACCTGCGGACGATTCAACCGAGGAAATCGATATTACTGATTTAGTTAATATGACTAAAAGCATCAAAAACAATATCGACGACAATAAAGCAGATCACGTATCTGTTTTAAACAAAATGGATGATGTGTTCAGTAAGTTAACTGACTTAGAGGCTAAATTAGGTGAAATGGACCAAGTGGTAGCAAAAATTGACCAATTGGGAGCTCAAGTACAACAAATGAAACCAGAAACACCTCAAGAGAAACTTGAAATGCGTTCTTTGGATTCGTACCCATTCAACCAAAAACCTAATGAGTTTTTTAATCAAAAACAAGGAGAAATGAGAGCTTCTGGTAAGAATGAATACGTTTTAACAAAACAAGACGTTCAAGATTATTCACCAGACACCATAAAAACATCTTTTAACCCAGAGCAAGAAGAAAATGAATTTAAATTCTAATGTAAATTTTTTATTAAGTTTACAAACACAAATGAAAATTAACCATTGGCAAACTAAAGGGTTCGCCAGACATAATGCGTTTGGTGGATTTTACGATTCATTAAGTGGTTTAATTGACACGTTTGTTGAATCTGCAATGGGAAAATACGGTAGATTTACATTAGACGAAGAGACGAAAACAATACAATTGAGTAACCTTTCAGAATTAGATATGAAAGGGTTAGTTAATACAGTTAGAGAATCTTTTGTGCAAATGTCAGAACAATTAGACCCTTCGGATACTGATTTATTAAACATCCGTGACGAAATGTTAGGAGAATTAAATAAATTATCCTATCTTTTGACACTAGAGTAAATAAAAAACTTTTTTTAAAAAACTTTAAGCCGGATTTCGTAATTCGGCTTTTTTTATCTATATTTTACCTATAACAGTTTATAACTTAAATTAACAATTATGTCAACATTTGATGCAGTACTAGCACAGTACGAAAAAAACAAGAACGCCACAAGTGGCAACGCAAACAGAGTATCCCAAGAGGATAGAATGAAGAAGTACTTCACAACAGTACTTCCTAAAGGTTCAAAAGGTGAAGAGAGAAGAATTCGTATTCTTCCTACACCAGACGGTTCATCTCCATTTAAAGAGGTGTACTTCCACGAAGTTCAAGTGGATGGAAAATGGGTTAAATTATACGACCCTAAACAAGAAGGTAAACGTTCCCCATTAAATGAGGTTCACGAAGGATTAATGATGACAGGTGTTGAGTCAGACAGAGAATTGGCTCGTCAATACCGTTCACGTAAATTCTACATCGTAAAAGTTATCGACCGCGACCACGAACAAGATGGTCCAAAATTCTGGAGATTTAAACACAACGCTAAAGGTGATGGTGTTTTAGATAAAATCTTCCCTATTTTCAAAAACAAAGGTGATGTTACCGATACTCAAAAAGGACGTGATTTAATCATTTCTTTGACTTTAACTAAGTCAGGTACAGGTAAAGAGTACACTTCTATTAATTCAGTTATTCCTGAAGATGCGGGTCCTTTACACGAAGATGAAAATGTGGCAAAAACTTGGTTAGAAGACGAATTGACTTGGTCAGACGTTTATTCTAAGAAAGGTGAAGACTACTTGGAAATGGTTGCTAAAGGAGAAGTTCCACGTTGGGACAATGATTCTAAAAAGTGGGTTTCTAACTCATCTTCAGATGAGACTATCGGTACACAAAAAGTATCAACACCAGTGGTAGACCCACAGGATGATGCTGAAGTAGACGAAGATTTACCATTCTAATTTATTCACAAGGGGTGGTGAAATATCCACCCCATTTTAAAAAACAACTCTATGGCAGGTATTAAAAAAAACGACTTCTCGTCTATTAAGAAGAAATTCTCAAAAGAGGCCGAGTACAAACCAGATCGTTTCTTAGATTTGGGAGACGCGTTTTTAGATGCTACAGGTATTCCAGGTCCAGCAGTTGGACACATTAATATGTTCTTAGGACATAGTGATACTGGTAAAACCACAGCACTCGTGAAAGCGGCAGTCGACGCACAAAAGAAAGGAATTCTACCTGTGTTCATTATTACAGAACAAAAATGGAATTGGGACCACGCGGTATTAATGGGATTCAATAAAGAAGATGATTTCTATCTCTTCAATAGTGACTTCGAATATATCGAACAGATTACCGATTTTATTAATGATGTATTAGCGGCACAAGAAAAAGGTGAGATTCCTCACGACATTCTATTCTTATGGGATTCAGTTGGTTCTGTTCCTTGTAAGATGACATTCGAAGGTAAAGGTGGTAAACAACACAATGCATCGGTTCTTGCGGACAAAATAGGTATGGGTATTAACCAACGTATTTCAGGTTCAAGAAGAACAGATAAACAGTATACAAATACTCTTATCATTGTTAACCAACCTTGGGTTGAATTACCTGACAATCCTTTCGGTCAACCAAAAATTAAAGCAAAAGGTGGAGAGGCTATTTGGTTAAACTCAACTTTAGTTTTCTTATTCGGTAACCAAAAAGGAGCAGGAACAACCAAAATCAAAATCACAAGAAATAAACGTGATGTAAACTTTGCAAGTAGAACTAAGATTTCTATTATGAAGAACCACGTTAATGGTATTGGATTTGCAGATGGAAAGATTATGGTAACTCCTCACGGATTTATGAAAGCAAAAGAAGCGGCTGAAGAGAAAATTTCAATTCAAGAATACGCTAAAGAAAATTTGGACTATATCAGTAAATTGTTCGGAGAGAAAGTTACTGATGTTAGTGAGTTAGGATTCAAAGCTGAAATCTCGTCAGATGATGACGAATAAATTATACTAAATGTCGGTTTTACTCGTTGATGGAGACAATTTACTTACGATTGGTTTTTATGGTCTCAAAAACCATTTCTACAAGGGAAAACATATTGGAGCAATATACCATTTTGTTAATACTCTTAGGAGATCATTTGAGACGTACCATTTAGACAAAATCGTAGTATTTTGGGATGGAGAAAATGGATCAGATTCAAGAAGGAAATTTTACTCTCAATATAAAGAGAATAGAAAATCTCGTTTAAGAAGTGATGAAGAAATTAATTCATACCAATATCAAAAGCAACGAGTAAAACAGTATTTAGAAGAAATCTTTGTTAGACAAGGTGAATTTGAATTTTGTGAGGCGGACGACTGTATTGCCTTTTACACTCAGAATTCCCCAACGGAAAACAAGATAATTTATTCTGGCGATGGAGATTTAACACAACTAGTTTCTGAACAGACTCAAATTTACAACCCCTCACATCAAAAAATATACAAAAAGAACGACACCATCGTTTACAATCACGAAGAAATTCGAATTGAAAACGTAACATTGGTTAAGATGTTATGCGGTGACCCCTCTGATAATATTGCGGGAATTAAGAATATGGGAATTAAAAGACTTATTACTCTTTTCCCTGAACTTAAAAATTCACCACTAACCCTCGAAGATATTAGAAATAAAACTAATGTTCTATTTGAAGAAGATAAGAACAATTGGTTAATCAAAAATCTTTTAACTGGTGTCACAAAACACGGTGTATTCGGTGAGGAGTTTTATGAGGTAAATAAAAAGATAGTTAGTTTGGATGAACCGTTCTTAACTGACGAAGCAAAAGAAACGATTATATCATTAGTAAATGAAAATTTAGACCCCGAAGGTAGGTCTTATAAAAATACTATGAAAATGATGATGGAAGACGGACTATTTCAATTGTTACCCAAATCGGATGACGCTTGGATAAAATTCTTCAATCCATTTCTTAGATTAACAAGAAAAGAAAAAAATAAAAGAACGATTAAAATTAAAAACAATTATGAGTAACTATCAACAAGAAATCACAAAATTTGAATTTTTGCTTAGTTTAGGTGGAAACATCGTATGTCAAAGATTCTTCAACGTAAAAGACCACGTTGAGCAAGCACGTAGATCAATGGATCTTCACTATTATGTAAAAAATATTTGTGAAGAAATTAGTGAAGATTTGAAAATGAAAACTTCCGACTATCTATGTGAAAATCAAAATTATTTCCTCAATTCCGAGTTTGTGGAAGATGAGAATGAAAAAGAAAAAGAGCACTTTTTATTAGAAATTAAGCTCGGAGACGACGTATTTATTTCAAGAATATTCCCCGCATATTTCTTCCATCCAAAGGTTAGATATACGGTAGATATTCGTCCAAAACTAAAGAGAATTTTGTCAGATTTAACTGACATCTTGTCTTCAGAAGAATTGGAAACCGTATATTTGCAATACCAACTTTAATAAAATTATATAATAAATTATGCAGCAGGAGAAAAATTTTGGATTTCTTGGGTTTTCCTTTCAACAATCACTCATCAGAGCGGTTATTGAAGATAAAAAATTTGGAGAGACAATTATAGACTTTTTAGATAGTAAATATTTTGACAACAACTCGTTTAGATACATTGTTGAAAATATCAAGGAACTATACACAACTTATAACAAATTACCAGACTATCACACTCTATCACAAAAAATAATGACAGAGTCAGGTACTAAGGATACTAACAGAGTACATTTAGATACCTTACAAAACATTAAAGATGACGATAAGGATACGTCGTTTGTTAGGGATACCGCTCTTAATTTTTGTAAACAACAGAACTTAAAAAAGGAACTTAAGAACGTTCATAACATCATTGAAAGTGGTGAGTTCGAATCATACAATAAGATTGAGGAAATCATTAAGAAAGCGTTACAAGTTGGTATCAATGATGAACAGGCTGTTGATGTTTTTCATAATATCGACCAAGCATTGGAAGATAATTTCAGACTACCAATCCCAACAGGAATTGCGGGAATTGACCAACTATTAAAAGGTGGTTTAGGTAGAGGTGAATTAGGTGTTGTGTTAGCACCGACTGGTACAGGTAAAACAACCTTACTTACTAAATTTGCGAATACGGCTTACAACCAAGGATTTAATGTTGTACAGATTTTCTTCGAAGATAATCCAGGTAACATTAAAAGAAAACATTACACCATTTGGTCAGGAATTACTCCTGATGACCAACCAGCGAACGCTGAAGAAGTTAAAAGAATGGTTAAAGAGGCGGAAGAAAGATCATCAGGTTCATTGAAACTAATGAAATTCCCTTCAGATAGCGTAACCGTTTCACATATAAAAAATATCGTTAGAAAGATGAAATCTGACGGTTTTAAAATAGATTTGTTACTTATTGATTACGTTGATTGTATTTCAACAGATAAGAACACAAACGGTGAAGAGTGGAAAGGTGAAGGTTCAGTTATGAGATCTTTAGAAGCTATGACAAGTGAATTCGATATTGCTATTTGGACAGCAACACAGGGTAATAGAGACTCAATTTCGTCAGAAGTTGTTACAGGTGACCAAATGGGTGGTTCAATTAAGAAAGCTCAAATCGCTCACGTTATTATGTCAATAGGTAAAACCTTAGAACAAAAAGAACAAAACTTGGCAACACTTTCACTTTTAAAATCTCGTATTGGTAAAGACGGTGTGGTATTCAGTAACTGTAAATTCAACAACGAATATTTGGTTATCGACACCGAATCTCAAAATACCTTACTTGGTATGGAACAACAAAAAACTCAAAACAACGCAAACAGAGCCGCTGAAGCGTTTAAAAAGAGACAAGAATTACTTAACAATAAATAAACAAAATAAAATATGACGGAGAGAATCTTACAAGACAATCCAGGACGTTTTGTCCTTTTTCCAATCGAACATCACGATTTATGGAAATTTTACAAACAATCTGAAGCGTCTTTTTGGACAGCTGAAGAAATTGATTTAGGTCAAGATGTTACAGATTGGGAAAATAAATTAAATGATGACGAAAAACATTTTGTTAAACACGTTTTAGCGTTCTTTGCGGCATCCGATGGAATCGTAAATGAAAATTTGGCGATGAACTTTGTTAATGAGGTTCAATATACTGAAGCTAAATTCTTCTATGGATTTCAAATAATGATGGAAAACATCCATAGTGAAACGTATTCTTTATTGATTGACACTTTGGTTAAAGATAAAGAAGAACAACATAGATTATTTAACGCAATTGAAACAGTTCCTGCAATTAAGAAAAAGGCTGAATGGGCACTTAAGTGGATTAATTCTGATTCATTCGTTGATAGACTTTTGGCGTTTGCGGCAGTTGAAGGAATTTTCTTTTCAGGTTCATTCTGTTCAATTTTCTGGTTAAAGAAGAGAGGTTTATTACCTGGACTTACTTTCTCAAATGAATTAATTTCAAGAGATGAAGGTATGCATTGTGATTTTGCTTGTCATCTTTATAACAATCATATTGAAAACAAAATCTCACAAGAGAGAATTAAAGAAATTATCTGTGGGGCTTTAGAGATTGAAAAAGAGTTTATCCTTGAAGCATTACCAGTTCGTTTAATTGGTATGAACTCTGATTTAATGTCTCAATATCTTGAATTCGTTACTGATAGATTATTAATGGCCTTGGGTTGTCCTAAAGTTTACAATTCAGAAAATCCATTTGATTTTATGCAGAACATCGCATTACAAGGTAAAACTAATTTCTTTGAGAAAAGAGTTGCCGAGTATCAAAAGGCAGGAGTTAATAATGTAGCAACCGAAGATTTAGATTCCGCGTTTGACGAGGATATGGACTTCTAAAATATAGTACAAGATGAAAGTAAAAAAAAGAGATGGTTCCTTAGAGGAAATGAGATATGACAAAATAACACGTAGAATCAGTGTATTTTGTAGTGATTTAAATTTAGAGTACGTCGACCCAACATACGTTACGTTGAAAGTAACACAAGGTATATATGATGGAATTTCAACAACAGAATTAGATGTGTTAGCCGCAGAGACTGCAGCGGCGATGGTTACTACTCACCCTGATTATGCTAAATTATCAGGTCGATTGGCGGTATCTAATTTACATAAGACTACACATAAAAAGTTTTCTCAATGTATTAAAGAATTATATTCTTTTGTTGAGCCAAAGACAGGTAAAGAATCTTCATTAATCGATGAAGGTGTTTACAAGTTTGTAATGGAAAATAGAGAAGTTTTGGACGGAGCAATCCACCAAGAGAGAGATTTAGAATTTGATTATTTTGGTTATAAAACATTAGAACGTTCTTACCTTTTAAAAATTGGGGAACGAGTTGTTGAAAGACCACAATACCTTTATATGAGAGTTGCGGTTGGAATATGTAAAGGTGATTTAGATATGGCATTAAGAATTTACGATGACCTATCTCAACACTTCTATACCCACGCGACACCAACATTATTTAATGCGGGAACACGTAGACCTCAAATGTCATCTTGTTTCTTAATTGGAAATAAAGGTGATGATATCGATGGTTTATTTGATACTATCAAAGACGTGGCTAAAATTTCTAAATGGGCGGGAGGTATTGGACTTCACGTTCACGATGTAAGAGCTAAAGGTGCGTATATCAAAGGAACAGGTGGGCAATCTGATGGATTACTACCAATGATGAAGACATATAATGAAGTTGCTCGTTGGATTAATCAAGGAGGAAAACGTAAAGGTTCATTTGCGGTTTATTTAGAACCTTGGCACTCTGACGTTTTTGAATTTATTGATTTAAGAAAAAATCACGGCAAAGAGGAAATGAGAGCGAGAGATTTATTCTTAGCGATGTGGACTCCAGGTTTGTTTATGGAAAGAGTTGAACAAGACGGAGATTGGTCTTTATTCTCACCTGACGAGGCTCCTGGTTTATCTGATGTATATGATTCACCTGAAGATAAGGCGTTCACTCGTTTATATGAACAATACGAACAAGAAGGTAAGGCGAGAAAAGTTATCAAAGCGAGAAAGTTAATGGACTCAATCCTAACCGCACAAATCGAAACAGGAACACCTTATATGTTATATAAAGACCCTGCGAACTACAAATCAAATCAAAAGAATTTAGGAACGATTAAATCGTCTAACCTATGTACTGAGATTATAGAGTATAGTTCACCAGAGGAACAAGCGGTTTGTAACTTAGCTTCAATTGCGTTACCAAAATATATTGTAGACGGTGAGTTTAATCACGATTTATTATACGAGTACACTTACCAAGTAGTTAAGAATTTGAATAATGTAATTGATTTAAATTACTACCCAACAGAAGAAACAAAACGTTCAAACTTTAGACACCGTCCAGTGGGTCTTGGTGTTCAAGGATTGGCAGATGTATTCTGTATGTTAGGATTACCATTTGAAAGTGAGGATGCGGATAAATTACAAACAGATATTTTCGAGACGATATATTTTGCGGCGATGACATCTTCTAAAGACCTATCTAAGGAATTTGGACCATACGAAACAATTGTAGGATCACCGATTGAAAAGGGAGTATTCCAATTTGAAATGTGGGGTAAAAAAGATAAAGATTTATCAGGTCGTTGGGATTGGAAATCTTTGAGAAAAGAAGTTGTAAATTATGGTGTTAGAAATTCATTATTAGTTGCACCAATGCCAACAGCGTCAACGGCACAAATCTTAGGTAACAATGAAGCGTTCGAACCATTTACAACCAATTTATATTCTCGTAGAACTTTAAGTGGTGAGTTTATTATGATTAATAAACACTTGGTTAACGATTTATTAAAGTTAGGTTTGTGGAATGATACCATTAAGAATAAATTAATTATGGAAAATGGTTCGGTTCAAAACATTCCTGAGATTCCAACAGAAATGAAAGAGGTTTATAAAACAGTTTGGGAAATGTCTCAAAAACGTGTTTTACAAATGGCGGCAAATAGAAGTGTGTTTATTGACCAATCACAGTCATTGAATTTATTTGTGGATAATGCAACTAAACCTAAGTTATTGGCGGCACACTTATTCGGATGGAAGTTAGGTTTAAAAACTGGTATGTATTATCTAAGAACAAGAGCGGCGGTTGATGCGTTGAAAGGTTTAGGAGTTGATACGTCAGCGTCAAAACCTGTTGAACAAACACCATCAGTAAATAATGTGGAGGTACCTACCAATAATACATTGATTAGTGAAAGTACACCTGAAGTTGTAATGACATCAGAAAGACCAACAGACTCACCGTTTGAGTGTGAGGGTTGTGGTTCATAAAGATAATGGGAGACTCCCTCAAAGTATGACTGTCGTCAAGGCGTACCTTGAGCTTCTAGGTTTTGAGAATACAGGGGGTGAATATCAAGACACAATAATAATCCCGACTTCGGTCGGGATTTTTTATTTATTACCATTTTAGATTAGTTTATATTTATTTGATATGGCAGCAACTTATGGTATAGATTTTCCATTTAGGAATAGTTTGAAAGGTGACTTCTTAAGGATGACCGAATCACCCGAAAGAGAAGTTCGTGCGAATTTGATTCATTTATTATTAACAAGAAGGGGAAGTAGATATTATTTACCAGATTTTGGTACTAGATTGTACGAATACATATTCGACCAAAACGATATTGTTACTTTTGGTTTAATCGAAGATGAAATAAGGGAAAGTGTTAAAAAGTACATTCCAAACTTAGATATTAACTCAATTAATGTGGTGTCAGCGGAAAATGACCCCGAAGAAACTAAATTGTATTCACAACAAGAAGATGAAAGACTATTTAGAGTATCGGATGCCACAAGTAAACCATACACCGCAAAAGTAAAAATAGACTACACGGTTAATAACGGATCATTCACGTCATCCGACTTTGTAATTATAAACATATAAAATGGCTAAAAAAATATCATACGCAACTAGGGATTTTGCGGGATTAAGACAAGAGTTAGTAAACCTAACAAATGACTACTATCCAGAATTAATAAAAAACACTAACGACGCATCGATATTCTCTGTGTTATTAGATTTAAACGCGGCTGTGGCGGATAACTTACACTTCCATATTGATAGAGTATGGCAAGAAACTATGTTAGATTTCGCTCAGCAAAGACAATCCCTTTTTCATATTGCCAAAACATATGGTTTAAGAATACCAGGAAATAGACCGTCAGTAGCGTTATGTGATTTTTCAATAAACGTACCTGTGGCTGGAGATAAAGAAAAAACTGAATATTTGGGTTTATTAAAAGCGGGAGCTCAGGTATCAGGAGGAGGTCAAATTTTCGAAACATTAGAAGATATTGACTTCTCTAATCCATTTAATAGTAAAGGTGAACCAAATCGTTTAAAGATACCTAATTTCGACGGTAATAATAAATTGGTATCTTATACCATAACCAAGAGAGAAGCGGTCGTAAATGGGGTCTCAAGGATATACAGAAGAGTTATAACTGAATTAGACCAAAAACCTTTCTTAAAACTTTACTTACCTGAACAAAACGTATTAGGTATTGTATCAATCATACATAAAGAAGGAACTTCATTCGGGTCAAACCCAACGTCATCGGAGTTCACATCATCAACAAATAAGTGGTATGAGGTTAAATCATTAATGGAAGATAAAGTATTCATTAAAGACCCAACAAAAATATCTGATAAAGATAATTTCATACCAGGAACATATCTTCCGGTTACTAATAAATTTATGACCGAGTATACTCCAGAAGGGTATTATTCAATGACATTTGGTTCTGGAACTGTAGACCCAATGGCAAACTTAGATAATTTTATAACGGGTAATCTAAAAGTTAGTTTAGGTTCTTACCTAAATAACGTTTCATTAGGTGCGGTACCTAAATCAAACACCACATTATTCGTAAAATATAGAATTGGTGGAGGTAAAAATTCAAATTTAGGTGTTAATGTTATCAATAGTGTGGATAATATTGAATTTAATGTAAATGGTCCCGTTTCTACTGTAAACTCACAAGTTGTTCAATCATTAAGAGTAACAAACGTAACACCTGCAATAGGTGGGGCAGATCAACCAACAATTGATGAAATTAGAAATATGATTTCTTACAACTTTGCGGCACAAAATAGAGCGGTAACGTTGAACGATTATAAATCTGTTATCGAAAATATGCCACCTACATTTGGTGCAGCTGCTAAGGTTAACGTAATGGAAGAAGATAATAAGGTGAAAATTAAACTATTGTCTTACGATTCTGATGGTAATTTAACCGACGTGGTTTCAAACACATTAAAAGATAACGTAACCGAATATATTTCACAGTTTAGAATGATTAATGACTTTGTTGAAATTCAAAGTGGTGAAGTTATTGACCTTGGATTAGAGATTGATGTTGTAATTGATAGAAACGAATTAGAGTCAGATGTTATTAAATCTATAATTGAAAAAACAATTTCATACTTTGCTATCGAGAAAAGAAAAATGGGAGACCCATTATTCACGGGAGAGTTATTAAAAGAAATTGGATCAACAAGTGGAGTGGTTAACGTTGTAGATGTTAGAGTTTTCAATAAAACAGGTGGCGAATATTCACAGGCTGAGGTGTCTCAATCGTACAAAACACCTGAAACAAAAGAAATTCTACAAGCGGATATGACCGTATATATGAAGTCAAATCAGATATTCCAAATTAGATTCCCAAATAAAGATATTAAAGTTAGAGTTAAACCTCTCACTTCGACTACATTTTAATTAAAATTTTTCTTATTATAATGGAAAATAGTCTGCTTTCTATTTATTATAAGAATGATACAAAAACATAGAATTTCAACGAATATTGGTAAAGACCAAGTTGTAAAAGTCGAACTTAAACAAGATTTCGATTTATTGGAGATTTTGTCTTTAAAATTTACACAAAAAGAGATATACACATCTCTTTGTGCCGATTATGGTGTGGTTTGTGGTAGAGTTAGTGTAAATAACGGTTTTGGTGTTCCAAATGCAAGAGTTTCCATTTTTATACCACTTTCATCAGAAGATGAAACTGATCCAGTAATTTCCGCTTTATATCCCTATAAAGAAATTGGTGACCAAAACGCCGACGGATATCGTTACAACCTATTACCATCAAGAAAACAACATTCGGGACATTCCCCAACAGGAACATTCCCAGACCAAAAAGATATCCTAACTAGAGAAGAAGTTTTAGAAGTGTATGAGAAATATTACAAGTACACTGTTAAAACAAACGACGCTGGAGATTTTATGATTTGGGGAGTTGGTTTAGGTGAACAAAGAATACACGTAGATGTTGATTTATCCGATATGGGATGTCAATCGTTAGCCCCATATGATTTAATGTATGAAGGAGTTTCAGTTGAAAAATTCCAGAATCAATACACTTATATGGCATCAAACAATTTGGAGAGTCTTCCTCAAATTGTTTCTTTTGATAAAACAATCGAAGTTTATCCGTTTTGGGGTAACGAAGATTTATGTGAAATTGGATTAACGAGAACAGATTTTGATTTAAAAGATAAAGGAATTAGAATTGAACCATATTCAATTGTAATGGGTGGTACATTTACTGATTCAGGTAAAGATGCGTTGAGAGTTAGATGTAATGTTGACAACCAACAAGGGGAGAAATGTCGTCTAACCACAATGAAAGGTGACATTGAAGCAATTAGATTTACTGGAGAATTTGAAAAAGATTCTAATGGAGACCCTGATTACAATAGACCAATTTTAGAAAAAATAGAAATTGACCAAACAATTGATGAATTTGGAAGATTCTTTTTTAGAGTTCCAATGAACACGAATTACATAACAACAAATGAATTTGGTGAAATTGTTGAATCTAAAAATAAAAATATTGGTATCCCAACAGAATCTACATATCGATTTAGATTTTCATTAAGTGAAGATACGGGAGAAAGAAATAGATTTACTGGTAAAATTTTAGTACCAAATGTTAGAGAATATCACACAGGTGATACATCATATAATGGTTCGTATAGTACAATTAATCCGAATTCATATTCATTTAGTACCACTATTACTGATTATCCATCTGCCGCGATAGATGAAATATTAGGAAAAAGTGCAGATGCAATTGCCGACGGAAAAAGAGGAATACCTCAAGATTACTTTTACAAATTTAGATACGGTAGAACCTATACCGTTGGACAATTCATCAATAGATACTATAATGATGGGGCTCTAGGTAAATTGTTTAGTTTCTTTAAAAGAGATAGAAGAGAATCGTTTATAGGGATTAAAGAAATATGGCCAGACGAAAGTAGTGATTGTTCAAGTACAATAAATTATTTCCCAATAAATGATGCGGTTAGAAATCACAGATTTAATTTTTTCATACTAACAATGTTAAGTTATGTAGATTGGATTGGTTTTAGAACACAATTATTTTTTAAAGAATTAAACTGTTTAATACAATTTGGGGCCGCTGGTGTATTTGGTATTTTTAATAAATCCGCTTCAGCAAAACAATTTGCTAGAGCGAAAGAAACACAATTTAAAAGTATTTTTAAACTTAATTTAATTACTTATCCAGATTGTTATGATTGTGAGGAAGATAACAGTGAAAATGAGATAACGATAAATGCGGAAGCAATTAACGTTGCGGCCGTAACGGGAGGAACCCAAGGGGTTAATTTTATTTCAACAACAAGTTCACCTTTTAGTATGGGTGAAAGATATTCAACCGCTAGTGTTAACTGTAGTAAATATGATTTAACAAACACAGGAACCACAGCACAGACGGTTACATATACCGATTGTGATAACGTTTCACAAACATCAACAGTCCAACCTGGAAGTTCTGTTTCGTTATGTGTTAAAAATGGAACCACACCAACAATCCCAAGTGGGTTAAGTTCGGTGTTTACCGCTGACGGATGTTCTGGAGCTGCAGCGTTTCAACCAAACGAGTCATTATATTTCTATCCAACCGTTAATACTCAACCAGGATATACAATTACAAATATACCCACATATAACTCATCACCAAAAGATGGTGATTATCTGTATCAAAGATACGTAATGGAAATCGATGTTTTAGGTGGTGCGAGTGAATATATTACAGTTGGTGTTGGGCAGTCATATCCAATTATGTATGATGGACCAACAAATAGATGGAAAATTAAAGATGCATATAAAACAATTGCAGATACAATAGCCGCAGCATATAACTTACCATATGACCAACCAGTATCAACCTCGGCACACCCAGAACAAGGTAGGGTAGTAATTAAGAAATTGTGGTATGTTGACAATGTACCCATTAGTGCAACTACAATAAATGAAGATGAAGAAGGTTGTGCAAAATATGATTTTATAATTGAGGATTCTAAAACTAGAACAGGTAATATGAATCTACAAGGTCTTAAATTACCATTAACAGGAGCTACGGCAGTATATGAAACATATTCAGAAGCTTTTAATGCTATGAATGGTACGAGAGCACCAAGAAATACATTTTATGGTAGTCCACCATTTTATGATCAATTAGACGCTAACTATAATACAACAATTTTAGCCGCGAGTGTTCCGGATTGTGAAACACCTCCCGAATATAATATAGGTGCGGTTGCTTCTGTTTACGCTAAATGGCCAACACAAGATAGAAGAGACTTTAGAAATGGTGATTCGAGATGTGTGTATAGAGGTGAGTATGCGGGACAAGTAAAAAAGAAAGGACCATACTTTGTTGACGAATTTTTAACAAGAGACGGAACGTTAAGTGGTTGGTCTGAATTTAGAGATGGTGTTTACACAATAGTACCATTGGCTGGAAGAACAGGAGAGTTAATTAATTCTTATAGAAGAAGAAAACTATTTGGTAAATTAATGTGTGGTGGAGTTGTGTCTTATACTTTTTCTAACTCTTGGTTAAACGGAGCACTCTACTTCTTTCAATTTATGAAAAGAGGAACAAATAGATTCTGTAAAGATTGTTTATATAGAAAAGTTGAATCTGATGGTAATGTAAATTATTATTACAGATCAACACCATACAACCCATCTTACAGCGGTTATGAGGCCCAATACAACGGTAATCTAACTAACGATGAAGGTAAAACATATAATCAAGTGTATAGTGGCAAAACAAAAGGATTTTATGGTAGCCGTAGAATAGGTAGTAACAGAAGAGAAATTAATTTCCCAACAACTATTATTGATTTAGGACCTAGAACAACTTGGATTGATGAGGTTTGTGTTGATCCAGCTTTAGATGTTAACTGCTCAATAACTAGAAGTATTGGTGCGACATCATTTAAACAGATTGACGACCTAATGGAATACGTCATCCAATCAAAAGAATTGAAAGAAAGAGGTAGATTGGACATTCAAGATTTATTTGATAGTAGGGGGGATGGATTAATTGACGGAGACATTGCCCAATTATTAAACTTCAACACCCAAACTGGAATTTATCCTTTTGAATATGAAGAACTTGATTCTCCATATAGTAGTTTATATAATGGATATTTTGATAGTAAGGGTCCCGTTGGAATTGATTTAGTCTATAGTGAAGATAATCCAGATACTTTAATTGTTGAAGCGAATGGTTTGTTGATTAGGAAATGTATTAATGAAAAGGGAAGACTTGGCGACTATTCACAAAAGGTACCATACTATATGTGGGATACAAAAGGTCACGGATTTGGTGAAAACGCGAATGGTGGAGAATCTCAAAACTATTATGTTGATAGAATTTATAACCAAAGGATACAAGAAATAAAATCAAATTTAAACACGGATGCAACAGTTGCAACTTTAGATGATTTTTATCTTTCACCTGAAGCTTCATATGTTTTACCACCAATACGAGACTGTGTCGACAATGGAAGTGGTAAACAAAAAAGTAACGATAACTACAAAGAATATACCGTAGGTGGAAATATAAAACATTTAATGGAAATTGGATCGCCATTTCATTTTATGTTTGGATTGAAAAAAGGAAACACCGCTTGGGATAAATTTATTGAAAGCTTTGGACCAAAATAATATGTGGAAAGATTTATTTAAAAAAAGAAAACCTAATCATTTAATTATATATGTTTTATATAATAAGGAAGAGTCATTGCTATATAAAATACTATCTAAATTAACATATAGTGTTGGACCCTTTAACACTATTGAAGAATGTATTGAAGGTGTTAAATTGTTTATCAAAAAACATCCCGAAAAATTAAAACAAATGAATATCACAAGTTTTGGTTCCGGAAAATATTTGGTACAAACAAATAGTAATAAAGAAAAAATATATGAATTGGTTGACACTTTAAGACCCTTAATGTCGGAGGACACTAAATTAATGTTTACAACTTGTTTTAGTGGAGTTTCACATAGGAAAGTGGTTGAAATGTCAGAATACTTAGATGGATTGGAAGTTGCTGCAATGAACAAATCGTATTCATTAAATGGTGATATGACAATTTGTAAATGTAAAGAAAAAGGATATAGTAAAAGTGTAATTGAAAAATTACCACAAAGTAGACACGGTATTCGAAATGACGAAAATCAAATTGTCAACATAGTAAGAAGAGATATGTATGAAACCATTGATTGGAAATCATCTGGTATGGCTTATGAATACAATAAAGTTGTGACGGAAAATAATATCTGTAGAGTTGATAAACAACCCTACACATTATTAAAAAGTATAAGAAACTATATTTTTAATATTCAAAGTTAATGATAAAGAAAAAAATAATATTACCAACTAAGAAATTCTTCAAAGCAGATGAAGAAGATATTAACATTCGTGTTAATTTAGATGAAACTGAAGCGTTACTTAGACAAGGTGATAAGGATATAGTATTGGACATTGCTCAGTTATTTGACGATGAAAGAAACGAAAGTAACAATTATAAAATTCACGGAAAACTAAAAATGGTTTTTAGGAATTTATATACTGGTACTACAACATATGCACCATTAAAAAGAAATTTATACTTAAATGGTGATGGTACAGAAGCTTTAACAACATACCCAGGTTCATTACCATATAACGAATTTGCGTTCCTTAGAAAAGATGTATTGAGGGAAGTTAACATTCCACAGACAGGATCTACGTTAACCACATTCACACAAAATATACAACTTACTGGTACAACATATACTGGACACACAACCACAACCTCAATAGATGCTCCATATAAAAATTGGAATGTTTATTTAAGTTACGCTTACGCAAAAAATTCAGACCACCCAATGGCATACACCTTAACAGGTGGAACAACGGGGTTGACATATAATTTCACCGCTAAAGATGGTATTCCTTTTAGGGTATCAAATAACGGAACACATTATGTATTAACATCACCCGTAGAACACGGAATGTCACAAGGGGAATATGTTACCCTTTCAACAACGGGTAATACATTTTATTCAACGATAGGTACAGGAACAACAACAAATGTAACAGGTAGAACATTTTACATTGATTATGTTGGTAACGAAGTACATAATTCGGAAAAATATGTTATTAATTTATTAAAGACGGACTTTAAAAGTGGGTCAACATTAGGTACCGTTGTTTTTGGAAAAAGATGTATCGATAAAGATAACATAACGGGAACCACATCGGAGTATTATGTTCATAAATTAAAAACATTAACAAATACCAACGATTATATTTTAGATAAACTTGGATTTGAAACACCAATTTGGGAGGAAGAAAGAAAGTTAGTTTTTGAAACTAGTGAAGGTGATAATGATTATTTAGTGGAATTAAACAGAATGGAATCGGTTTTATACGATTTTAAAGAACCACTTAATTTAACGGGAGTAACAAACAATTTAGGATATGCTCCAACTGAAGTTTTCGTATCTGTAATTTTCAGAAACGGAAATGGGTATTTTGACTATCCACCAAAAGTAGGTTACAAGTTTAATTTTCACAACACTTGGGTTGATAATCATTTTGTTGGGACAGGGTCAACAGAAACAGGAATACCAAGTTCAACTTTTACAAGTAATATTGGCACCACAGGTTTTACTAGAGGAAATGAATTACCAATAGGTACAGTGTTAACTGGTGATTTTATTGAATACAACAGACAAGAATTAAAAGAAAGAACAGTTAGTCCTGCTTTTCATAAGTTTAATATTAAGTCAACAATTTTTGACCACGGACAAAATACCGCATTAACTTATGCGGGACAAAGTCCTGTTGGGTTATACTATCAACCATATTATAAGATTAAATTAAGACAACTATCCCCATATATTGAGACATCAAATACCGACGACATTTACAATTTACCACAAAACGCCACTTATTTTGAGGATGAAGGTCTTTGGAAATGGAGAGACGTTTATGATATGGGTTTCATTGATATTGACGGTAATGGTATAGATTATCCATTTATTAATAACATTCATTATGTAAAAAACGATATTAATTTCTATTTAAGGAATGAGGAGTATTATACCAACAAAGAAGACGGTATATCAAGTTTTAATAATGGAAACAACTTAAACGGAGCAAATCTTACTGACTGTTAATGAAAATACTAAGAAACGATAACGATAATATAATTCTTTTACAAAAAGAACAAAATTTCAGGACTGACGCTGGATGGGAAGGTGATATGCAAGAACTTGAAACACAAACCCTAAAAAAGATTGTCAACGTTATTGAAAACTATGAAACTGTAAGATATATACATAATCCTTATACTGGATCAACGTTACCTGCGGGTTTAAAACAAACAGACATTTGGTTTCAATTTTATTTTTTAAGTGGTGCAACATACGTTCAAGACTATGACCCAACAGGGTTATCTTCAAAAGAGAACGTGGAAATGTTAGCACAATTTAAAAATAGTTTTTTTAGATTGGAATTTTTTAAAACTCCGAACAACGCGGCTCCAGATAGAACGAATAGAAGATTAGTCTTTGCTAAAAACTTATCATTACCACTAGGTGAAAAATATTTTTATGAAGAATTGGGTAATTTGATTTTTAAACCAGTTTTTATGGGTTCAAACTACAGAAATTCAGAAAATATGTATCTATTTTGGTTTCAAGACGACACCGCATTAAATGAAACAACATTAATTGGTAATACATTTTGGATGTCGGCAAAATTCTATAATGCGGAAGACGGTTCTATTTTAGATTTTGTCAAAACCGACATCGGTTCTGCCCAAGTTAATGAATCAAACGATATGTACTATAAGGTGGTAATTGATAGAACAAATTATTCATATGAAGTATATCGATATAATAATGGAACTCAAGGGTCTAGAATTGGTGAAAGTAACGACCCAATAAAATTCTACCAGAAAAAAGGATAATGGAACCAAATAGATACGAATTATTAAAACAAACAGGAACTACGTTTAATTTACCTCTTTATTTAGAAAGTAGTGTAGACGAAATGGGTGTTATGGTTGGATTTGATGGAGAGATTCAACAAATCGACCAAATTGTTAATTTCACATATTCGGGAGCTACAGGTTCTAAAACAATTACGTTGTATTCAACAACTAATCCTGATAAATTAAGAAAAGTTGTAGACCAAGTATATTCAATTAATTGGGGTGATGGTTCACCAATTGTTCCATTTCCCGTTAATAGCGGTATTCCAAACTCTTCTTTTCCATCCACAGGACACACATATACCACAAATGGTACGTATGACGTGTCAATAACATTAGCAGCCCCCTGGGGGACTCAAATTGTTAAAAAACAAATCAAAGTACCAATCAACAATCCAAATACAATTAGTAATGAATTTGGAACATTTAGTGGGGTAACAATGCCGATAGATATTGATTATATAAATAATTTAGATAATTCAACCGACCCTACAGCAAATGCAACCATTAAATTTATGGGTATAGGTCAAAGTAGAATTGAAGAATTAAGAAGATACGGACAAACAACATTTAATGGGGTAACGACAGGCACTACGGACGGTTCTACTTGGAGTGGATATACTTTAGATAATCTATATTATCGTGACTTTAATGACGGTTATACGATGATTACGGGTAGTACGTCAAGTTTTACTAAGGAAGAAGTGATTAACAGAATGGTTACAAGAAATGAACATTTTTTAGGGTTTATCGATGAACCAACAATATATTCTGACATTTTTGTTGAAAGAGGAAAACAAGGTGTTATGGAGAAAAATTTAAGATTGGGAGAAATTGATAACATTGGTGAGGTAGACATATATGGAAATGGATATTTTAATGTAAGAAAACAATAAAAATTATATTTATTATAAAAAGTTATGGCAGTAGGAAGTTACGGAATAATTAGACCAGCAGATGTATCCCCAGCGGACGTAGATATTTTTTATCACTACGTTCCAAATAGAACATCAACTGCGGAGGTAACCTTAAAAAAGTTAAACTCTGAAGAAGTCCTTGCTCCAGTTTTTCATAACGGAGATACTACAGATAGTACTGATGCTCCAGACGTTGAAATTTTAGGTGGATTATATAGTTTAACATTAACTTCTGACGATTTTAGTGATTTAGGAATATATACACTTCACATTAGACCAAAACAAATCAGAACATCAATCACAGATTGTGGTATTTTAGCTTCATTACCGTCTGTTAGGGGTTTAGTTATAGATTTAAGTAATGTTCCGTCTGCAGACAGAAACAAATTTACACCACAAGGATTGGTTGGATATCGTATTGAATATCTTAATTCTAACGATAACACCAAAGTCCCAAATTTTTATAGAATTGTAACATCATCTTTTTACTGTACTCCAGTGGTTTCAAACCTGACAAGTACAACTCAGAAGGCGATTAGATATCAATATAGTGTAGCTGCCACAAATTTATTATTTTTAACGGTAACACCATCTTCGGCACCGTCGAGTAGACCGAATATAGTTCCATTTATTGGACAACCAGGACAGAATATCATCTTAACCAACACATTCTTTAACCCAACAACGGTTGAAGTTGAAATGGTTGAACACGATTCGTCAACATTGGCTTACGCGTTATATGGTAACCAAAGTAAGGCAGTGTCTTCAGGTATCTACACCATTTATGATAACAATAACAATATCTTCAAGCAATACAATCTTTATGAAGTTAAGGATGAATTTAACGAAACTTTATTTGAGGTTAGAGAAAACAAGACAGATATTGATGAGACATTAAATTTCGATGATATTACACAATAATGGCAAGAAGAAAAGTTCCAAGTCAAGTTGCGACGGGTGCAGAAACATTTAGCGATAGTTTAGTTGGTAGACAGATTACCGACGGTACTAGTCAATTGACTAATACGAACTTTGCCATTGATCGTATCATACCTGAAAAAGACAGTAAGAAATTTAGAACAAGTCAATTCTCAGATTTTTTAACTTTAGACGATTTAAAAGAAGAAACCGATTCTCCTACAACATCCGCAAAAACAAAAGAAGAGAGAAAAAAAGAAATTAAATTCAAATCTTCTAAAAACAATGCGGCGGTTTCTATTTTCGGTTCATTAAGAAGTAGATTACTTGCATCAATTACGCGAATTATTAAAAAATTCCCAGCTACGTCACTTGTTGATTCTGAGAGTTTAGTTAAAAATTCCGTTTATACTGCGTATAACATCTCATACGATTTCAATCAGAACACAACAGTATTTACTGTGGATTTTGCGATGATTTATAATCCATTAGATGTTGTATTCATTAAACCAAATAGTAGTGTAATCCCAACCACCGACAACGAAGTTAGAAACTTCTTCTCATCATATAGAAAATATGTTATAGAAGTTTCGGGTACAACTTATCCAGTGTTAACATATAGTGAACCAAATTCAAATAATGAGGTTTCATTTAAAGTTTTTGGTAAACCATTCGGAACTTTATCAACTTATGATTTAAATTATTTAATTAGACCAAACGACGGTATAGTTGAAGAATTTTTTATGGGGTTAGATGATTTAGAAGAAATCCTTTTAAATAGAGAATCCTCACCAAAATTTAAAGCAACATTTAAAGTTCCTAGAGATAGTTTTGAAGGAGATAAAACAGAAATAACTGACGTTGAGGTTACTTGGCCAACATCTAAAGATGGGTGGAACATTAAAATTATTGGATTAGAATATGAAAATTATCTAACTCAATTAACTGATTTATCCGATGAAATCGACAATTACAAATCAAACCTTTTTATAAGGTTTATGAGTTCACCTCAATTGTATGAGTTTGATAGCGATGATAAAAAAATTGAATCTATATTTCAATTATACGGTCAAAATTTTGACAAGGTAAAAAAATACATATCAAACATTGCCAATATGCGTAATGTTTCTTATGATGGTATTAACAACGTTCCAGATGTTTTATTAAAAAATTTGGCGAACACATTAGGGTTATCAACGGTTAGTCTTTTAGATGAGAAACAAGTTGATGAACTTTTATATGTTAGACAAGATTCACAATATGAAGCGGTTAACCTTGGTACAAACATAGTTGACGCTGAATATGAATTTTACAGAAGATTATTAGTTAATTTAGTTGAACTATATAAATCAAAAGGTACAAGAAAATCTATTGAATTTTTCTTAAAATTCTTAGGTGCTCCTGAACCAATGATTAAGATAAACGAATTTGTTTATAAAGTAGTTGGTTTCCCTAAGTCTTTAGATTTAGAATCAGACATTTGGGATGTTATTGAAGGTACGAAAGTTACCACGACGTTAACTTTTGATGAAGATACGTTTTCATACATAACTGGAACAACAACGTCAAAAACAACTTATGATAGAAAAGAATATCCTGTAATTGAAAATACGATATTACCTAGAAGGGCTATCGATGATGATACGGATATGTTCTTCCAAAAAGGAGCTGGTTGGTATGAAAAAACATTAGACCACAGATCTTCGATGATTTTAGATGAAGAATTGTCAAGTGGAACCTATGTTAATGGTGTATTCCAATTAACAGGTAGAACTAAAACAATTAAAACTAAATCAAAAGATTTCACATATGGTGAGGATTATTTCGACGTATTTAGAACCTTACCTGGATTAGATACAGGATTTGACATTGTTAATCAAATTGATAATAAGAAATCACATCAAAATGATGACGGTTCAATTTATCTATTAAACAGAAAAAACATTAGTATTAATCTATCAGCGGCTCAAGCTCTTGATTATGACATCTATAGAAAATCAAGAGAATTAAGTCTATCGTTTGGTACTGTAACACTAACTCCACAAACAGGAGTAACCTTTGCTGAGTTTTTAAATAAAACATTAAGCGAACAAATTAAAAATTCAAACTCTGTAAAATACAAAAAGAATTATATTATTCTTGAAGACATTTATAGAGATTATATTACTAATACAAATTTCACACCGTATAATCTTCCTGATATAACTGAGTTTATCAATAAGATGAGCCCATATTGGACACAAGTAATCGACCAATTTGTACCTGCAACCACATTGTGGATGGGGGGTAATTTAATTGAGAATGGTTTATTTGGTCGTTCGAAGTATCAATATAAATTTGGTTGCCAACCAAAAGAATTTATTGAGGAATTGTATCCTGATTTTGAAACGGCAATCGAGGAAGATTTAGAAACATTACTTGGTGACGAAGATAACTTCAGAGGATTATTAAATTCAACTGGTGTTACTTACTACCCAATAATTGAAATAGATGGTGCTGTTTATACGGGTAATCCTGTTGTTGTTAGCGGAATTGCAAATACAACAAATAGTGCTAAATTATTTGACGAATGGATTTTAGATGATTGTACTTGTTACTTTGGAGGTACTGCTTTACTAAACGGACCAACAAGAACATACACACATAAGTTACCATTAATTTGTGATTATAAACAATACATCAACCCAGATGTTACCAAAATAAAAGAACTTTGGAGACAATCATTAATAACATTAATTAATTTCATAAATTCAGATAATGAGATTAATGAGGCGGGATGTATTGATACTTATGAACCTTATGCATTAGCTGCTAGATGGCCTTGTTTAAGTGGATGTACTGTAAGTGGTACAACAAGATACGGTACAACACCAAATACATTACCTGGACCATATCAATGTGTTGGAGTAGATAAGAAATTAATTGACTATCAATTCTTTATCGATAATGATGGAATTGAAAAAATTAAATTTACATCATTAAAATACGGTCCGAATGATTGTTCAGTTGAAGAATATTTTGATTATAAATTCACATCATTAAATGAACCACAATTAACAACTTGTGGAATTGAATTAGATTTTTCAAATGAGTGTGCTAATGGTGAAACCACAACATATGTTTTAGGTAGTGAAGTTGGATGTAAAGTTAAAGGCGATATTACAATTAAAATCACTGGAACTACAATACCAATACAATCAGGTACAACAACTGATTGGCCGATATATGTACACAAGAATTGTGAAAGTGGGGTAAATCCGTTAATTGAATATACACTTTCGGGTGCAACTATGGATTATCCAGATAGTTGTACTCTTTTATTAAGAAATGTATATGAAGATGATGTAATTGATTTATTATTTACCGATGCCGCCAACTGTGATTTAAAAGTAAAAATTGAAGGTTTAGATATAAAATATGTTCAAGGTAATAAGTTAACGTTAGACCCTTCAGATGATATTGTTTATGAAATTGTACCAAAAATACAGTATAGAGAATCTTTTAACTACGGTTTAAAAGGTGATACTACCGTATTAGTACTTACTGGTTCAACACCAACTAATCTAACAAATTATGTTGAACGTGAGGTTGGTGATTTGGTTGAGGGAAATATAATCTTATCGGCAAATTATAAAAATTGTAATCAAATTAAAAACCAAGACATTAAGGATGGTTTATTGGAAGACGATTTCTCATTTGTTTACGAATACAATCCAATCACAATTTCAAAAATAGATTGTTTAGGTTCCGTTAAAAAGAATATTATTGTTGGTAGAACATCTACAGGTGTTGAAGAAACTTTCGAAGTATTACCAACATCTAAATTAAGAGTATACACCAATAAATCAATTACAATTGAAGAAGGTGGTAATGTTTTAATTGAGAAAAGTAAATTTTATTTCTTCGATACAAGATTCCCAGAACAATTACAAGTTGCGGTTGAACAAATCGAACCTTGTTGTGATCACAATAATGATTACTTAGAAAAGGGTGATTTTTTAATAACAGCGGAAGGTAAGTTAATTGAAGTTATATCGGTTGAATTAGATTATTGTGTACCTGAAATATATTATCATATAAATGTTACAGGTACACAACCAACTAACTTAATAGTGTTTAATGGTAACAGTAATCACCAATTATTGTTACAACACAAGTATGACCAATTCACTAGATTTGATGTTGATGTTTATCAACAAGGATTTAGTAGTTTATGTCCAAATGGTATTCCAGCTGGGCCTAGAGTTCCTGGTGAGGTTCCTTGTGATATGGAGGGTAGTATTGATTTACCTTGTGGAGAATTATATCCAACACCTACCCCAACACCTACACCAACTAATACCCCTACACCAACACCAACTAGTACGCCGACACCAACAGCTACGAATACTCCTACGCCAACACCAACGGCCACGAATACTCCTACACCAACACCAACAGCTACGGAAACCCCAACACCTACACCGACCCCAACAAGTACCGAAACTCCTACACCAACTCCAACAGAGACTGGAACACCAACACCTACACCAATTTGTGAGTTTGATGTAGATTTGACACTTTCAACTAATACACCAACTCCAACCCCAACTGGTACACCAACACCAACCCCTACACCAAATTGTAATTTTGATGTAGATGTGGATAATATAACAACACCAACACCAACACCCACATCAACACCAACTTGTGACTTTGATGTGGATGTAGATAATATAACTACGCCAACACCAACTCCAACTAGTACCCCTACACCTACACCAACGCCTGACTGTAATTTTGACGTAGATGTTGATAATATAACCACACCTACTCCAACTCCTACACCAACTAATACACCAACCCCTACTCCAAATTGTGATTTTGATGTAGATGTTGATAACATAACAACCCCAACCCCAACACCGACACCAACAGCTACGAACACCCCTACTCCTACACCAACTCCAACTCCAAATTGTGACTTTGATGTGGATGTAGATAATATAACTACACCAACACCAACACCGACTCCAACGGAGACTTCAACACCAACACCGACTCCAACGGAGACTTCAACACCAACACCTACACCAAATTGCGATTTTGATGTTGATGCTGATAATATAACCACACCAACACCAACACCAACGGCTACGGAAACTCCTACTCCAACCCCAACACCTACATTAGATTGTACGTTTGGGGCATCATTCACAGAAATGATTGATGAAACACCAGGAGAACCTGCAGCGTGTTCAGACGGTATGGATGT
>JACCEA011963354.1_pt1 | contig 107669 bp, 110 predicted proteins | sample 7449851 | NCBI WGS metagenome assembly JACCEA01 (sample SAMN15323453, study PRJNA562643) | freshwater metagenome | isolation source: river surface water | place: USA:Blue River Watershed | collected 2017-08-18
CAATTAGTAGCTTATGGTGCACAGGATGTTTATTTAACTGGTAATCCGCAAATTACCTTTTTCAAAGTAGTTTATCGTCGTCATACTAACTTTGCTATTGAAGCTATCCAGCAAACTTTCAACGGTACTCCCAATTTTGGCAATCGTGTAACTTGCCAAATATCTCGCAATGGTGATTTAATACACCGCATGTATTTAGCCGTTGTTAATTATTATTCGGGTGAAGAGGTATGCCCTTATTTCGGCCTCCGTTTAATAAACTATGTAGAAATTGAAATAGGTGGTCAAAAAATAGATAAACATTATTCACACTGGATGTATGTATGGAATGAACTCTCGCTTCCTGTATCAAAGAAAGAAGCTTACAAAAAGATGGTAGGTGCTAATGATATGCTTACTACAATAGGAACCGATGCTAATAATGGTGCTAATCTCTATATTCCCTTAGAATTCTGGTTTTGCCGCAATGTTGGCTTGGCTCTTCCTTTAATCGCTCTACAATATCACGAAGTTAAAATAAACATTCTATTTGAATCAAAAGAAAATTGCAAAGGTACTTCTGCTGAAATTACTGATCTTCCTTCCGTTTCATTATGGGTTGATTACATATTCTTAGATACTGATGAACGCCGCAGATTCGCTCAATTATCTCATGAATATTTAATAGAACAGCTACAATTCACGGGTACTGAAAGTGTAACTTCTGCTTCATCTATTAAACCTAAATTATCTTTCAATCACCCCTGTAAAGAATTAGTCTGGTTCTGTGCTTCTGACCATACGGCTACCACTACTAACAAACATGTTATAAATAACAACTGGATTAATTATTCAACCAATCCTAACAACTATGCTGCTAATAATTCAGAATTATACAATGCCACCAACGCTATTAATTCAAAGAATCCCGTAAAATCTGCTAAACTTGTATTAAACGGTAATGATCGCTTTGCGGCAAGAGCTGGTTCTTATTTCAATTTAATACAACCTTATCAGCATCACGAAAATATCCCCACAAACCCTGGTGTTAATGTTTATTCATTTGCCCTAAAACCCGAGGAACACCAACCCAGCGGTACTCTTAACATGTCTCGTATTGATACTGCGGTTCTCAATTTAGATATTAACCAAACTTCTAGCTACGCAAATGCTAACATCTCCAAAAATCTTCATGTTTATGCCGTAAATTATAATGTACTCCGTATATTATCTGGTATGGGCGGTCTTGCTTATTCCAATTAAATTATATTATATATTTATATATATGTTGTTAAATTGCTATAATGTTTCTTTTTTTTTTCTCCTCTAATAGTATAAAGAATATAGCGTAAATGGGTGGTGGTCTTCTTCAATTAGTAGCTTATGGTGCACAGGATGTTTATTTAACCGGTAATCCGCAAATTACCTTTTTCAAAGTAGTTTATCGTCGTCATACTAACTTTGCTATTGAAGCTATCCAACAAACCGCTTCGGGAAGTAATTCGCTTGGCTCTCGCGCCACCTATCAAATTACTCGCAACGGTGATTTAATACACAGAGTATATTTCTATGGAAAATTAAAAAATACTGGTGCTACCTCTAAAAATATAGCTTTAGTTCCCAATGTTGGCCAAAAATTATTAAAAACCGTAGAATTAGAAATTGGTGGACAACGTATTGATAAACATTATTCCGAATGGCTTTACATATGGAATGAACTTTCGCTACCTTATGGCAAGCGCGAGGGCTATTATAAAATGATTGGTGCTAACAAGGAGAACTGCTGTACTCTATTGCCTTCTGGTGAATCGTATGAATTATATGTTCCCTTAGAATTCTGGTTTTGCCGCAATGTAGGCTTAGCCCTTCCTCTAATTGCCCTTCAATATCACGAAGTTAAAATTAACATAGAATATGAAGCTGTCACTAACCTGTGTGATATCAGCAGTACTAATTATTGTTCTGAGAATGATAAACCAGGTGGTGCATCAAATGGTACTGGCTATTCTAATACCGAACTTACCCTCGATGAACCTACTTTATGGGTTGATTACATATTCTTAGATACTGATGAACGCCGAAGATTCGCGCAATTATCCCACGAATATTTAATAGAACAGCTACAATTTACTGGCACTGACACTATAACTTCATCTGGTTCAAATCCTGATTCTATGAAGAGCTTGCGTATGAACTTCAATCACCCCTGCAAAGAACTTGTATGGGCTATAAGAAGTTCAGCCGCAAACAATGTATATTGGAATAACTTTTCAACGGCTGAACCCGATAATACTAATGGCGACGACACCTACAATAACTATGTAGTCTCTAAAAATCCTGTAATGCAAGCAAAAATAATGCTCAACGGCAATGATCGCTTTGCCACCAGACAAGGCGAATATTTCTCATTAGTCCAACCCTACCAACATCACGAGAATACCCCTGATATGTACCACAAAGGCATCAATGTTTATTCATTTGCCCTAAAACCCGAAGAACATCAGCCAAGTGGCACTCTTAATATGTCCCGCATTGATACTGCTGTCCTATCTCTATCCTCAAGAATAGCCGGTAATATCCATGTCTTTGCCGTCAATTACAACGTTCTCAGAATATTATCTGGTATGGGCGGTCTTGCTTATTCCAATTAAATATTTATCTTATTATTGTTATTATATCCATAATACTTTTTTTCATTTTTCAATTTATAATTATTATCAATAGATAATATTATATAAATTTTTTGATATTTGTATTGATGATTTATTTATCTCGCACAATTTTTTGTGCTCACAATAGCCTTCTAAATATTTACATTTAACAATATTTGTAAAGTAATCCGTTACAATAAAATTACTAATTGCTATTAGAATATTAAATGTACAAAAAAATAAAAAAATACAACGAACAATAAACAATAAACAATAAACAATAAACAATGAACAATGAACAATGAACAATGAACAATAAACCAATTTTTAATAATATATGATAATTTAATCGTTGCTAATAATGATATCTTTGATGTACGGGGCGAGAATCTCATTTACAATAAATTCCGGTTTAAATTCGTCGTAATTCATAAAGATTTTGAGGAGTTGCTCTGAAAAACCGGATACAATAGCAGTCCCTTCTGTATCACAATTAACTGGGAAAACCTCATTGCTGTCTGAATTAAGATTCCAGAATATAAACTTAGGAGCAGTATAATTATTAGCTTCATAAAGTTTAACAATACTTTGATACACAGTCTCGAGGGAATTTGTATTATTGTCATTATTTTTATAATATCCATCGCAATTACGAGCAATACTATAATTAAACTGCATATCAGTAAATACAAATAGTTTTTTTGGCATTTTATCTTGCGGAACCTTGTATTTAAGGGCATAGTCAATAATCAACTCATTACATTTTAGAAAATCCGTACTTAATCCATAATCAATTCCAATAATATTCTTAATACATTCGTAAAGCGAAGGAATATTAGATAAGCCCTGAGAGTCAGTGGCATCCGCAGCAACATCCGCTGCGTTTTCAATTCTTGCCTTTTCGGTAGTATTAGGTGAAATCAAATTTACAAGTTGAGGATTTTCGCTAAATGTAATAATCTTATTAGCAAAATCACCCTTGCAACACAAAGATGTGATAATACCAAGGGCAACAGCTACTTGTGCCGGAATACTTCCATTTTTAGCATTAAACATAGAACCTGATACATCGACAATAGAAATTGCGTTATCAAAATTACCAGATTTCCTAACATTCTCAACAATTGCTCTCCATTGCATCTCTGTTGTCTGGCACTGTTCGCCTTTATGAAACTTCTCTAAATTCTTAATATACACTCCAACCAATTCATGCGGAAGAATGCCTGTAACATTGATTTTCTTAACATTAGAAGCTACATCGGCCAAATATTTTTTGTATCTTTCCTCATCGTGTTTAATAAATGCCTTTTTCAATTTATTTGAAGCAACGCCGGGAATATTTTCATACTTAATTAACTCCCATTTATTATTACACATCTTAGATTCTACGATATCTATTTGCTTTCTTAGAGGAACAAGATACTCCTTCCTATACTTCGACATCTTGTAAGTATCTCTTGACCCATAGATAATAGACGCAATTTTTTTGGCAAACTGCCTTTGTTTATCATTTCTATCATTCTCACTAGGAGCCCACTTTGCACATAGAGATACGGCTTTATTATTATCCAAATTAATCTTATCATCAATTAATTTCTGTGCAATAATATTCATTTCAACCTTGTGCTCAACGTTTTTCAAATAATAACTTATAAATAGCAAGTCCTTCCAGCGACCATATTTCTCAATATATATATTGATATTACTCATATATGTTTCAAACTTATTTTTACGCAACCAAAGCATCGCCTCATTAGCTACTTTTTTTTCCTTTTTTCCATTTAATCTATCGCGTCCATTAAAGATAATTGCGACAGTTTTTTCAGGATCTTCTTTCCAGCATTTTTCAAGATGCTTATAACTATCCTTAATGCTCAAATCTCTCACAAATAGCATAAAATAATCTACAATAGCATTTCCTGTACTTTTAAAAGCATTCCCTCCATTTGCTGTTTTAGTAATAGGATTGCTATCATAGATAATATCGTCATAATCTTGATTATCATCTTGAATAGGGATTTCCATCGCAAGGAGCGTTATTATATAATATATAATATTAAACATTTATATCAATTTTTATAAAAAATGATATATTTAAAATAGTAAAAATTATTACTGCAAGCAGACCGCAAGCAGACCGCAAGCAGACCGCAAGCAGACTGCAAGCAGATAGCAACAACAAAGACAAAGCACTAATGGCTAATTATACTACTGAGTATAGCAACCTTCAAAAAAAGGAAGTATATAAGGCTGTTTATAACAATCGCACTGCGTATATCCAATGGTTGGATGAGATTAAAAGGGATGGCGTTGATACCGAGGGACGCGTTAGGAACCCTATGAGCGAAGGAGAGCTTATTTATACAAATCAGGATGGACTGTATTCAGTTCTTTGGAATGCTTGTGTAGATGTTCTTCAGGGAAGCTATAATTTTACGGGTATTCCTCGCCCAACTGAGGTATATTATAATAATGATAATATGCTTAATTATCTTCAAAAGCTAAAGAAAAATCTTGTGTAATTGAATAATTAGGCAATGTGGAGTAATTTATGTTATATATTTTTTATTTTTTCTAAGTGTGCGAAGAGACATTGTAAACCCTTTTTATTCGTATATAAAGAGTTATTTATTTTTATGTGTATAATTAAGATGATATTATTTTATAGTATAGGATGTAATCACAGTAAAATGTTATTGGATAATGTCAGTAGATATGATAAGGATAAAAAGATAAAACTTGTACCTATTGACGAATTGAAAAAGCAGAATATAAACATAGAGAAAAGGATACATACTGTTCCTGCTTTTATGATATTACCGAGTAAAGAAATATTATTTGGTAAAGATGTATTTGATTATTTATTATTGCCAGGACGAGGTATATTATGTAGTAGTCAAAGTACTCGATTAGATAGAAATATAAATGATAATAATGCTAAAATAGATAGTGCTATAAAACCTATGGAAATAGCAGTGGGTGAAAATGACCCATTGTCCTTCTCATTAAATAGCTCAAAAATATCAGATAACTTCTCAACAATTGAAGAAACAGATGGTATATGTAATGATAAAAGTTATAACTGGGATTTTATTAATAATGACAAAAATATAAGCGATGGCATATCAAATATTAATATTAATTTCGATGAGAACAAAAAGTCCGCAATGCCTACTATAGAACAACTTGTAAAAGAAAGGGATAGTATGAAATTGTAATAAAATATATATAAGGAATATTAAACATATTTTATTATAGAGATAATGTCAAACCAATATGTATTTAACCAATATTATATTGATTTTATTAAAAGATTAAAGCAGGCTGCCAAAAAAATGAAGGAAGATAATAGCGATGATAGCGAGGGTGATAATGAGGTAAGCGAGGATAATTATTTATTTGCCAAAACGATACTAAAAACTATAAAAGCCAACTATACAACTTTTGATAAATCATCAGACGAATATATTAAATATATTAATTCGCTTCCTGAAAACTTCTGGGCATCTTATGTAGATGCTGAGGAGAGCAAAATAGATGAGTGGTTCGACTTAGATGAAGTCAAGAATGTAGAGATTTTTACTAATATCAGTGTTAAACAAATACAAAAATTAATTAATGATAATTTTCTATGCCATCACTTCATAACTGTATTTTATTTGTTTAAGAATGATTTGAGTGATGACGAGGTCAAGAAATATATCAAGATATTCCAGGAATCAAGTGAAGAGCTATTAAATGAAATAGAAAATGATGTTAATAAAAAGATGATTGAGCGCCTCAATTCTTTAAAAACCAAGAATATCAAGGATAAAACTAATCTTAATATGGCTGGTATGGAAGATACTATGTTGGGCAAATTGGCTAAAGAAATATTAGAAGATGTAGATATTGACAAATTGCAAAAGTCTATTGGAGACAACGGGGATATATTGAAGGCAATTGGAGATCCTAATAGCGGATTTAGCGATTTGATATCAAATGTTAGCCGAAAAATGGCAACTAAAATATCTAACGGCGAATTGAAACAAGAGAATTTATTACAAGATGCTATGAAGTTTGCTTCTATAATGCCCGGTATGTTTGGAAATCAAAATCCTGCTGGTTCCGCAGGTTCCGCAGGTTCCGCAGGTTCCGCAGGTTCCGCAGGTTCCGCAGGTTCCGCAGGTTCCGCAGGTTCCGCAGGTTCCACTGGTTCAGGTGGCTCCGCAGGCCCTGATATGGCAACTATGATGAAAATGATGGGTGCAATGATGAATAACAAGGAGGGTATGGAGGCTTTTGGGAATATGATGAATCCTAAGGGGAAAAAGAAGGATACGCGAACCTCCTTTAATAAGAATGCTTATAGAAAATCGATGGCGATTAATAGATTAAAAACTAAACTGGATAGAAAACAAAAAGATAGTGAATAAAAATAATATAGATATTAGTATTAGAATAAGAATAATAATTATTAATAATGTTTTGGATAGATAATTTGAACGAATTATTTAATCCGGTGTTATATCCAAATATAAATATGTCAATTGAAGAAAAGATAAATGCTATAATAAGACTTATATTATTTATAGGAATTATAGCAACATTGATATTCAATGATTCGCGATATATATTATTTATATTGATTATAATGCTTGTTTCTATTGTGATATATAATTATCAAATGGATAAAAATAAAAAAATAGAGAAATATCTCAATGATAATGATTTGGATATTATTAATAATGAGAAATGTGTAAAGCCAACCGAAGAGAATCCATTTATGAATCCGAGTTTAATAGGAAACAATAATAAATATAATTCGTGTTCAATTGAAAATAAGCATATCAAAGATAACATAGATTACTTTTTTAATAAGAATGTATTTAGAGAAACAGATGATATATATGATAAATCTCTATTAGATAGACAGTTTTATACAGTACCTTCAACATCTATACCGAATAATCGTGAAAAATTAGCTACTTGGCTATATGAAAGAGGCCCCTCGTGTAAGGAGAATAATGGAGAACAATGTTATGATAATCTTTATAACAATATAAAAAATACTGCCCATTTCTAAGCATTTTATTATGATGTGCGATAAAATGCGTAGTAATGCGTAGTAATACTTCGCTTATAACTTCTTATTTTTATAATTTTTATAAATATATATAATCGCTAAAATATATAAATAATAAATTAAATAATTAAATAATATAATCAATCATATATAATGATAAAGAAAACTACGATTAAGTTTGATATAGAGGTTAATGATGACAATACTGCGTCAAAGGAGATAGAATATAAGAATTATTCTAAAAATGAAGACGAGGAGAACTTGCTTACATATAAAAGTATAATAAAATATGATGCGGATGGTAATAAATATGATAATACTGAGACATTTAATAAAATTATAAAAACCGAGGAAAATGTGGATGAAATGGTGGGGAATAGTGTGAATAATAATGATTGGAAAATATTAGAATATAAGAATCATATATTGGAAAAGAATTATAACAAGGTTTATGACAATATTAAATTAGATATAAATTATGATATTATACAAAATTGCGAGGATAAGAAATACATAGTAGATAAATAAATAATTTATTTATTAGTAAAATATAGATAATGGAAAATAATATGTTTGATACTAATACAAATATATGTTCGGACGATTGTTGGAAAAATGCCAAAGAAGTCAATAATAGCAAAATAGAAAGTTATAATATATATCCTACAAATCTCGTTGCTTGCGAAAGTCCTTTTGTAAGAATGACTGATATGTATTTAAATCATCCAAACTTGCGCGGCCGTCCAGGATACGGATTGGCTGACGATTGTCTTATTGATAAATATTCGGCACTAAGAAACGACCCCTCTTCTATGACACAAGATAGATGTAGAATACAATTAAATAACCGAATATTTACTTCGGGTCCAAACCTTAGATGCGGTAAAACTGATATAGGCGGAGAGCTGGAATTAATAGAAGGACGCGATACCAATAATGTAAGATGTAAAAAACAGATTATGGAAGAAGAAATGAATAATTTCATGCCTCTTTTAGATTGTGTAAAAGATATCCAACGACCTGAAAATATAGTCCCAGTATGGACTAATGGAGGCGAGGATACTCGCTCATATATTCATCGAACCGAATTTAACAAAAATTGTAATTGGATAGGAAGAAATAAAAACTTTTCTATATAATATAGGAGAGTATATGAGTTTTAATAGAACGACGTATGATAATTGTTCATATAAACAAGAATTACAAGGTAATGTAAGTACCTTAAGCTATTTATTATCGCCGTACAGATATGAGCACGAAAACAAGTGCCGACATCAATTAGGTTTTGTCGGCGGAACAGTGGTTTCACATATACAAGGTAATCTCGTTGATTTAGACAGTGAGCTTAGAGGACAGACGAGAATAATATCAAAATGTGGGACTAACCAATATGTACCCACAGAAGATGGTATTATAAAGAATGATAAGACGCAACCAATAGATACTACTATGCTTCATTTGCCAGCATGCCAATCTATAATGTACAGAGAAGTACCTATGCCCCCAAAAATAAATTACGATAAATGCCAATAAGCCTAAGTATTATATTATTTTTATATAAATTATTCATAATAACCGCTCAATATGTCTAAGGACTCGCGATAAACTTAGCATAAATTTCCCAAATAATTTACGAAAAAATACCATATTAAATATATGGGCCCGAGAAGGAATGCTATGAAGGCAAATAATACCCTCAATACTATATTTTTAACAGTACCACCCCAAGTACATTTAAAAGACAAATATGCTGCGGACGCTGATATTATAAATGTAAGTATATAGAGGAAAGCTACAAAAATCTTATCAATCAGCTCCCATCTATAATAATAATCAGGCTTATATCCCCATAAAATGAGATATAGCTTTTCAATTGTAGTATATGTGAAATCTTCTTCACTATAGCTGTTGAGATTCGCTGGTATTGTAAAGGGTATATTAGAAAAGTTTTCCTTTTTAAATAAAAAAAAGGGGGCTAATAAAAATATTAACATATCTATTTATTTATGTATAAAATAATATATTATTTTATTAGATATGAACCAATATATAGATACAAGGTTAAATTATGATAGTTGTAGTTATAAAGAGAAATTAAGAAGAACTGTAGGACCTGGCTTATACCAATTAGACTCGCCGTCAAATGATTGTATTGAGTGTTATCGCGATGTTCCCGCGGATCCCTCGCTGAGATACCAATCATACGGTCATAATACTTGTAGTATGAAAAAAGCTATAGATGATTCAAGTGAATTGCTTGGTTTAAATTATAAGAACACTAAATGTAATGACCAAGAATATATGCCAGGTAAATATGTAAAAACCGGTTGCGAAATCACAGGAAATACTGAACCACGCGAATGTATGGTTCCTCGCGAAGATACTCGCTTATCTAATCCTCCCTGTACCCTTAAAGAAACAGGTATAAACAGATGGGAATGGATATGCTATGACCCGCAAGATAAGGCAATTGAAGATTTTGATAGAATTCCTGTAAATTATAGAATGGTAGCCAAGGATAACCACGTTCCTTGCATTGAAAAACCGATGGATCAATCAGTGTTTTTCCCTAATAGCAAGCAAAATAACGATAATCTTGATTCGTGGAAAAACAATAACAAAATGAATAAATTATATAGCCCAGGATATCCAGAAGGCTCTATGTATCCCGGTGTATCTTGTAATAGATAGAACGTCTCTATAGCATTAGAGATATATTTAGATATATTTAGATATATTTAGATATCTAGAGATATATATTTTTTTGTATTTTTTATCCTTCATTCATTAGAGATAAAGAATGGATTTACATTTAGATATACCATCAATGAACAATATATATGATTCGAGATATTTTGATAAAGTAAAGGCGGATGAACAAAACAGAAGCAATAAATTATATGAATATTCAAAGAAACCATATGAGACAGGTATAGTATCTAAAACAGCTGGTTCATCTATGTTTAATAGAAAGTTTTATTCTGAAATAAATGATAATAATGGCAATGAAGGACTGGATGATAATAATTATACATATTCGCTAACTGGCGAAAAAGTTCCTATATCATCATTTTCTCATAATAATATGACACCTTTCTTGAAGAAAAATGTAACTCAAAATACTAATATTGAGAATATGTCTATGTTAGACAATTTAACAGGAAATAATTCTTTAAAAAAAGGAAAACAAGAGATTCAATGTATGTTTAAGCCACAAATGAACTCTGGGGGAAATATATGCGGTATGAAAAATAATGATGATTTTTTTAAATCAAGAATAGAATTGTCGGATGTGGCTAACAATTTTTTTCCTATAGAGAAGATTCGTGTAGGTCCTGGGTTGAATCAGGGTTTTGGCAGTGAAAGTTCAGGAGGTTTTCATCAAGCCGATACATTAGAATATGCCAAACCTCGCACATTAGACGAGCTCAGAAGTAAAATCAATCAAAAAGAGACATATTTTGAAATACCAGTCAAGGGACATATGAAAGGACCCGATAGAAGAGGAGAAATAGCCCCTATGGCTAAACAAAGACCCGACACAGTTTTTGAACAATCCGAAGATATGTGGATTAAAACAACTGGTGCAAATACAAAGGATACGCTAAGACCCGCACAAAATATTCGCCCCACAGTTCGCCAAGAATCTCATATAGAATACAAAGGTAATATTGCCAAGAATGATTTAAATCAAGGTATAAAAGATGATTATGGTAAAAGCAAGATAATATTATATAATAATGAGAGAGAAACGACCGAAAATAAAACAGTTGTTACGAATGTCACAAGTATTATAAAAGCCATCGTATCACCTATTATGGATGCTTTGAAATATACAAATAAGGAATATACCGTAGAGGCTACAAGAGGCGTTGGTAATCCAAGTATCCAGATACCTTCAAAAGCTACGCTATATGACCCTGTTAATCATATTATGAAAACGACAGTTAAAGAGACTACGATACACGACAATGAAGCAGGTAATTTGTCGGGCAATAAAGAAACTTATTCGGCTTTTACGGATACAGCTAAAACAACCGTAAAAGAAACTACGCTTCACGACAATGAAGCAGGTAATTTGTCGGGCAATAAAGAAACTTATTCGGCGCTTACGGATACTGCTAAAACAACCATAAAAGAAACGACGATTCATGATAATGAAGCAGGTAATTTAACAGGCAATAAAGAAACTTATTCGGCTGTCACAGATTTGGCGAAAACTACTATTAAAGAAACGCTAATACACGATACTGTACTAACGAATGTTAAAAGTAATGAAGGGGCATATTTTAAGAACAGCGATGATGCCAAGAAAACATTAAGACAAACAATGCCAACACAGGATACTGTTAGAAATATTGGTGGTGTTGTATACAAGGTAACATTATATGACCCTGATATAGTCGCAAAGACTACTACAAAAGAAACAACAATTGTAGGCAAATCAGAGTATGGGTTTATCGGTGGTATGCTTGAAGGACTCTTTGGTGGCTATATGAATAAGAATGTTGATATGAAAAATACGCAAAAACAATTTACATCTGATGTAAGCGAGTATGGTATTGCCGGTTCTACTAATGATCACAGACAGCCTGATAGAACAGCAAGTGAAAATGCTGAAATTGACGGAACACGCGAGGCTATTCTAATGGCTGCCGGACATACGCCAAATCCCGGAAATGTAAATATAGGAATAGATTCTGGTGATATAGAGATGTATAGCAAAAAACCGATAGAGAATAGTTTTGCAGCAAGAGAGAAAGGAAATGTAGGTGTGATATATCAATCGTCGCCTACTTTGGATAATTGTGGTATAACTAAAATGCCGAATAAATCTAACGCATATTCAAATAGACTTGATGCAGATTTATTAGAAGCCGTTAATAATAATGACCTTATGAAAACACAAAAAATAAATCCTATTGCGAATGGCTGTCGTATATAAGGATTATATCTTTTTTCTAAAATATTTAAAAATATAAAAAATGACACTTGTATTTCTTTGTTATTTTATATGATATGTTAGTTCTATTATGTCTTTTTAATTCTTTAACTTCATTATATCTTTCAATCCATCTTGCTAATGATTGTTTTTACAACCAAAAATATTACAAACATAATTTAAACTAAAACTATTAGATAAGTAATATTTAACTGCTGATAATTTATAATCTTCTGTTTTATGCTTCATTATAATTACCTAATAAAAATAAATTAAGTTTTGTCTCATTTTAAATCTTCAAGGGTTTAAAAGTAATTATATTATTATTATTATTAAACAATAAATATAATACTAAATATGAGGACTAACTTAATAACATTTGGGAGCCACGGGAGTTATATTGATGCGGTAGATAGGTTAGTAAGTCAGGCAAATAATTTAAATGTATTTACAGAGGTCAAAGGATATACAGTGGAATACTTACAAAAAGATGAATATTTTTTTAATAAGCACGCCGACTTTATTAATAACAATAGGCGTGGGTTTGGATATTGGATATGGAAACCATATATAATTAAACAGTGGATGGATAAAATGGAAGATGGTGATGTGCTATTTTATATAGATGTTGGTTGCGAATTGGGTATAGAAAATAGAGATAAATTGATTGAATGTATAGACCTTGTTAAAAATGCTAAAACAAATAAAATAATGGCTACGCATTCAGCGGGACAGATAGAGATTAAATGGTGTAAAAAGGATTTAATTGAGAAGCTTGGGATGGACAATGAAGACTTTTTGAATAGCACTCAAATACAATCGGGCATTATATTGCTATTAGTATGCCCTGAAACTCGCAAATTAGTAAATGAATGGTATGATATTTCTTGCGATTATCATAATATAGATGATTCTCCTTCTATATCAAGGAATTACGATAGTTTCGTAGAGCACCGACATGATCAATCAGTATTCAGTATGTTGGCAAAAAAATATAAATTAATTAGTGAAAATATGCTATTAGAAGATGTCGTATATATATTTAGAAATAGAGGAGGCATATCGAGACTGAAAGAATGGATATCAATCTATGGAACTTCGGCGAAAAAAAGTATGCAAACACAATTCTAGCATCACGAGATACATCATAAAAATAGATATAAGAATTATGTGTATTATATATAATATGGGAGCAATTACTCTCATACACATACGGCTCTCGTAGCTTAATCGGTTAAAGCGTTGGTCTTATGAGCCAAAGATTGGGAGTTCAAGTCTCCCCGAGAGCACCTTTATTTTTATTGATTATTATAAAATAATCTAACATAATTACATTATTGTAGTTATATTAGAATACTTTATAATATAATTTTCCTTAATATTTTATAAGATATTTAATATTAATTTGAATAAGACCTTGTAATTATATTTAGAACTTTTAGCAATAATAGATGATAATAGTTATAATATAATAGTTATAATATAATAGTTATAATATGATAAATTATATAGTTATAACAGATATAGGAAGAGATACAGATGATACATTAGCATTAATAATATTATTATATTTACATAAAAAAAATAATATTAAATTATCGTGTATTGCTGTATCAGGTGCTAAATTAGAATTAAGGGCTAAAAGTGTTTATTATTGGTTATATAAATTCAATATAACAGATATATCTGTTGTTTTAGCATTAAATGAAGAGTTTTCTTTTAAGCCAATAGATATAGACGAAAAAACAAATGAAATTATTAAAGATGTAGATAGTAATATTTGTATTCTTCCATATAATGATGATAAAACAAGTGATAATATTAATATATTTATTAGAAATATAAAAATATATAATAATCTATATGAATATTTTGCTGAAAATCCACAAAATATAGATATTATAGCTATAGCACCTATAAGACCTTTATATACTGCTTTAAATAAAAATTCAAAATTAATAAATAAAATAGACAATATTTATTTTCAGGGAAATGCGTATTATTATAAAAAATCATTGATACCAGATATTAGAGCAGATGGAAGAGGTTCTTATAATTTTGGGAATGGTTTTCCAAACAAAGAAGAAATTATGAAAGAGACAAAGTATGTAATAGATTTATTTAATAAATCGCAAAAAAGAAAAGATAATAAGTTATATTTTTTAGGAAAAAATACAGCATATTTAGTAGAATTGTCAGAAAATGATTTATATAAGATTGATAGACAAATAGCCGAATTAACTATAAAAAAAACTTTATTATTTGCCAAAAGTTTACCTGATGTTTTTAATTTAGTTTTCAAAAATAATATAGATAATAAAAAAAAGGCTATTATTATTAATAAAAATTCAAAAATAATTGCTAATTTAATAAATGATATAGAATCTCCTCTCAATAGATATATAGATAATATAAAAAATCGCTTAAAAAATGTTAAAGATACAAGTAAATTAGAATATTTAAATAATGAATTACTAAACAAAAATGCGCATATTAAGAATATTATAAATAATACAGAGGGATATATTGATAGTTCATATAAATTATTTATAGAATTTATTATAGATACAAAAGATATACAAAATAATTATACGAAAGATTTTCTATTAACTATAAATAAAATTACAAACCCATATGATCTTGTACTAAGTTATCTTGTAATATTTAAAAATTTTTTTGATTTTACTAAATCATCCTTTTTAACACAGGCCGACAAACCTTATAATAATACAAAACACATACAATTTAATGAAAAAAACGAAGATATATTTAATAAAATAAAGATAAAAAAACATATGATAACAATATTAAGAAAATCATTAAAACTAATAGGGTAAATAATCTATATATTTATATTATATCCCATACATATTAGGATTATGATTTATAATGGAAAAATTTGATGTAATACTGAAATCTCATCGTTTTATAATTTTTTCTAAAATATCAAGGGAAAAATAAAAACTGATAGATTTGGTATTTTATTTTAGATACAATCTCGCAATGACTGCGTTTGAATCTAAAGAACAGAAACTTATCTTTCAGATAGATACTATAGCAGAGAGAAATTTTGATAGTATTACCAAGAAAACAAGAAATATCATTGCTGATAAATCAGGGAAAGACTCTAAAAACAGAATTACACTCGAATTTTATGATAATCAAGTTAAAATGTGTAAGTTACAAAGACTTATATTTACAACGTTTAATAGCAAAAATAAAAACAGACTGATTTTGACAAAATTGAAGCAGAAATATACAGAATTATCAATTAGTATGCTAGAAATGTATGAGAAAGCAGTTAAAAATGAAAAATTAACAGAAAATGAGTATATATTATATGCTCGCCAATTAAAAGAAGGACATATATCATTTAGTAAGATTTGCGAAATTGGTTTGCGGTTTTGTAAATCTTAAATTATTATATCACATATCAATTCTATAAATATTCTTTATACCTATCCGTCAAAGATCTTCCTTAGTATTTGACATATTTATTAGTAGCATTCATACTTTTAAACTGCGATTACCTTCATATTTGTTTTATTTTTTATATAAGATTGGGAATTCAAGTCTCCCCGAGAGCACCTTTATTTTTATTGATTATTATAACTGGTTAAAATGGTTAAAATGGTTAAAATAGTTAAAATGGTTAAAATGGTTAAAATAGTTAAAATGGTTAAAATGGTTAAAATGGTTAAAATGGTTAAAATGGTTAAAATGGTTAAAATGGTTAAAATGGTTAAAATGGTTAAAATGGTTAAAATAGTAAAAAAAAATGATATAGTATATTCAAGATATTTTCACAATCAATATGGTATATATTTACATTCTAAAGCTTAAACAAGGTAAATATTATGTTGGTAAAACATCAAACCCTAATTTTCGCATAGAAAGTCATTTTAATTCAGAAGGTTCTGAATGGACTAAAATATATAAGCCTGAAAAATTATTAGAGATTATAAAGGGCGATGATTATGATGAAGATAAATATACAAAAATGTATATGGATAAATATGGAATTGATAATGTAAGAGGAGGTTCGTACACATCTATAATATTAGATAAAGAAACCAAAAACCATCTTGTAAAAATCAGCAATAGCACAAATGATAGATGTTTCAAATGCGGTAAGAAAGGGCATTTCGCGAGTAATTGTAAAGAAGGGAAATATTATAGTAGTGATAATGAAGAAAATGTCATATGGTGCTGTGAATATTGCGATAAAGGATTTGAAGATGAAAAAAAATGCGAATATCACGAAATATATTGTAAAAAGAAAACCAAACAAAATAAAAGCTGTTCATGTTTCAAATGCGGGAAGGAAGGGCATTTTGCAAATAATTGTTGGTCTCGTAAATCATCTGTAGCAAAATCTTCAAAAAAATGCGATATATGCGGAAATTATGGACATTACGAAGTTAATTGTTATCAATTTTAATGTAATAATATTTATCAGTTGAAAACAGATATAAGAATTAGACATATTATATATAATATGGGAGCAATTACTCTCATACACATTCGGCTCTCGTAGCTTAATCGGTTAAAGCGTTGGTCTTATGAGCCAAAGATTGGGAGTTCAAGTCTCCCCGAGAGCACCTTTATTTTTATTACTTATAACTGTTTAAAAAGTTATAATAAATCTCATATAAATATATTTTCATATATCTATATAAAATGAATAAGATAGCATTTATTTTTTTGATATATAATGTTATAAATCACGAAGAATTATGGCATATGTTTTTTAGCAATATAGATAAGAGCCAGTATAGCATATATATACATTATAAATACGATGAGCGCTTGGAGTATTTAGAAGAGTTCAAAGTAGCCAAAAATATACCTACAAAATATGCTGATATTTCAATTGTAAAGGCGCAAAATTATATGTTATCGGAAGCATTAAAGGATAAAAATAATACACATTTTATATTCTTATCCGCCTCTTGTATTCCATTGAAACCTTTTCAATACATCTATGATAACTTAGAAGAGCAGTTTTCTTATTTTCACATAGCTAATCCCGAAGATTGTCTCCCAGATTGTATTGCGGCACTAACATATATAGATATGAAATATTTGAACAAAGCTTCACAATGGTGTATATTGAACAGAAAACATAGCGAATTGCTTGTAAATAACACGGAATATTTGCTGTGGTTTAAGAGTGCTTATGCTGCCGACGAATTATGCTATATTACTTATCTATCCTATACTTATGGTGATAGACTTGTCGATGAGATTAAGGCAACTTCATATAATTCGCCTCCAGAAGTTGCCACGACATTTGCGAATTGGGAAGGAATGGATTATAAATATGCAACAGATAGAGAATTAAAAAATTATATACATATAACACAGGCCGAATTGCTTCATTTATTAAAAAGCCCTTGTTTTTTCGGACGCAAGTTTAAGCCTATAGCGGCCCAATCAATTAACAAGGATTTTTATTTAGATTATGTAGTCAAAAATGTCAAGAGTAAAATTTTCTATTAAATCGCCAATTATACCATACTATCATCTCTGCTACCTTCATATTTTCTCTTTCGTCCAATTGAAAGCGGGATATAATTCATATAAAAGAATACATATTTATCGGGAATATCTTTAAAATTATTATATTTATTCAAAATAATTTCGCCAGCTCTCTGATATAGCGTGCTCCTATTCTCGCAATTCATAGTATATTGTTAATATTCTATATATCTATGATATAATCAATTTTTATTTTTATCAAAAAAAAAATAAAAAATACATAATACATAACCCTATCTTATAAAATTACAGAATGACAATTATTTACCAATAGTAAGTGCTAAATATACAATTGCACCTCCTACACATAATGTTGCTTTTCCTATACTATTTAAGCGTTTGTTTTGGCGTTTGTTTTGGCGTTTATTATCTTCAATTTTTTTTGTTAATTCTTTAATTTGTTTTTCTTCCTCTTTAATTGTTTTAAATTCAAGTTCTTCCAATTTAGCTTTAGATATCTTTAGTTCAACGCTATTAATAATTTTTCTCTCTTCATTAGATAATTTATTAAATGCTTCTTCATACGCTTCAGTTTCCTGCCGTCTTTTTTGGTTTTCTTTTAAGAAATCTAACATTGTTTGATTAAAATCTCTAATCTCTCTATTCATTTTTGTTATCTTCTTTATTTGCTGTTGTTTTGTTCAGATGCTTTTTGATTCAATAGTATAGTTATCTTAACTATATAGTCAATTTTTATTAGTATAATATGCATTATAGAACATATTAAATAAAAAATACATAATACATATCTAACTAACCTAACTATATAACCCTCTGGTATAATCTATATTAGACCAGGTTTTTTTCTAATTTTTTCATAATAATTTTGGCATCACTCATTAGGTCTTCCGTACAATTTTCCTCGCTAAACTCAAGATACCTGCGATGACACGATGCACAGATTCGCAAATTGTTAAGGACGAGCGTCTGCGTATTGTTGATAGGATAGCAGAATCGCGCATATTTGCCACCTGAATATGGCTTGAAACAATGCATATAGATAGATGGCGCCGGTTCTTCCATCGTGTTATTACAGGGCCCGGGACAAAACCTAACATTTGAAAGATCCGCTGATACAATATCACCGTCGTATTCAAAGATTTGCTTTGTGGTCGTAGAGGTAGCTGTGGTCATTGCTGGCTGGGTTTGCTGGCTGGTTTGGCTGGCTGGTTTGGCTGACCGAGTTGGCTGGCTGGGTTGGCTGGCTGGGTTTGCTGGCTGGTTTGGCTGGCTGGTTTGGCTGACCGAGTTGGCAGGCTGGCTCTGGCTGGGTTGGCTTTGGCTGGCTGGGTTTTGGCTGGCAGGCAATTAATATTCTTACTTGTCTAATCAATTTTTATAGAAATCAGTGTGTTTTAGAACATATTTATAAGGCTCTGTGAAAATAAAAAATGACTATGTATATATTTTATAATATCAAGGATGTCTTTGTCTATTAAAGGAACGGGAGCAGGAGGTGCAAATACTAATATTACTGGAAAAAAGTTTGAAGATAAGACAGATAATCTTAGCGTTTTATTGTTAGCTGGATATGTAAAAAAAACTATTATTTATAGAGGTACTTAATATAATATTGCAGGAGAATGATATATGTGTGTTTTTTGGAGACGACGAAGATTACTTTGAATTACTAAATAAATGGGTCAATGCCTAAGAATGTCTAATAATTTCTAATTATTACCTCATTTGTCTTTGAATCCGGATTTTTTGAATTAATAGACCTTTTGCATAGTAAAGTTTCTATGGTATAATTATATTCATTTGCAGCAAAGATATTGCGAATTATTTCTACATCTGAATTACTCATAACCATTTTTATGTTTTTTTCCTTTAATGTATGTATTATAGCAAATAGCTCGTTATGATTAGCAATATCAAAGCCGCCCTTTGTATATCCTACAAATGATGTATTTTTTTCCGGAACATATGGCGGGTCTAGATATAGAAAATCCTCGCATTCAATATTTATCATAGATTCTCTAAAATCGCTACATTTAAATATGACATCTTTGATTAGCTCGTGTATAATATCTAAGTGATTTTTGTTAATAATTTCAGGATTTTTATAATTTCCATACGGAACATTAAATCCATTAGGACCAACCCTAAATATGCCTCTGAAACAAGTTTTATTTAAGAATATAAGCATAGCAGAACCAATCGCGTCATTTTTCTCAGCAACGCTTAAACTATTATATTTATTTCTAATCCAATAATAATAGTTCTCTTTTGCCTCTTTGGCCTCATCTATATTGGACGCTTTTCTATTTATACTTACGCATTCGCTGCTACCGCCGCTATCTCTACAGTCGTTAAAATCGTCAACGAGATGCATTAGAGCAGCATATAATTCATTATGTTTTGACTGAATATTTTTATAAATATTAATGAGCGGTTCGTTTAAATCGTACGCATATATATTACCTCTTACTTTTATGATGTCTTTTTTGGCATATGATAATAAAGCTAATAATACGCTGCCTCCTCCTAAAAATATTTCCCTATAATTATTTATTTCTACAGGAAAATTGGCAATAACTTTGTCAATTATTTGTGTTTTTCCTCCCACCCATTTTATAATAGGTTTCACGACTACCAATTTATCATCTATAATATCGCTAACAGTACTAACAGCATCATTAGAATCGCTCATAATAATTATAAAATATAATTATATATATATTGACAATTTTTATATAAAGGGAAAAAATAAAAAATTGACAATTATAATAATATAATATACAATATAGACAATAGACAATGATGAGCTCTGCGAACTTTCAAGATTGGGAACCTGTTGTGTTGAAGAAGACCACAGTACAGAAACAAGTCAATACTCAAAATCAGCCTGGATTTAAGGAATATATCAAGCTGGTTGAAGATGATATCCCTAAGTTGAATAAGATTACTCGCGAATATGCGCAGGCTATCGTAGATGGACGCAAAGCACTCAATATCACGCAAAAAGAGTTGGCGCAAAAAATGTGTGTTAAAGATAACATCATTAAGGAATATGAAAATTGTAGCGTAATCAATTTCAACTTACAATTCTACAAAAGGATTCTCAAAGCTCTAAATATTGACCCAAAAACCATTTGTAAAAACTAACGACACTAACGACACTAACGACACTAACGACACTAACGACACTAACGACCTTATTATTTATCCATATTCCATTCAAATGTTTCTCAAATGATTTCTTATCTTATTAATTAGCTCGCCATTCTCAATTTTTGACTCTTCCTTTAAAAACCTCATTTTTTGTATTTGTTGTATATAACATCTCACAGCCGAATATATGTAAATCTTATAAGTAATTTAGATATATTGTTAAAAATTATGGAATCGCATTAAAGTGTTTTTATGCCTTTTATCGGCCTAATCAGAATCATTTGAGGTTTCTGAAGATGAATCATCTGAGCTTTCGGAATTATCTACTGAACCCCCGCTCGTGTAAGGTTCAAATCCTGAGTTCATAGGTTCGCTGGTATTTTTTAAGATATGCGGATCTACTAATGTCTTTTTAGATATATTATTTAGCTTGCTATAATCATTGTCAGTAATACCTATCATAGATAATATATCTGTGTTTTCGTCAGTAAATAAATATATAACTGTCATAGAAAATATGAATATTATAGCAAATATTATAATATTGTTAGTTGTAAGTAAATCAACTGATATATCATATTTTTTATTAGGATTTTCGAATTCACCGCTATTTATATTTATATAATGATAAATACTAAATAATATTACAGATATACAGGAAGCGTATAATATTAATATATACATTATCTATTTATTTTTTTTATAATTCTTATACGAAATATTACGCACCTCGAGATTTATTTGTCTCTAAAACATTTATTTATATAATCAAGAATACTCTTAGGCTCTTTTAACCGAGCAATAACCCCCTTTTTATCCTTTTCAATTCCTTTCAATTTAAGTTTAAGCTCCTTTATCTCTTCCTTATTAATCTTTTTATCAAGTTTGAGTATTTTATCTGTAATTTCTTCAATTTCATTATTAATATTGCTAAATTTATTATCAAGACTAGAAGTACTAACATCAATATTACATATAATATCATTCATTACCGGATATGCAAACTGACTTTTATCATTGCTCCTATCTATATAACTTATTAAGCCAGCAATATTATTCATTATATCCAATATTTTACTATCATTAATTATACCATTATCATTACAGTATTTTGTTTTAAAATCATCAAATTTTTCAGGCATTCTTTCATCATTTTCTAATAATAGATTGAGTATCTTTATAGAACTCATAGGATCCTCAGTAATAGGTGTGGCAGACATAAGAATTAATCTTAGCGAGTCTTTTCCAGATACCGAATAAGAATGCTGAATCATCTCTTGAAGCACAAGAGGATTAGGCTTTTCTATAGCCGACAAAGAATTGCTATATATTTTGTGAATCTCATCTATTATTATAAGCGTCTTCTTGAAAGGGTCTTGTTTTCCATTAATTTTTACCATTTTGTCATAGAACTTATTTTTCCCCTTAATCATATTAGTAAATTGCTTGTAAGATATAGGTTGTATCCAACTATTTCCCAATAATTCTAATCGTTTCGCTTTAAGCTTGGGAATATCCTTGATTTCTCCACTCTTCAACTTCTCTTGTATTATCACATTACATATATTGTCAAACATATTTTTCCATATATCTTCCTTCAGTGTATGTCTCGTAACCCATAATATTGTATAACCCTCTTTGTTAAATGTATTGGTCGCCGTAGCAATAGCAGTACAAGTTTTTCCAGAACCTACACTGTGATATAAGAAAATTCCCTTATATGGTGATTGTGGCGTAAGATATTTTTGGACGAATAATTGCGTATTAGAAAAAGATACAACCTTATTATTAGCAATTTCATCATCTTTCTTTAAGTCTGCTATACATTTATTTTGAATAATCGGGATATTCCAATAAAATTTCTTATAATTTTTAAAGATATATTTATTTAAATCTATGATATTAAGCTTAGTTTCAGGGGGTTTCTCTGTCTGTTTGTATTCTTTCATATTATCATTGATATATTTGTATATTTGTATGTAATTATTGCTATTTATTTTATTCGCTTTGGATATCTCTTCTAATTTATCGAGCATTTTGTTGCCATTTTTCTTAAAGAATATTTGTTTGTTTTTCCATATTTCGTTAATAGCATCGCAATAATCCTTGCGCTTACTTATATATTGGCATAAATCTGTTTTCGGAAATTTCTTATTGAAAGCCCTGATTAGCTCAGAATCCTCAATATTAAATCGGATTTTCTTCTTAAAGACACCTTCCCAAGATTTATTATCATTTTCATCAGAATTGGACTTTTTAAAATCCTGCGGTTGTTTTACATATTCTATTTTAATAACATGAAGAGCCGCAGCAATTAATATATTGTCCGGATTAAAATCGCCTGTATTATATTCCAATATACCTTTACAATTCAATTTACAATTAATTGTATCAACGTCATTTCTATAAGACCCGCGAATATTATTGATTTTAATAATACTCTTGTTATTTCCAAAACCAGTATTATTTTTAATGTAATTCAAAAATCTATTATTTTTTATAGAAGCTAAATGAATATTTTCGGTGAGCGGTAAATCAACCGCGGAGGCTATCATAATATCCTCCAATTCTGCTATAAAGTTTAATATACTTATATTTTCATTGCTATGTTTAATAAATAAATCGTGTACAGTCATATTGTCATCGTATTTTATATTATATCTATAAATATTTAGAGGCCATCCTACATTAGGTATAAAAGGTAGTCCCGATTGTCCACAGTATCTCGTACCTCTTCCAATTACCTGTGTATTTTCTGCCTTAGTTATTAGAGGCTCCAATATATGCATGTATTTTACATCAAAAACATCAATACCTTCTTTAAATCCCGAATCTAATATTAGAAAACGCATATTTTTGCCGTAAATATTCCCCTTTTCACCTGTTTCACGATTATTCATAATAGCCATCATATTTTTTTTGAGTCCCACACTCAAAGGCTTCTTATTAACTACGGATTTTGTAAGCAATCCAAATGTATTATAATTATCTTCATCATTATAATCCTTTTTAAGAACACCATTATTATACACCGGTTTAAAATTATTTGCTATCATCGCAGAGGCTACCATTTTTGCCCCATTACTACCATCGACATCGCTGTAAATAATGTGTTTATAATATTTGCCATCAGTTGCCATATCTTTATCATCCAACTCTTTGATTTTGTTTAACATATAGTTAATTTTAGGAGACATAAATGCGATATCTTTTAAAACACTTTCTTTGTCAAACTTATTAGAATCAAACTTATATTGAGGTTTAACATGCGCCCAAGTACTCGTATTACGAATACACAAGGCTTTCTTTGGAATATTATTATTCATAATTCTATAATAAATAAATATAATTAAATGGATATTCATTAAATGGTATAAACATATAATTAGTATAATATATACTTTTACACTTTCCAGAAGTAATAGAATATTTATAATACTATGAGAACAGAATTAACTATGAAGCCTTTGAAGGATATTATAAATAATTATCAAATTCCCGAATTGCAGAGATTGGTTGATAATGATCATATTATAAGTATGGTAGAAGATCAAAAAAGCGAATATAATAAATATAAGACTTTTTCTATGGTACAGAGTTTTACAATAGCCTATATTGTTGAAGAGAAAAAGGGATATATTTTAGATGGACAGCATAGAGTAGAGGCTTACTCGCGATTAAAAAGCGAAGGCTATGATATTGATAATATTCTTGTACCTGTTGTAAAATATAATGTAAGTAGTATAGAAGATGTAAATGATTATTTTAAGAAAATTAATAAACACTCGCCTATTAAACCTATCTTAAATCTTGTAGCTGTAGAAAAAATAATTCTACAGTGTTTGGTAGATAAATTTACTACTAACTATTTTAAAGGAGATTATTCGGATAGTATTATTGGGAATGTTGAAAAAAACTATCAGTGTCCACATATATCTCTTAATGATTTAGGGAAGCACATAAAGGCAAGGAATATTGTGGGAAAACTGGCAAATAGCAATAAGACAGAGAAGGATTTATTTAATTATATACTGAGTGTTAATGATTATCTTGAAAGCATCTCAGCGCATCAACTTGACCCGACATATACAAAAAGATTTGAAAAATGTAAAAATAAAAAGGAGAAGGAGCGATGTAATAATGTATGCTATTTGGGAGTTTTCAAAAATTATGAATGGCTTGATTTAGCTCTACATGCTTTAATCAATTCACTTAATATTAGTAATATAGGAATGCGATTTTTTCAAGATGTCCTTGCTAAAAATGACAGAAAGACAATTCCTTATGAACTCAAAAAGAGGGTATGGCATAAATACAATAATAATGATATGAATGGGAAATGTTATGTTTGTGATAAGAAACTAGATATAAAAGATATGGAATGTGGACATATAATAGCCCACGCTTTAGGCGGAGAGATGACATTGAATAATTTACAGCCGACTTGTAAAACTTGTAATCGCGATATGGGTGTTATGAATCTCAACGAATATAAACAGCTTTTCAAATAGAATTACAATAAAAATTGATTATTATTTTTAACTAAATTATTATCATAATAAATGCTAGTAATTTTCAAAATCTCGCGCATTCTTTTGCTGACTATAATGTCAATCTTCTCAGTATCCAATGTATCCTCTTACAGTAGCAGACCAAATATTATGAGATGTCCGAGCTATCCTAATATAAATAGTGTATATAATTATACATTCAGTTTTCAAAATATAGATGCTGTATTATGTAATAATTATAAGTATATTATTAATGATAAAAAAAAACGCAATATATATCTTAGGCTTCGAGAAAATATGGTAAATAGAAATATATATTTGTAATCAGAGAATGATGATATATCTATTACATAAAAAATAGAAAGGTAAAAATAATTTAATAATATAATAGATATTTTTTATTTTGGTTGCTGGATGTATCCTCTACAGAATACTGACATCCTGAGATATCATAGATTGCTTTAAGTGTTGGTTGCTGGATGTATCCTCTACAGAATACTGACATCCGGAGATATCATAGATTGATTTAAGAGTTGGTTGCTGGATGTATCCTCTACAGAATACTGACATCCGGAGATATCATAGATTGCTTTAATAGTTGGTTGCTGGATGTATCCTCTACAGAATACTGACATCGGGAGATATCATAAATTGCTTTAAGAGTTTGTTGCTGGATGTATCCTCTACAGAATACTGACATCCGGAGATATCATAGATTGATTTAAGAGTTGGTTGCTGGATGTATCCTCTACAGAATACTGACATCGGGAGATATCATAGATTGATTTAAGAGTTGGTTGCTGGATGTATCCTCTACAGAATACTTATACATTGCTGTATTATAATATTATAATGCTAAAACCTTATATCAATTTTTATAAATATTTTCAATTGTATTAACAAACAATTTTTTCTCATCAGCACCAAGCTTATCCCAATTGATTTTTGAAATATTTAGTAAAATTACATTAACTACTAAATTGCCGCCCAAAAGCCCTTTATCGTTAAATATTACATTATTTAATGTAAAAGATGGTATATCAATTTTTATATAATTATTATCTATATATTTAATTGTTTTACAAGAGCCTTCGAGATAATCTTTGAGATTAATGAAAATATCTATCATTAAATCTATGCGATCATTAACTATTTTATGGCGATATTCTATATTTTTATTATTTAATTTCTGTTTATCATAATCTATGCCTTCATAAGAATCATTTGAATATTCAGAAGAATCTGTCGCAGAATCAGTAGTAGAATCAGTAGTAGAATCAGTAGTAGAATCAGTAGTAGAATCAGAACAATTATTATGTTTTTTATTAAATATCTTGGTAGAATTGGTGTTAGATATCATCATTTTAATTTCTATTTCATGCTCTATTCCATCATCATCTATATATTGCCTTTTAAAATATGGATATTCCTTTTTACATAATATGCTAAAATTGAATGGTTTTTTTACACCCTTTAATAATATCCTGATTTTTTTGTTTTTATCTGTATGTAAATCCATGTAATTAACGGGTAATATTATACTATGCTTTATAACTTTTGATGAAGGATTGTAATAATTTTTTTTATTAAATCTATTAGATAACCCCTTAGTTAAAAAAATATTGGCGAGATTTATAAATGTATTTTTAATCTTCTTTTTATCATTAAAATAATTACTATACATATCTTCCCAAAAGTTAATATCAGGATTGATAAAATCCCCAAAGTCCCCATAGTCCCCATAGTCTCCATAGTCCCCATAGTCCCCATAGTCTCCGCGATTATTATCTGGACTTTTAGGATATGCTCGTAATTCTCCGTAATTATCAAAATCTTCTATGGCCTTTTTATAAGCAACGCAAGCTTTTTTAAATTTCTCTATCTTAGCATTTCGAAGTTTGATATCTTGTGTTTTTATTAGCTTATCTGGATGACATTCTAATGCTATTTTTTTATATATTCCCTTTATATCCTCTCTTGTATAATTAGAAATATTATTAATATCTAAACCCAATACTTCAATATACATTCTATAAGTGTTAGATAATATTCTTAATTTATTCTTTATATTATATAAAGCGAGAAATATTAGCTTGATTCCGTTATTCTGTTTGTGTTTTTAAGATAATCTTTGTCAGTCATTTTGCGAACAAAGAATAATTTATTAACAGGGCACTCAGACTCTTCGTTCTGTAATTCAAAGCCGTAAGATCTTGCTATATTAGCCATAACATTACCCTCGTATGTCATCAAAGAAACGTATTTTTTATTAGCAGGACATATTAATAGTGCGTAATCTAATAATATTTTTCCTAATTTTCTTCCGCGCATACTTTTGTCTATATAAACTTCTTGAATATAAAATGTACTAACCTTTTCTGATACTCTGTCTATTTTGAAATATCTGCTCTTTCTAATTATCAAGAAGCCTACCATCAAATCATCAGAATACAATCCGTATAAGCGATTTTTAAGAATTAAATCATTTATTTCGCTTACTAAACTGTCGGGAGTATAAGTATCCTTTGTTAATTTCTTGTAATTATAATATTGTAAATAAGCCATTAATTTATCTTTATTTTTATTCAATACCAGTCTAATCAATATTTTTTTTCCGTGAATATCTTGATATTCCTTCATACTTTTGTTATATAACCTCATTATCTCATTATATTCTTCTCTTCTCTCCTTAATTAATATTCTGGATTTATTAACAGCTATCAAGTTATTTAATAAATGTTCTGAGTTATTATTAATAAACATCTTGACTTTATCAAAATACAATTGCTTTTTAACATCTATTTTTTCCTTTTTATCTACAGAAATATCAATATTTTCGAGAAAATGATTTGGAGCAGAATGCGCATATTTAAGCTTCTTACTCCACGCTTCTATATTTGATTTACTAACATACATATTTGTCAATGGGTCGTAAAACTTATTGCTTTCAGATTTGCTCATAATCTCTTTATTTTTCCTTTCCTTTGCTCTATTATAATATAGTATATTATTTCGCAATATCAAGTTAAGTCAATAAATTTTATTCCATAATTCTCAATAGCCTCTCGATAGCCTCTCAATATTTATTAAAAATACTTAGATTAATATAAGGATAACAGAGCATTTCTTGAGACACTAGAATTTTTAAATTTTTTCAATTTTAAATTTGAGTACATCTCTTGATTTATTTTGTAATTTCCAAAAAACTTTTGAAATTTTTGAAAAAACAAAAAGATGTACTCAAATTTTATTTTTCAACTTTTTGAAAATTTTAGTGTCTTTTTAGGACATCATAATGATAATATAAATATCTTAATTTCTCTTAATACCTTTACATTTTGTTTTATAAAATCTATCAATAGTCTCTCAATAGTCTCTCGATAGCCTCTTAATAGCCTCTCTATAGCCTCTCGATAGTCTCTCGATATTTATTAAAAATACTTAGATTAATATAAGGATAACAGAGCATTTCTTGAGACACTAGAATTTTTAAATTTTTTCAATTTTAAATTTGAGTACATCTCTTGATTTATTTTATAATTTCTAAAAAACTTTTGAAATTTTTGAAAAAACAGAAAGATGTACTCAAATTTTATTTTTCAACTTTTTGAAAATTTTAGTGTCTTTTTAGGTCATCATAATGATAATATAAATATCTTAATTTCTCTTAATACCTCTTCATATTGTTTTTATAAAACCTCTCAATAGCCTCTCGATAGTCTCTCGATAGTCTCTCAATAGTCTCTCAATAGTCTCTCAATAGCCTCTCGATAGTCTCTTAATAGCCTCTCTATAGCCTCTTAATAGCCTCTCAATAGTCTCTCAATAGTCTCTCGATAGTCTCTCGATGGATTGAAATATTATTTGCACATATCATAATATAATAATTATATATATGATTTTATTAGATAATTATAATTATCATCGTATTCGTATTAATATTCATATTCATAAATACAGATTATGAATAATTGGAATAGATTAGAAGAAAAATTTGCGACTATAATAAGTGATAATTATGAATATAATATACTGTTAAATAGAATCCTATTATCTCAAAACAATACTTTATTATATTCTCCTATGGGTTTTCCATTAGATTTGTTTTCAGATTTAATAATTAAAAAAAGGTTTAATATACAAAATAAAATATATAGGTGCGAGCATATATGGGATAAAGCCCTCGTTTATAACGAGAATACCCACTTTATAGAGCTTGATATAATGAATCCCGATAATACAAAAAATATGGATAAAATCACGCCATTTCTTCTCCATATTATCAAGCATAAAAATATAGGATATGATAAGCACTTTATAATTATTAAAAATATAGATTTACTATCTAAATTATTATATTATGATTTTCGCATATTACTTGAGAGATATTCAAATAACATAACATTTTTATGTACTACACACTATATGTCAAAGATAGAGCTACCAATAAAAAGCCGTTTTAACAGTTTCAGAGTGCCTCTTTTTACCGTTGAAGAAATTAATAATATATTTGTCAATTATCTTGGTATATCTATGAGAGAAGAATTGGCAACTATGAAAACACGAAGTATTATAAAAGCTCTCTTTATATCAGAGATTGAAAATAGTCCTCATGCAGAAGAAATATTAACAGAAGATTTTATTAAGTATAATTACCCACCATTCTTTGAATTCATCAAGACATATGATAAGAATAAAAATAATATAGAAAATATTAGGTATCTTTCTAATAAATGCTGTCAATATAACATATCTATCAATAAAATTATAGAAGACTTCTTAATACTCGTGGATCACGGCGATTACTATCTTCGCATTAAATATTCTAAATTACCTATAAAAAAATTAGAGGATATAAAGAAAAATGAAAAGATGAAAATAATAGAAATCGGTTCAAACATAGAATATATGCTATCGCAAACTAATAAATCCAAAGAGCCCATATATATAGAAATGCTTTTATTCAAGCTCCTATACTAGTCCGCTAGTCGACAGGCTCATCGCGAGGATATTTAATACCTTTATTATATCCCTTCATAGTAATATACATTAAATCACTATTATATACATCTTTCTTTTCAAATTTAAAATTATTAAATATGGCAGGAGCCGCTATAAACTTATTACATTCATAATTCTTATCATATATTATTGTCATATACATGTATTTTATTTTTTCAACATAATTATCTAAACATTCGTTATATAACTGTGCGCCGCCAATTATAAAAGCACTCTCGATTTCATCGTTTTCCTCAACATATTTAAAGGCATTTTCAATATTCTTAAAAACCTTAATATTATCTTCACCGTATTCGCGTACTTCACAAGATATTTTATTGTAATCTGCCGAACTTATTATAATATTTATCCTATCTGGAAGAGGCCTCTTGGGTAATGAATACCAGGTGTTTTTCCCCATTATTACACAATTTCTCTTCTTTTTATCCTCAACTGTCGTAGTTATCTTTTTGAAATGCTTTAACTCTTCGGGAATATGCCAGCACATCTTATTATCATACCCTATCCCGTAATTTGTACTTGTCGCAACAATTATATTAATAGCCTTATTATCATTATGATTATCAAAACTCATTTATATGTAATATATGTAATATATATAATAATTGTTTATATATTACAATATTATACTCTGTGTAAATATAGAAAAATAATATTTAATCCCTTGATAGCTATGTAAATACAAGCAGAAATTAATATATTTTCATCAATAGGATTTATTATATTGGCTATAGTTCCTCTCAATTCATTATTCAATGCTGAGCTATTTCTCATAATATAATAATAATAATATATATAATATGTAATCTTTATATTGCTATGATATACTATGATATGCGTATTGAAAGAATAGTATAGATTACATTTTTATATATATATCATTCATAATGTCATATACACGGTCTTTGTATTCTTCTATGGTTTCTCCTTCAATCTTTTCAACCATATCACATACCTTAATTTTAATTTTATAATTTTGAACTAAAAAGAGTTTTAAACATGAATGAAGCATAGATTCACCATTATCTGAATTGTGATGCAAAGAATCATCCTCATATTTTATTAAAATTGGCAATATAGGATATCCCTCTACAAATGCCCCTTTTCCACTGAATTCAGTAATATTCCCAGGAACCTTAGCTATATTACCAGAACCGGGAGCAATAAAAACAATAGGGTCGCCAGACTTGCGATTGTCTACGCGTTGCTTAATTTTATTGCTCGTTTTCCCTTTTTCTACATATATATTTCCGTATTTCTCATTATTCTCTTCGGTATATCCAAAGATACTGTATAATATTGTTCTTAAAATTACTATATTACTGCGAGGGAAAGCACTTGCTATTACAAAACCGTCGGCAAGAGTCGTGTGATTGATTGTACATATAAACTTCTTGTCGCTGTATAAATATTCCATATATTTAATATAATCAGCCTTTGATATATCAATATTAAAGGACAATATAAACATAATGAACTTGCCAAAAATCAATATGACGGACATTATACTACTTTCATCCTTAATAAAATGTAAAACAATATTTGAGAATCTCAATAATAATAGTAAAAATATTATTCTGAACGGAACGAGAATATATAAAATCATCGTTTTTATTAAATTGATAATATCATTTATTTTATCGTTCATTATTATTATTATATACATTAAATATTACATTATTATCACGCATAAAAGCGTTGCGACCTAAGTATCGGCTATACATGATTTTTATACATTAATGTAGTATATTTAGGAATATCAATATTATAATACTCTTTATTAGCATATTTATTGTTTTTAATCCATATCCTCGCTATATAATATAATTTCTTGGGACTTATTGAAACGCCATTAATATTATTCATAACATCATCGGTCGTACCTATTGTTTCTCCCAAAATACTTGCGCACAATTCAAAGAACTTCTTCTCAAAATCTTCTGGTGATATTTTGAACGACAAGCATCCGCCATTAATATTCAGCTCATCCTCATATCTCGGAATAATATCAGCCCTCATTATAAAAAACATACCTTTCTTGAAAAGCTCCTTATATCCCTTGAAATATTTCGCATAATCTTCAACCGTTGATATCTGCCCTATAATCTTATAACTTTTATCATCCCAATTAATATCATAGGGATCGTGAAAATATATAGACCAACAATCATTTAAAAAATTACCATTATTAGTGTTCATATTATATAAAATATATGTTAATAATTCTTATATATTAGGATATATAGAACTATTTATATATATGATGTTCTTTTAATTTTATAGAAGGATAAATTAGCTACTACAGTATATTCGTTTAATATGTAATTTATAGGATTTTCACAATATTTGTCGATATTTTCTAAATCTTCCTTTATATAATGATGACTTGTATTTAGATTTTTCTTTATAATATTGGAAAAAGGAACCAGATATTTATACGGAAATAAGTAAAAGTTATCACATATATACTCGGGTTTCTCCAAAATGCTTACTATATTTATTTTATCAAATTGTATATTGCTATTAGCAAAATCTTTTTGAAATAAAAGGTCAAATCGTGTAATAAGTATCATATCATATTCTTTCCCTTCATTTATACATAAATCTACAACATCATTTATTTTTTTATTTTTAGATAAATGTCTATCTTCTTCTATTGTTTCTATAAAACTATATTTAATAGGTTTATATTTATTCAATAACTCATCCTTATCTTTATCAAATAAAATATTAGTACTAATATACACATCTATATCATATCCTTTATTCGTAAAATATTCAAAAATATATTTTTGATAATTATCATAACTATTGTTATAATCTACAGAGTATAATGTACCATATTGCCAATGTTTATTTATTTCTAACGATATTCCAAATAATAATAATGCTAATTTCATAATAATATATATGTAATATATATATATTATTTGATTATTTTGTTATATATAATTTTGATGACCTATTTAGTGTAATCCGGAAAGTTAATCAAAAATATTTGGTATATTCTTAGCTTAGAAAATATCCAAATATTTTTTAATCTTCTCAGATTCGTCTGTAATCAATTTATATAATTTTTCCGGTTTTATAAGTTTCATATTAGTAATTATGTGAATATTATTATCTATATGTTCTTTTGATGAAATACTGTGTGACATATTAGGATACGAAAACATATATGTATTTTCACAATTATAATATTTAGTAATATGTAAATTTTTCTTAACAGTTTTTTTAGTAATATAATATCCAAATTCGTTTTCAATTAACTTTGTAGGGTCTGCGGTCAGCAATATACTCGCAATATAAATTCTATATAAGATAGGATAATTTTTAATTTCTTCGTCTGTAATAATAAATAACATAATCAGATCATCATTGTAATTATCATAATTATCATCATAACTCTCGCTTACATTTGTATATACATTTATAATATTTTTATCTTTCACAAATATCACAGTATTCGTAATGCGCCCATCATTATAATTATAACAGGTGAAAAGCATTTTATGCTAATAGAATTATATAATATCATTTTTTATTATAAATATGTTCTATTAAATGACTAAAAATATAAAAATTGATACCAATGTCAGTTTCTTTTTATTGCCTACCAATCAATTTGATAAGCCACTACCTCTACAGCAAAGCTACAGCCGTACCGTCGAACCGCAAAGTACCCCGAAAGTCTTCGAAATCTTGATACAGTCAGTTTTATAAAAAGATTGCGAGAAATATCTTGTATTAAATCCCAAAAAATGCTTTTCACCTGCTATAATTATCACAGCAATCGCATTGATAATACCGTAATCTTTGTTAAAGATAAAAATATCATAAATGTATATATTAATTTGAACGATAATTATGACGAAGACCAAGATTACGCCGAAACTCTTCTATTAGTTATTACAGAAGAAGAGATTGAAAAATACCCAACACTCTATACTATATATATAACCAGTATCTTGCTAACCGCAGACCCTACAAAGTTAATTGAAGATGACCGCGGCTATACTATTAGCAAAAAAACTATTTGGAAAAACCTTTATATTATGAGTAGTTATGATTGCGAAGACACATATATGCGCAATTATCCTGTAATGTCCTATAATCTATCGTCGCAACAGCATATTCAAAGTATTTCTCATATAATTGATGATGTTGTAATGATAAAACCAAGGTTGCTATCTGGATTGATTGAAGATGAAATATATAAACTTGAAAAGGATTTGAATATCTGCGAAGATTATACTAAAAATCTGATGTATTCTCAGTATGTAAAAAAAATTATGCCGAATGATATCCCGGATGATATTTGTCAAATCATCAAGGACATCATCTTGGAAAAAGTATGATAAGTACTTTTATATGCGTAATATTTATATTTTTATATTTTTATATTTACTTTTATTTTTTACCTTTTACTTTTACCTTTTACCTTTTACTATATAAAAAATGATACTATCTTATAAATACTAATTGAATTACTACTAACTATACATATGAGAATAATATTTAAGAAATATCTTAATATACTGAATAATTTACAAGGATTTTGTTATAATAAAAAAAAGTTAAGTTATAAAGATATTAACGCATTCATAGTGTCTTCAAAAAAAGATAATGATGTAAATAACAAAATACGCGAGAATATTATTGGTGCTATAATAAACAATAAAATTCCAAGTGAATATTATAAATATTCTCGAAGATGGGCTAATCTAAAAAAAAATATTGAACAGTATATTTACGAATTGATAGGTGTTAATAATATAATCAATTCTATATCATTGATTCATAAAGGCGGGCGTAAATATAATTATGATTTTACTATAATTGTCAATGGCACTGAATATAATATAGAGTTCAAGTTTAATGCCTCAAATATAGATGAAACACCGCAATTTGTATCTCCTGTTAAGACAAATAAATATTTATCTCGCTCATACGAAGAATATTATTATGATAATTATTTGTGTAAACTTATATCAACTGATGATAATAAATATCCAAATAGAAATATTTATCTCAAGGAAATACACAGTCCGGCTCCAAAATGTATGAAATATTTTCAAGATATTTATTATCAAGGTTGTAATAAAAGTAGTAAATATACTGGTAATGAAGATTCTATAGATTTCTATAATCTATCTAATAGCCTTGATAAAATTAGTAGGAAAAACTTTGTAAATATTACAGATCTTAATATTGTGGCACTTACAGAATATCTAAAAGAAACACAAGAAAATAAAATTTATATGTTGTATAAACATAACAAATTTTATAAGCAAATAATAAATATAGACGACTATGAATTAGTTAGATGGGAGAAATACCCAGAGAAGTTTAAATATATCGCTTATTCGGCATTAGGAAAGCCAATAGATATATTGCTTAGATGGAAGAATGGCAATGGTATAGCCTTTCCAGCATTCCAAATATCATAAGATTCGACTTCATATTCAAGATGATTCTTCTTTATATATCGGCAATATATAATTTAATTCTGTGGTATTTATTGCGTTATTTCCAAAATATATTTTAATAAATTCCCGTGTTCTATTGTCATTTAAGGAATTTATGATTTTTTCATATTTATTAATAAGCTCTTCTTTATTGATTGATGTACAATATTTTATACAAATTAGATGATTTTCTATTAAATACTCTTCGCAATTATCATAATAATCGCTAGATATTAGACAGTATTCAAAATTATAATTTCCAACACCATAACCTCTATTAATAACAAGCAGCGGCTCTTTAATACCGCTCTTTAATATATGATTTTTCTTTTTCTTGTCAGTATATTTTTTATAAATTAATTTATTATATTTAATATCACTACTATATATTAAACGTGTTTTACCCTTATCATCTGTTAATATATCTTTACATTGATTCCATACAACAGTACCTACATTAACTTTAAAACCTATATCAGCCAAACAATACGAATTTTCATATAATTTCTTTAAAATTGAAATATTATTTTTAACCCCAAATATTGTATAATCCTTTATTTTAATAATATATTCATTATTATTAAATTCGCAATTCTCTTTCTTTTCTACAATAAATAATACAGTTTCTTGTTGAGTCTCTATATATTTATCATTACAATAAGTAATACTTATTATTTTGAAATGTTTTGATATATATTTGCGCGCTTTGTCATAATATAAACAGTTTAAGAAGTTTGATGGTAATATAAAACTTAATATTCCGCCGGACTTTAATAATTTAAGAGATTTTATAAGAAATATTATAAAAATATTTGGACGACCTTCAAAATATTCATAATATTTTTTATCAACCTCTCCTTTTTTCATAACATAATATGGTGGATTACCAATAATTAAATCGTATTTTATTATATGTTCTTTATGTTCTTTATGTTCTTTATGTTCTTTATGTTCTTTATGTTCTTTATGTTCTTTATGTTCTTTATGTTCTTTATGTTCTTTATGTTCTTTATCAAATAATATAAAATCTGTATTTATAATATTCAATTTATCTGTTTTTAAATTTACTATTGAATCATAAATTTTTTTATTATATTCAACAGCTGTTATAGAAGCTTGTGGGAATCTTTTACATAATTCTATAACATATTCACAAGAACCACAAGAAGGTTCTAAAATATCACCACTCCACTCATCTGTATATTTAGAATATTCTTGGATTATATCAAGAGTATTATTAACAGTATCGGGAGGTGTAAAATATATTCCTCCATTTTTTTTGATATCCTTTGAAAATTCGCTTGTTAGTCTATAAGATAATTCGCTAAAACTTCTGGACATTAATCTTAATTTATACTATTTATACTATTTATAGTATTTATAGTATATATTAATTATATCAATTTTTAACTATGTAAAAGATATATAATATAATAAATATAATGTAAAAGATATATAATATATATAAATAAATATAACCATACTATGATATATAATATGTAAAATACCATATTTGTGATGTAAAAGATATAAGAATAAAACATCTAATATATCATAATATTATGTTTAGATATTTTATATTGGCATCATTGTTTTATTATACTAACTGCTTCACTATTTCATATCATCCGCTTTATCTCAAAAATTATAAAGGTACGCGTGCTGCGTATAAATTCAATAATCGCTATGTAATGCTTTCAAAAAAAGAAGATAAAGATAAGGATGTTAATGTAAATGCCTTTAATAATATTGATGTTGATAAATCTGGGAAACTTGATATTTCTGAACTTGAATTTTATTATGGAAAAAATAATTATATGGATATTGCCGATGTTAATAATGATGGCGAGATTGATTACTTAGAGTTTGATAGATTAAGTAATATTAAAAAGTTTGGATTGCGTAATGGCGGAAACCTGTTTGTTAGAAATGCCATCAATTTCGGGCTCCTTGATAAGAATTCTATTTTGGCCGACGGTGAAGCTTCGGTATTTATCGGTAATAAAGGTTTTGACCCACTAAATTGTTCTACGAGCATTAGTACATTGCGAAGATACCGTGAAGCCGAGATTAAACACGGACGCCTTGCTATGTTGGGAAGTGTAGGATGGCCTTTGGCTGAACTTTATCATCCATATCTTTCTAAAATTATTAACAGCGATAATTTGCTTACTGTTAGTGGCAAAACACCCTCGCTATTGAATGGAGGTCTCAATAATATTAATCCGGCATTTTTTATGGCAATTATTATATTCGCGACGACTCTTGAATCTGCCAATATTGCCAAAAATTATGAAATTGAAAGTATTCCAGGAGATTTGGGATTTGACCCTCTAAATATTTATACCACAAATAATGTAAAAAACAAGCGTTTATTGGAATTGAAAGAGTTGAATAACGGACGTATTGCTATGCTCGCTATTACTTATTTTGCTATTAGCGAATTCATTACGGACACTCCAATCGCAAACACATTTGCCCCTATATATTACAAACTCGCGGGACAATATTAACATTAACATTAACATTAACATTAACATTAACATTAACGCGCAAGTATTTACAAGAAAGCGTTAGTTTATTTTTATTCAAAACTTTTCTCTTATTATAATAAATGGAGAATAAGGTTAGTTATTACAAAGTAATTGATGGTTTAAATTTTGATGCTGGATTATTAACGATGGCCGACGAGTTAATAAAAGGTCAGGGCGATGGAAGAATATCGGTAGATGATTCTAATAAATTGCTCGTCAAGATTTTTGACGGTGGTACTATTACAAAGGTTGAATGCCGAACTATTTTATATATCTTAAAGAACTATAAATTGACCCACGAGGCCTCTCAAAACTTCCTTGATAAACTTATTAAATATGATTGAATAAAAAGAAGCAAGTAAAATATAAAAAATGATTTTGTCATATCATAATTGATTTATTTTTATTGAACAAAATGCCTATGAATATTCAAGATATACCTATCGTTTTGTCCTATGATGCTATTGTTATTCCGCCAGTAAAAAGAAAGAAACTGTGTGCTCTTAAAAAATTGCCCGAAAAGGTTGATATCAGTGCCCTTGCCCTTATCTCGCGATATCTAAGGAAAACTAATTGATAGGAGTATTAGCTGATATCATATAAATATTTCATATCATTTATAATGTATATAATAAGAAAACTATTTGTGATATATGAGTTCGTAAAGAATAACAAATAACTGTAATAAATATAGTATACTTGAAGTGAATATATGACATAATAAAAGCGAATATCTCGCTTTAACGCGATATGTTGGCAATTTTCTGGAACACAAGTTGATTTTCGCAAATAATGAATTACAAGACAACTGATGAGAAAAATATTATAATGTGTCATATAACCTATATAATACAAGAAACACGCAAAGGATATATTGTTGTAGCCAATATAATATTCAATATTGTGAAATATTTGCGTGGATAATATCATAAAATATGCTAAATATTTTTTGTATTTATCATCAGCATTTAATGTAAATAGAAATAAATTTCTAAAATTGCGATTATAATGTATAGATAATCTACTCAATACTTTGCCAAAATAATAAGCCCACCACGGATAAACACAATAGTGTATCTTTAATACTACGCGATATTTGTCTTGCGTATCAGAATTCTCGGAATTCTGCTCGTTTTTATTATAGATATAATGACATTCGCGATGAAAATCAAATGCCACTACATCTCCCTTGGAAACTGTTGTATCTTCTGGTATCATATTAAAACGAGTTATTACATTGCTATTATTGTCAAGACCTAAAATAATGCGATAACAAGAAGCAAATGGAAATAAATAATAGGGGCCATCTATATGCTTAGTGTAAAATATTTTATCTGATGTAGCTTGTGAATTTTTTTGAGGAGCTGATACATATATCTCATTCATCTCATTTATAATATCAATATTACAGTTTGTATTTTTTGAGAACATATCAATTATATTTTGATTTCTCGCAATTTTTGAATATAGCAATGATATATCAACCGGAAGCTCGCTATACCACCAATGAGACGAATTATCATTTACAGGATTTTGTGATATTACCCAATCACGCAACTTATCCATATCTATATAATTGCTAACTTTGCATTTATAAACTCTATTTTTTTGATGCTTATAAGGTAAATAAATGAACATTATTATCTTATATAGTCATATATAATAATATCGTAATAATAGCAAAATATGAATATTTATATGCTTCTTGTTTCTTTAATAATATTGATGTCTTTTTTGACAGCTATATATTTAGGAAAATATTGTGCGAGTATCCCGGCACTCATAGTATTTATTACATCAGTTTATTTCTGGTCTAATCCGGAAGATAAAATAAGAATGTATATTGATATTATAGTCGTTCAAATAGGATTATATTTTTCAATATTTTACGCATATTCATATATGGATTCTAAAAAGTTTCAGACATATATAAGTATTCTCGCAATAGCAATAATATATTATCTATTTGCGATTTTAATCTGGAACTTAAACCCGTATATAACAGAAGAAAACGCAGGTTTTTACAAAACAATAACATTACTCCTACATAGTATGGGAACTTTCATAACAAATTACTCGAATATTTTTATGTATCTTACGGCTCTATGAGGACAAAAATTGACAGATATTTATATGTAGAATATATATATAAATGATATCTACTGTATCTACGGTATCTACTATACCCAATCCCAACATTACCTCTTATATGGATATTCTACCATATGATATAATTGAGAAAATTATAGAAGAGGCTCTTGATTCGCACGAAAAAACTATAAAAAAAATAGAGCAGATGAATAGTATTATTGAATACAAAATAAATGGCAATTTTGGTGTCAATCAGGGTTTATATATAAATAAAACACTACACGGACATTTTATATCATTCGGTAATATCAGAAATAAGTATGTAAATCTTAAAATATCAGCACTATTAATATTGGCATCATTTAAGAATCGTGATTATAAATCTCTTCCAAGCTTATTATCTCCATATTGTATATATTACAATTTGGAAGAAGAGGGAATTAAAAAGTATGTGGATTATACGAGCTTTTCGCGACCTATTAAATTGGCATTTTCAAGAAATTATACAAATAGTAACAGTAATGTATATATCAGCAAAACATATAGAAACTTAATAGGGCTTGATATTTTAAGAGAAACTGCCGAATCCGTAGCTATCACCTGTTGTTATAATAAGACTAATATTGAGTTCTTAAAAAAAATCTCAAAAAATACAGGCGATCATTACGATATATTTGTTGAAAATGATATAGAAATGGAAGATAATATAGATTATTATCTTGTATGTCTAGATTACAATAATGATATTGGCATCGATTGAGTAATTCATAGCTTTATATATTATACAATTAAAAATGTAAAATTTGGGATTGGCATATAAGGAACTTACAGTCAATCTTCTTTATTTTCCTCTTGATAAATCCTTTCTTATTTTTTCAATAATTAGCTGCTTTTTTTCAGCCACCTTAATATATCTAATAATTTTATCGTGTTCATAGATAGCAACTCCGGTAATTCCTCCTGTCATAACAAATAAGCAAATACTTGCCGCTATTACTTCCATCGTAATATGTAATATTATTAAGAATAATATATATATCATTTTTTTGTTTTTTTGCTTTTTTTGTTTTTTTGTTTTACAATATACTCTAAGTTTATCAAGATGACTCAAAATGTTATAAAAATAATGAAAAATATTAAAAATTGATGACTGAGCCTTAAATATTTAATTGCCTACCAACCAAATTGATAGAGCCACCCGAAAAGTCTTAACTAACAAGCCTTTATTCGCAAGCCAATCCAAGCCAATCCAAGCCAATCCAAGCCAATCCAAGCCAATCCAAGCCAATCCAAGAGACTTAGATAGTAGTTCGTTTTAAAACTTTTGAGAAATGTCCTCGTCAACTATGAGTCTTATGGATATTTTCAACACCGAATCCTCGCTGAGCAATATGATTTTGAGAGATAATAGCGCCAGTGTTACTGTATGTATCAACAATACTTGCTCTATGTTTAACAAAATGACAGCCGAAGATATCACAAAGCATCGTGAGGAATACTATAAACTGTATGTTCCCAAAAAAATTGAAGAGACAATTGAGAATAAGATGTTCGCCATCCTGAAAAATCCTCGCAATGTACGCGTATATAAAGAGCCACAAGAGTATGATGCGGATTTGAAGAAGTTGGCTTCGCATATTAATGAGAATAATCGCGATAGTATTCTTGAAAAATTAATAAATAAGTATAAGGTATATGTCATAGATTATTATCAAACCGGATATTACCTTATGTTTGATATATTGATGAAGGAATATAGTGCCTTTATTAAAAATCATATGGGGTATGAGATAACACGGGATGATTTTGACGAAGAAGAAGTTGAAATCTACGATTTCGTCGCAGATGATATGTAGCTCTATTAACACCCATCTGTTCTCGTAATATATTATTTATGTATCTATTTTTTACATTTATTTTGAAAACTTGATAAAATATAAAAAATTATGATATTTATATTTACTTATTGACAAATACAAGGCAAATAAGTGAAGTCTTAAATATACCATAATCTTAATCTGCCTCTCGAAATAGTACTAATATCTCAATAACAAGATGTCATCAGTTAATCTATTTGGATATAATAATGATTGAATATTCTCTTGGTATCAAGATTTTGACAAATAACAAAGCTCATACTACTGCCTGTATCAACTGTTTATGTAGAATGTTTAATAAAATGACTGCTGAGGAAAATACTAGGCATCGCGAAGAATATTATTTGTGGTATCTTCCTGAACAAATAGAGAATACAATTTATAACAAGGTATTCTCTATGTTAAAGAATCCGCACAATGTTAATGTCTATAAGAAGCCCGAAGAATATGAAGCTGATTTGGAGAAATTGGCAAGGAAGATAAATAAGAACGAGAGCTATGATAATATTATGGCAAAAATGGTAAATCTATATGAAGAAAATGCAAGGGAGTTTGATATGTCTAGAAATAGCACATCAAGCTGTTATATATTTGGCATATTGATGAAATAGTGCTATGACTTCCTAAAAAATCATATGAAGTGCGAAATAAAAAGGAAGGATTACGACACCGAAGACGAAGATATTGACTGTATGATTGTAAAATATAAAATAATGCAATTGTAAAATGCTCGGCTTGCCTCTGCTCTGCGTAGCATATATTATATATATATTTTTAATTTTATTGATATGTGATATCTGAAAATAAATCAGAGAGATTAAAAATTGATTATCTTTAATATTTATAATATATATAATACTATTGATTATAATAGATATAATGGCAGAAAGCTCTGAAGTTTTTGAAATAAAAAATATAGATGGCTTAGAATATTTATCAACTATTCCAGATGGTTCCGTGGATTTGATACTAACAGATCCGCCATACATTATATCAAAAGAAACTGGAATGAACGCTCATTATAATAAGGTTAAACATAATGAAGAAAATAATATAAAGTTTGTAAAAACAGAAGAAGAATGGGAGAAATACAAAACGGAAAATGATATATTAAATGACGATAAGAAGGATAATTATATGAAATACGGGACTATATATGGAAAGAAATATTGCGTTAAAACTGATTACGGTGTATGGGATAGCGAGTTTAATATGGAAATGTTAGAAAAGTTCATATGTGAATATTATAAAAAATTGAAAAATGGCGGGACTATAATTATATTCTTTGATTTATGGAAAATTTCCTTTCTAAAAGAACTTATGGAAAAATACAAGTTCAAGCAAATCCGTTTTATTGAATGGATAAAAACGAATCCCCAACCATTAAACTCGGGTGTCAATTATCTAACAAATTGTCGCGAAATTGCTTTGTTGGGTATAAAAGGGACGAAGCCGACATTCAATAGTAAATATGATAATGGCATATATATGTTCCCGCTTCAAGGTGGCAAGAATAGATTTCATCCTACTCAAAAAAGCCTAAGCTTATTTGAGGAATTAATTAAGAAACATTCAAATGAAAAAGATGTAGTATTAGATACATTTTTAGGAGGAGGGACGACAGCCGTCGCCTGTAAGAATACGGGGAGAAAATTCAAAGGTTGCGAAATATCAACCGAATATTTTGAGAAGATTATGAAGCTATTCTCGTAAGTATTATGAGATTTTAATGTATTACTTTGAGCTTATTGGTCTTTATCTTGCGCTTTATCTCTTCAATAATAGGAATTACATAGCGCGAATAGGATTGAATATTATTTTCAAATTCTACAGGGTCAAACCAGAATGTACCATTTTTACAATTTATGTCGTTTCTGTCATATACCTTCTTTTCCCAAGGGAACTCAAAATTATAAACTCGGTATCTCTGTATATCTTTGGCTGAATATAATTTTCCAGTTTTTTCTTCTGTTTTACAAATCTGTCTTTTTTGTAAATTACAGTGATTACATAGTGGCTGAAAATCGCTCATTACCTGTGTTTCTACATTTAAGACACGGATATCATTATATAGGTCGTTTTTGTGATCGCATATTGTATCGCGTGTTCCGCATACAACACACGACAAACTATTTATTGCCTTCTTTATATTACTACAAATAGGCCTTCGCTGTATATTTTCTCTCCTTGAATGTACGAATATCCCAATTATACCACAGCCTTTTTTGTTAGTTTGTAAAAATTGGCTTAGAACTTCGGGCGGTATTTCATCATCATCATTTTCACTATACAAATGCGGTTTTTTATTAGCATATACTACGCTATAATTAAACTTCTTTTTAGCCCATCTATCACCTACACCATTACCTCCCCAATATAACTCTTTGCTATATTTTTCCTTTATATCATTAGTTGATAATATCTTTGTAAAATTCTCAGTAGCTGTCATAACCATCTCGACTACCTCGTCTACATCGCCTATATCGTCAATCGCGTCCATCCTAGTATGCGGTGTATTAAATATGCTTGTATGCTCGTCAATTTTTATTACTAATAGCCCATATATGACCAATTCTATATAGAGAGGAAGGAGCGTCCTTTGGCGTCCCTTGGTGTCCTTTGGCGTCCTTTTGGCTATTATCTATAATTATTATAAATATACATAAGGGCTTCCATAGCAGATTCTTGAGACACTGGAATATCTTTAATTTTTATTTTTCAATTTTTAGAAATATCTGGTTGCTTTTAGATATCAGTAGATTATCCATGCAATTATTGATATACTGAAATATTCTAATTTTATTATAAAAATGTTATAAGACTTATTAGCAATTATATATTATAAATAACAAATATGGGGTTATTTACAGAAAAAATATCTAATAAAGAGGTAAATATTTTAAAAGATGCGAATATCCGCAGGGATGAAAATAGACTTAGACAGTCTCAAAAAGAAGCCGAATATAAAGAGGTAGAGCAGAGAATTAAATTAGAATATCCGAATGGTATTATAGAACCGAGATTAAAGAAACATTTCTCCAAGATAGTTCCTATAGAATGCAAGACTTGTCGTTTATATAAAATATTACCCTATGACTATATCTCTGATACTTGTAAGAAGGCTGATATTGAGAATTGTAAGTTATGTGTTAGTATCATATACAAATCTGCTAAAAAATGCAAAGAAGAGAGGAATACAAAATGTGAATGTGGTATTACTTACTATGCTAGTGAAGATAATACTTACAGACATCTTGCGAGCGACTCTCATTGTAAAAGAATGGCTCTAGCAATAAATGGGAGGTATTATATAAGAACTGAACTCTTTGAGCTGGCTAAACAATACAAAATCCCATATTATAAAATGAAAAATAATGATGAATTAGTAGCTATTCTTAAAAATATTATGTCTTAGAATTATATATGTGTGGGAACTATTTAAGAAACCATTTTATTTTATATTTTTTAATAATATTTTTAAATTTTTAAAATAAAATGGTTTCTTAAATAGTTCCCACCCCAATCTTTTTATTTTTCTAGCAAGGTATAAAAATACACACCACAAATATATAAATGCTAGGGTATAGCTTAGTATATCTTTTGGAATATTCTAAAAAATGATTATTATAATATATAAGATTGTACTATTATATATACCTATTATATGGCTGTAACAAACTGTGATACTGGTAATGAATGTTCTATATGCTTAGAATTATTTGATAATGATGAAAATAAAGCTGTAATTTTTAATTGCGATACTTGCACAACTAAACTATGTTCGGTATGCTATGATAAAATATCAATTCAACATTACAAGCACGAAAATAAATCTGTAGTTTATAAGACAAAATGCCCTTATTGCTGTAATATGACTGAAAAAAAAATTGAGGATTTTAATATAAATCAATTAAGGGTTCTATTGTTAGATAGTATAGCTCACCAAGTTGTATTTGCTGAGGTTGTTATGGATATAAAGGTTAATATCTATAAAAAACACACGAAGTTTTGCAACAATTTGAAACGATTAATTATTCCAGCTACTAATCTACTCGGTCAGGAACCCTTGATATAGAGAGTAATAGCTTTGATTATCTATATTATCTATAATTATTATAAATATATGGAAGCTTCATGGCAGATTCTTGAGAACTGGAATATTCTTATTTTTTTCAATTTATAATTTGAGTAGCAGAGCGTATCTCTTGAATTATTTTGTAATTTTCAAAAGTTTTTTGAAATTTTAGAAAAAACAGAAAGATACGCTCTGCTACTCAAATTTTAATTTTCAATTTTTAGAAATATCTGGTTGCTTTTAGAGTCATCATAAATATTTGTATAATTTTACTGAAATATATAAAAATTGACAATGACCAAATGCCATTATTACAAAGATTATAAAGAAAACCGGATACTGCTCAAATAACTAATTGACAATAGTACAAGCTCGATATGTCCTCCATTTCTCTTATGGATATTATTAACACAGAAGCTTCTCTCGGCGACAAGATATTCAGAGATAATAGAACACATACTATTCTGTGTATCAGCAATACTTGCTCGACATTTAACAAAATTACAAAGGACGAGATAGCAAGGCATCGCGAGAAATATTTTGTAATAATCGGTATATCTAAAAAGATAGAAGAATCTATGAAAAGGCTTACATATGGCTATCTTGGATTTAAGAGTAAAAGATATAAATCATATGTTGAAAAAGAATATGTCGATTATTATACAAATGGCTCTAATATTGATAGAGATACATATGGTTCTATGTATCAAGAGACAATTGATATGTTGGGAGATGAAATAAATATAACCGATTATTACGATGATGTTCTTCAACAAATGATTAAAGAGCTCAAAAATTATGTGGTACTTACAAATCAATATATATTACAAGAATTCTTCAGCGTTTTATATAGAACACTCCTTATAAATTACTATTCATTTATAAAATGCGGTATGAAATATAGATTGACAAAAAAAGATTTTAAAGGCGAAGAACATCTTATTACAATGCTAAACAGCATATTTAATGTAGAAATCATAGAAGTGGAGTAGATTGCTATATTATTACATCACAAAACATCATAAATATATATTTTTTATTTTTCTTTTATCTATTAGATAGATATTATAATATGTCTTCAAAATTACAAGAAATTGCTAATACAAAAGAAAAGATTTTAGAAAAAATATTAAAGATAGATCCTAAAAGTAGCAAAAAGACAAAAGATAAAGGTTCTAATAAAAGTAGTTCTTATCCAGAAACACATGTAATAACAAATATACAATATACTATAAAAAGCCCTTTATTTAATCTATCAATTGCCGATTATGAATTAATGTGTGGGAATGAATATATAATTGAAATGATGACAAAAGTTCTAGAATGTAATAAAAAACAACTTAAAAAATTCTGCAAATATATTAATGTCTTTAAAGAGAATATTGATTCATCGCCAAAATCTATTAAGAACAAGATGAAGCCTAATATTACTCTCAATAAATTACCAGAGGATATTAAAATTATGATAGTAAATAAATATAAAAGTATTTTTCCCATAAAATATATGCTCAGAGATTGGATAATGTTAGATTATCTAAATTGGGAATATTTATCAAAAAATCCAAATGCGATAGAATTATTGAGAGAAAAGATTAAAAAAGAAAAAGATATGGATATAGATTATTTAAACAATTTAGATGGAAAAGATAAAATAAATTGGGAAAATTTATCTTGCAATCCATATGCTGTTGAATTATTACAAGAAAATATTAATAAAATAAAATGGGAATATTTATCACAAAATAAAAATCCGGAAGCAATTGAAATATTAAAAAAATATAAAGATAAAAATGATATGAATTGGGATATTTTGTCTTTAAATCCTGCGGCTATTAAATTATTACAATCTAATAAAAATAAAATAGAATGGGAATTATTATCTTTAAATCCTGCGATTAATTCATTAAAAATAGATAAAAATAAAATAAATTGGAAAAATTTATCTGGAAATCCGAATGCTATCAATATTATTAAGGATAGAATAATTTATGAGAATAATTTAACAATAGATGAATATAATCGCTTAAATGACAAAATAGATTGGAAAGAACTATGTTTTAATCCAAATGCTGATAAATTATCAGAAATTGCTAATACATATAACATAGATTTGACAGGGTATAAAAAATCTTTTGAATTATTCAAAAAAAATGAAGACAAAATAGTGTGGCATTCTCTGTTTGTAAATCCAAATTCTATAGAATTAATAGAAAATAAGAAAAGAGATATAATTTGGGATGAATTATCAAAAAATCCAAATGCTATTTCATTATTAGAAAACAATTATAAAAATATAAATTGGGGTATATTATCTGGAAATCCAAATGCTATTAATCTATTAAAAAATAAAATGAAAGAAGAAGACGAACAAGACGAAAACTATCTAAGAAAATTAGATTTTTCAAAAAAAATAAATTGGTGGAATTTATCATCTAATCCAAATGCTATAGATTTATTACAAGAAAAAATAAAACAAAATCATTATAAAATAGATTGGAAAGGTTTATCAGCAAATCCAGCTATTTTTGAAGCTGTTTAATGATGCTAATAAATTACAATGCTAAACAGCATATTTAATGTAGAAATCATAGAAGTGGAGTAGTATATAGCCATCATACATATTTCCTCGTAATATTTAATTTTTATAAATATATTGCGTCTTTTTATACATAATAATGTTTAATAAATACATAATATATAAAAAATTGACTATGCGCAAACATATATTATTACAAAAGTTTCTAGAGCTATTTACAACACATAAGCATCTTTAATAACTAATTGATATCTGCTCAGGCTCGCGCAAGCTAAAGCAAGCTAAAGCAAGCTCGATATGTCCTCCATTTCTCTTATGGATATTATTAACACGGAAGCTTCTCTCGGCGATAAGATATTCATAGAAAACAGAACACATACTATCGCGTGTATTGGCAACACTTGTTCGGCATTTAATAAAATTACAAAGGATGAGATAGCAAGGCGTCGCGAAGAATATTATTGCGAGTATATTCCTAAAAAAATTGAAGAAGCTATGAAAAAGTTTGTTGTTGCTTATCTTGGTTCGATAAGTAAAATATATTTATCATCTGTTGATAAAGAATATATTAGCTATTATATGAATAGTTCTAATATGAATATAGAAACTTTTGAATTAGAGTATGAAACAGCTATTGATGCTTATGGAAATCAAATAAATAATAGCATTTATTATGAATATGTACTTGAAAAAGTAATAAAAAAATTTAAAGAATATTTGATACTCAGCAATGAATATATAAGACAGGGATTCTTAGATGATTTTAGCAAAACAATGCTAATATATTACTATTCATTTATAATATGTAATCTGAATTATAGATTATCTATAAATGATTTTGAAGAAAAAGAATCTACAACATCAATGTTAAATAATATATTTATAGAAGACATTTTCACAATCTCATAAGAAACATTTTCACAATCTCATAAGAAACATTTTCACAATTCCAAGTATTTATTTATATATTTTTCTAATTTTCTATTTAATTTACTATTAAATCCTTCAAAACTGCTCGCGTATTTATAATCCCTTCCCTCTTCAATATCCGTACTAATATCCTCAAAGACACTCCTTATATAGTTAGGATATGTCTCCTCTTTCTCTTCTATTTCTTGAATTATTTTATCTAATATTTTTATAGGATTTTCTTTCCATAGCTTCTCATCTTTTTTACAAAGCAAATCATAATAATTGAATATATCGCTGTGATTATCTTGATAATGTTTGTATAACGCATGATATATTTCTTTTTTCAATTTATCTCGCAATATTTTATCCCAATCCCATAAGATTTTAATATAACTATTATCATCTAACAAGAAGCAATATGTAATAATCTCCTTGTTATCATATCTATCCTTATCATTTTCAAAGTCGGGATTATATATAAGGAATCTCTCAAATAATATCTCTATCATTATATCCCAAAAGTTCAATTGAGATATATTGGATTTGAGTATAATATGAATGACAGAATCCTTGTTATTTCCTATGATTGGAAAGTTTCTCTTGTATATTGAGAAATAATTGTGCGTTGTTTTTAATCTAATATATTTGAAAATGTTCCATTTAACATTTTTATATTTTTTAATACTGCATTTATTTACAATATTGCGAATATTCGTAATACTATTGAATAACTCCTGTTCCTTATTATCAGCGTTATGCTTATTATGAAAGAAGTCTGTAATATTATACAAGTCCATAGGTGTTATTCCGGAATATCTTTTGGATACGAATAATTCTATTAAATATGCCAAAATTATTGATTCGTATACTGACAATTCACCCAGCTTATCGCATTTTATCTTATCCTGAACCTTCATAATAGCCTTATAGATTATATCGTGATAATGAATATAAAAGGGCTTGTCTGATATTTTGCATAATGGTATATTTTCAAAGCCTTCTCTCTTATTTTTATAACTATCCAAATATTCCCAGAAATCATATACTCCGTACGATACAATTCTTTTACCCGATATTATACTAAGTATTACAAATAATTGCGATTTACTATCAACGGCTGTAGCCTCTTTTTTCTTAATAATATTTATAACAATATTATAATAATATGTTAGGTATTTTATACAGTGATATCCCCAATCAACTCCTTCAACCCTTTTCTGCTTTTTTAAGCCTATTTTCCATTCTTTTATAATGCTATTATAAGTTATATTATTATCCTCCAATATTTTTATTATTCTATCCTTACTAACTATATCCAGGATTTTATCCAATCTTATATTTTTTGATATCGAAGGAATATTAGTGTCATACCCACATTTTATAAATAGCTTGTGGATGTCATCCTTATTTTTAGTCAAATCAAAATAGATTTGTTTTTTAGCTCTTGTCAAAGCTACATGAATATACGAATCATACACTAATCCCTTCTCCTTATTACTTAGAAGTTTCAGAGATGATTCGGTTAATGTCAATACAAAGACTACATTTCTTCCGTCGCCCTTAGAAGAGCGAATAGACATAATACGTGTCGCATCTATTGAATCCTTCGTGTTTATTACGGCTCCTTCGGTATGCTTGTGTAAATACGCATATCTCGTATATTTTTTATCATATTTTTTAACCCAATAATCTTGTATTTTAGATTCTAGCTCCGAAGCTATAACATTTGATTTCATAATTGGAAATATAATTAAAAAGTCGTTAGGCAAATATCCGTTTGTTTCTACTTCATAATTGTAATAGCCCATAATTATATTACAGTAGAGTGTTATTTTTTCAGCCATTATTTTATCATCACCATAAATTCTCGGCAGGTCTTCCATAATTTTAATAGGTTCAATATTAACCGTTTTCAATATATCATCGTCGCAAATAATAGGCGGCAAGTCGTGTTTTTCAAAGGCACATAATCTATTGATTTCATCTTCCATATTAGAAACCTTAATACGTCTATTAATATTCACAGGTTTGCGGATATCTATTCGTATATTAGGTAGCCCCTCGTTTACTACACTTGTTAAAAAATTATTCGGGTATTCAAGTGATTGTAATTTATCTCCTACGACATTTACATAACATCCAGTATCATATATTATTTTTGAAATTGCGTGTAAATAATTTACAGGCAAATCTTGAACTTCGTCTATCCATATCTCAGTCTCCTTGCTCAGCTGTATATATTGCCCAGCATATCTCATATATCCGTTTCTTATTTTTGTAGCTCCTTTTTCTGCTATATTATCAACTATTCCTGAAAAATAATTTGCCCCGCTCTCTTTGGAATTAGCAAGATTAAAGCAAAACGAATCTATAGTTCCTATGATAACAATACATTCTTTGCCAGAATTGGATTTCTTATTTACATACTTTATTACATAATGCTTTTCAGTATTTTCCTCGCTATCATTTATAATATTTTCTATATGAAACATATTTTCACCTTTCGCATATCTGCTTTTTTGGTCTTGTAATTCCTCGTATATTACAGTTTTTGCCGAATGCTGTTTGGTAAGAATAATATATGTCGTCTTATCAATATTATCACATATAGATTTCCAGATTCCATATGTTTTGCCATTTCCTGCACCCTGCTGATGGACGCTCAAAACCGATTTAATAGTATTATCATCATCCCAAAAATCCCATATATTATCAGGTTTCATTTGTAAAAACCGCATAGTCTCATTTAATGTCTTATAATCCTTTAATTCTATCATACTGCTCTTTATTTTTTTGAGCTCTATTTTAAATATTTTCTCTTCTATTTCTACGAGAATATACTCATATATTTTATTAAACGATTTGTATTTCCAGTCATCTGTAAATATTACTAGGAAATTACCGGAAGACAATTTATCAATGGTTATCCCTGTATTACCATCAATCAACCATATGATTTCTTTACCAAACTTATTCCAATCATTAAATCTCTTAGTAATATCCTCTTCTGATATATATGAATGCTGAATCTCTAATGTCTGTCTATCATTCAATAGGATATCTGCTCTCCTACAAGTATTACTATTGCTATTACTTGGGGCACATAAAAACTTAACTTCGCGCATATTTTGCGGAAATAATCCTTCCATTTTATTATGCCATAACCCTGGCATTCATATAATAATATTTGATATTTATATCAATATAATCATTCTTTATATCATTCTTTATATCATTTTTTATATCACAAGTGTATAAAATCGTATAAAAAATGATTTGTACATATACACAGATACTCGCTGTAATACAGATAGAATATGTCTAATATTATTGATGTCATAAATACCGAAGAGGATATTGGGCATATAATTACAGATAAGTGTAATATTAAGCATATCGCAATATTAAGTGGTGTATCTAAGCTATTTAATAGGATTGTTAAGAATGATATGGAGAAACAGCGTAATAAATATATTAAACGACAAATTCTTAGGAAGATTGATGTTATTATAACAAACAAAATGTATTCTATGATAAAAAATCAAGGTGGTAGAGGTATTTACAAGACCCTCGAAGAATATGATGCTGATTTGCGAGAACTCGCAACAAAAATATATACAGACATATATGATGATATTATAACTGAACTTAATACTATTCATGGCGAATATATATTCGACGGAAGTATAACAAATAGCTGTTATGAAGCATATCTATTTGGAATAATGGAAAACGAATATATAAAACTTATTGAATATCTCAAAAAAGATTTTGTCATATCTAAGATATTCATCATATAAAGATTGTAATATCAATAATATTACAATGCTTATTCCTACGATATTTAGTACTTTTCCTGAATGTATTCCCAAAAAGGGCATATTACATATTGGCGCCCATATGTGCGAAGAGAAAGCTCTGTATAATACTATAAATATAGGGGATAATGACATATTATGGGTTGAAGCTATTAGTGAAATCGTAGAATATGTAAAAAAAATTAATGAAAACATTAATATAATTCAGGCTGTTATAACTGATAAAGATGATGAATATCTCGACTTTATGATAACTAACAATAAAGAATCGTCCTCTATTTTTAATTTTGGAACACACGCTATAGAACATCCGCATGTCTTTGAAATAGAAAGGCGTCAATTAAAATCAATAACGCTAAATACACTTTTTGAGCGAAATAATATATCATATGATAGATATGATTTTATTAACATAGATATACAAGGAGCCGAATTGAAGGCTTTCAAAGGAGCAGCACATATTCTGCCACATATTAAAGCGATTTATGCTGAAGTAAATGAAAAAATGCTTTACGAAGGTGCGGGGCTCTTGCCTGAATTAGACGAATATCTCGCGACCTTTAATTTCAAAAGAGTTATTACAAATATGACACGACATGGATGGGGTGACGCTTTATATATCAAACACTATGTCAAACCGATCATAAATACTAATGATATATATAGTATGAATTATATGAATTATATGAATACTCCTGATAATTAGTTAAGAACAGCATTCATATTTTATATAATTAATTTTAGAATCTGGCGATGGTGTGATTTTGTAATATTCGTATTCGCTTTCTTCAACTGGTATAATATTTTCTAAATACAAGCGTTTATCGCTATGCCCTGATATTTCTTTTTGTTTCATATATAGCTTATGAATTTCTCTTAATATATCTAGATATATTGGTGTTCGCATTTTTTCACTTCGCAATATGATAGGCTCGTGCGTATTGTAATAACTATTATAATAGACTATTAATTGTAATCTCAAAACAATTACTACATTATCGAGTGGATATCTTGAATATATATATTTATTGATACAATAATAAATATTATAATAATTGATATAATAAGTAATATAATCTACATAGTCGGCTTCTATATCAATATGTAAGCCTTCGACAAGACTTTTAACCTTCCGCAATTTGTTATTAGTTTTTTGAATATCCTTCTCGTATAAATCTGCTACAATCCCAAATATTTTATTTAATAAATCGTCATCAATAATATCAAGATAATTCTTTACCATCGCCATTATTATTTATTTATATAATATTGTTAGTCATTTTTTACAATATTGTAAAAAAAATGATTAAGGAAATAACAATAATTTTATAATTATGATATTTGAAATAATAAATACCATTTTGTTATTATTTAGCCTATTGTTAAACATTAAAATATTGAATATTACACATAATATACAGAACAAAAACAAGATACAAAACCCTAATGTTACATTAGATGATATATCAACTGATATATCAACTGATATTATGAGTTGTGATAATTGTGAAGCCGCCAATAGCTATGACAGTATCACAGGAAATAAGAAAAATAATGTGTCAATACAAAATATTTATACACTCCGTGCAGATAATGAAAATGAAAATGATAATGTCAAATTATTAGGTAATCAGACAGAACAGCAAGGAGAAACAAAAGAATGGACGGAAATCCAGATTAATAAATAAAATTGTTTTCTATTATATTTTCAATAGCTTATATAATAATCGTATATCTCTAATAGGATGAATAGTAATAAAAGTTATAAATATATAGTTATTATAGATAATAAAGGTCATAAAGGTAATAAAGATAAAATTAAATATTTTTTAGTTAATAAGACAAATAGTAAATTATACAATATAATAGAAAATCATACAAAAACACGCAAGCCTTATAAAACAATTAAAGGAGGAACTAAGGGACAAAATGATAAACTTGTATTTAATCCATCAGCTCCTGAATTTAATCCATTTGGAACCCCTGCTACAGCTCAGGCTACAGCTCCGGCGGCAATAGCAACACCTAAGAGTCCTAAGAGTCCTAAGAGTCCTAAGAGTCCTAAGAGTCCTAAGAGTCCTAAGAGTCCTATGGGGTTAAGTAGAGAATGTCTTAATATTCTTCGTCAACAGCATACAGGGAAAACCGAATATATGTTATATAATTCATATAGATATCACGATGATTATGCTACATTTAGAGATTTTAATGAAATCAATATGTCTATTCCTGATTTAAAAAACGCTACAAAAAATAGAAAGGATAAGCCAGTACAACAGATAAAAATAGAACACAATAGAAATGGAATGACTAATATAGGTGCGATATTATATAATAGACACTCTTCTGGAAGTAATCCTCCAAAAATTGGCACTATAATTGCCGCCAATTCAGGAAGACCTGGAGGAGCTTGTGGAAATTTTAATGGAACCGCAGAAAATATTCATCCAAACCACAGAACACAAGAAGAAGATATTTTATCTAATTGGTTTACAACTTATGTATATAATAAAGGTATAACAAATGAAAAAGAGAAAGAAAAACTGTATAACAAGCTATTTGGTTGTACTATATATAACAAATGGGGACTGGCTTATCCTTACGCAAAAAAAGCAGATAAGGAAAAATACTTCACTACTATTCAGGGAATAAATTATAATGATGCTATACCGCAAGAATATGCTGATGCTTGGACGATAGATAATGTATATTTAAGTGATAAAAGATATCATTATAAAGGTTCGCGATATATTCACGAGCATCAGTATAAAACTACATTAGTTTTTGTAGCTGGGCCAAATAATAATAATCCAGGGACTAAAGGGCCTATCAATTCTGTATATAGAACCTATAATGAAACCACAGATGCCCGTTTTGATATATTTTTAAGAGGCGTTGAAGCAGCACTATTTGCCGCATTAATTGCTATGGTTCGCAATAAATGTAATGTAGCCCTGTTAGTATATGTATCCGGTGGCGTATATCGCGGAAAACACGATAAGGAAGAGTATAGAAATGCTTATGAAAATGCGTTGAATAATTTATTAATGAACGTTCAAATAAATGGTTTAGAACTGGGATGTTATTTTGACGCCGTATATTTACTCTAACAAACCGCATAGATATTAGCAATAATATTATATAATATTGTAAAAACGAATGTAAAAACGAATGTAAAAACGTAAAAAAAATGATTATACATTAAGGAATAAATACTACAACATAATGCTTGAAATACCTGGCTTGCCAGACCTATATACATTTAGTGCTCTCTGTGTTCTAAGCAGGCTCTATGATATTATAATTGCTTTTCTTATTTTAGTTGTTTTCATATTGTTGGTAATAGCAGGTTGTATTGATGTTTCATCTAAACATATAATTTTATCAATTGGATATTTACTTACCTCATTATAAAATTTATTTAACTCATTTTCTTTATTTACTTCTACACCATACCTTATTGCTGGAAAATGTTGATGTTTTGTTCTTTTTCTTGTCTTATTATTATCTCTTAATACTTTACCTAAATGTTGTGATGTAATGTCAAATGAAGGGTATTTATCAAGTATGAGTTTCTTTAGTTCAGTCATAGTAATCTGTTCGTTTTGTTTCAGTAGTCTAATAGCATATTTAACTTGATCTTTTGTTATTTTATAAGACTTAGAAGGTCTGTTAAGTCTTTCAATATGTTTGTATGCCTTGTATTTCATAATCCATCTTCTCAATGAAGACTTCTTACAATCAAAAATATCACATACTTCATCTAAACTAACATCATTTTGTAAATAGTACTTGACAGCAGTGATTTTATAGTCTTGTGTTTTATGTTTCATAATAATACACAATAAAAAATAAATATTTTGTGCCATTTTAAATCTTCAAGGGTGTAAATCATAAAATAAATTGGGTTCGAATATCAAAAAATGAAAATGCGATTGAACTCATTAAAGATAGGATAGAATACGAAAAATCATTGGGCGATGAATATAAATATCAAACAATCCATTTTGCACATACCGATATATACAATAAAATAAATTGGGGTAATATGACAAGAAATCATAACGCTATTGAACTGCTTAGAGAAAGAATTAAATATGAAAAGACACTTTCAAAAGAACAATATAGTAATTTGCGAAATAGAATTGATTGGATTGATAGTATGGGCGATGAAGCAAATAAAAACGCAATAATATTACTGAAAGATTTGCTTATAGAATAGCAATATTACATTTTATTATCATATATTAGATAATGCCTTTTAAAACTTTGACTAAAAACCTAATTATATCTTCTTCGTCTTCATCGTCTTCGTCATCTCCTAAGAAATCTTCGTCATCTCCTAAGAAAGCCTCTTCGTCTCCTAAGAAAGCCTCTTCGTCTCCTAAGAAAGCCTCTTCGTCTCCTCCTAAGAAAGATGTTCCTGAACAAGAAGAAATAGATAGATATATATATAATAAATTGCTGAATATAAAACGTGATAAAAATGCTATTATTATGGTAGGAGGGCCAGGTAGCGGGAAAACTTCGGGCGTTAAAATAGTATTAGATATGACAAAAAAGGGAATAGATGATTATGTAATTGTAAGCCCAGATGATGTTTTAGAAGATTTTTTCAATTCCGACAGAACAAAATATGCGGAGGCAAATAAAATTAACAATCAATTATATGAAAAAGCTTTGAAAAATAATTATAATATTATATTTGATAGAACAGGGACTAATTTTGAAGATTATTACGCAAATGTTATATCTAGAATAAAAGACAGTGGGTATAATGTCGTCCTATGTATTGTCTATAATAACTATACTAATGCAAAAACAAGGATAGAGGAAAGAACAGCTAAAACTGGAAGAGCCGTTAATAACGCTTACGCGAGAAGTTCTTATAGAGATTTGACATTCAATATACCAAAATATATAGCATTAAATTGTCAAAAAGTTGATGAAATTTTTTGCTTTGATAATACATCAACAAGTATAGAAGTAATTTATAGATCTAAATGTAAAAATAACGAAACCATCGTCTCTATTAATAATTTAATATAGATATACGCATGTGCAAGGATTATTACTTTATATAATATAAATAGGTTCTATTTTTATGTCTTATCTATAAAAAACTGATAAAACAGATAACAATATTATAATAAGCGCGACGCAAGAGAACCAATATAATATTTGCTTAGAGAATATCAAGAGAAACTAGTAGTAATTTGTCAAGGACATACGGACTTACTGCTAATATGTCAAAATCTATTCAGCGCCCCACACCTCCTCCGGCTCCCCCGATGACAGAAAAGATACTCAAAAATAATACACTAGATGTTATTATGAGCTTCTTGAAGGATGTAAATGAGAATGATAAAAAGGTATTTTACACTAAGTTTGCCAAAAAGTACAAGAATACTGATAAGCTTCTTGAAATTATTGAAAATTGTAAAACTCTTCAAGAACATAAAGAATTAAACCTAAATGTGAAAAATATGATAGAAGACTATATGATATATATTGAAGATGTCAGAAACACGACAGTTATTGATAAAAAACCGAAAAAGAAGAAGCCGATTTCTGCAGCAATTAAACGACTCGTTTGGAATACGCATATAGGCGAAGACATCGGCAAACACAAATGTCTGTGTTGTAAAACGACTGATATTACGCAAATGTCCTTCAATTGCGGGCATATTATAGCAGAGGCAAATGGTGGCGATTTGATTGTATCTAACTTAAAACCAATTTGCCAAAACTGTAATTCAAGTATGGGAACACGGAATATGAATGATTTTATGAAGAGTTTTAAATAGAATTATACTTAGGGTTCCTGTTCAATTTATTTTTAGATAATTTATATTTTTTATATTTATTCTTATTTAACCCGCCAGTAATTTTATCAAAACCCTTTGTATTTTCTTCAATCAGATTTATTTCTTTTCTTGTTAATTTAAAATAGTTATATAATTCTTTGTCGTTTGTAATATTATCTATATATGGCATATCTTTAAAAACTAATTCACTATTAAATCCCGACCATTTACATATCGTAAATATAAATCTAAAAAGTTTACTATTTAATACATCAACATATTTTTTATTATTTGTTAAATAATATATTTGATTTTGCGTAAAACCAAGCTTACCATTATCAAATATTGGTTCTAATTCAGATGGTTTATTCATTAATATTTTTTTTTTATCTGCTAATGGGTGTTTAATGGAAGAACATAAATTATTATTTTTTGTTGTATGTCTTATTGGATATATAAACTTTTTATTACAATTGTCTATTAAACTCTTTTTTATATGGGTATGTAAATACCCTGAACTTTCAAATGATATTTTTTCAAATTTATTGTTATAAAATTTATAAATAATTGATAAACTATTCTTTGATAATAATATAGGTAAAAATTTAATATCATTATTAATATACATATCATCACATTCGTATATATTTTTATTATACAAACATATTACTTTGGTATTCTTTTTATTTGATGTTTTTTTAATTAAATAATAACTAAAAGAACTCCCGACACCTTTAAAGTGTTTTTCGCATTCTTTTATATTTAAATGAATTATATAATTGTTGTAAAAAATATCCTTATGTTTACACCCTTGAAGATTTAAAATGGCACAAAATATAAAAAAATGATATTATATAAATATATTTTGTGAATAGATTAACATATATGCCTAGAAAATGTATCGTTTGTCAGAACAAACAACCTTACTTTGGACTACCTACTGATAAGGTAGCTCAATATTGTGGAAGTTGTAAGAAAGATAGTATGGTAGATTTGAAAAATCCTAAATGTATCGTTTGTCAGAACAAACAACCTTACTTTGGACTACCTACTGATAAGGTAGCTCAATATTGTGGAAGTTGTAAGAAAGATAGTATGGTAGATTTGAAAAGTCCTAAATGTATCGTTTGTCAGAACAAACGACCTTACTTTGGACTACCTACTGATAAGGTAGCTCAATATTGTGGAACTTGTAAGAAAGATGGTATGCTAGATTTGAAAAGTCCTAAATGCATCGTTTGTCAGAACAAACAACCTTACTTTGGACTACCTACTGATAAGGTAGCTCAATATTGTGGAACTTGTAAGAAAGATGGTATGCTAGATTTGAAAAGTCCTAGATGCATATCAGAATGGTGTAATACCTTTATTAGCAATAAAAAATACGAAGGTTATTGTGCATATTGCTTTATGCATTTATTTCCAGACAAACCAATGGCAAGAAATTACAAAACAAAAGAATTAGCAGTTGTTGAATTTGTTAAAGAACATTATACTCAAATAAATATTATAACTGATAAAATCATTCATGGAGGTTGTTCAAGACGGCGTCCAGACATATTGATAGATTTAGGTTATCAAATTCTTATTGTAGAAGTAGATGAAAACCAACATACATACTATGATTGTTCATGTGAAAATAAACGCATAATGGAACTATCACAAGATGTAGGATATAGACCAATAGTGTTCATACGATTTAATCCAGATGATTATGAATTGAAAGGAGAAAAATTATCATCGTGTTGGAGAATAAATAAAAATGGCATCTGTAGTATAAATGAAAGTAAACAAATAGAATGGAACACAAGATTAAATATATTGAAATGTACAATAGATTATTGGTTACAACATAAAACCAACAAAATGATAGAAATAGTACAATTGTATTATGATAATTTTGTACCATCTTAAATGTTCAAGAATTTAAATAGATTTCTTCTTTTATATTCTTAAAGTATGATTTATCTTTAATATTAATATTATCTCCGTGCTCTGTATTTTCATTAGTAAAATTAGTTATATTAAACTTAATACATATATCCCATAATTTTTCATATACAAAACCTTGTTTTGATTTATTATTATCTATTTTTTTAGAAATTTCATTACCATCATCATTATTAAATATACTTTCAATAACCTCCTTTGCTGTTTTATATTTTCTTTTTCCTAATTCTTTAATAAAATCCAATATAGTTTTTTTAGTTTTAATGACATTAGAAGTCTCTTGAATATTAGGAGATGTTATTGAGATGGGAGAATGTTGTTGTGTCTGTAATTTTATTAGCTTATCATTAAAATCTTTTATTTTTTTACGATTTTTTTCTGTATTATTAAAACAAAAATTATTTCTATACCTGCTGTTTGGATTACATAATTTACCTTTACTTTCACATATAGCTTTATTTTCTTCAGTACATATGTTTTTTATGGAAGACACACCTTTACTTGTCATATTCTCTAATAATATAATATTTATTAATATAGAATACGTCAAATTAAACAAAAAAAATATAAAAATATAAAACACATAGTATATATTTTTGTGTTGTCTAATACATTTTCATTTTTGCTATAGCTATTCCCGCTGATACTTGACTATCGATGAGAATGCTCTGAAGTTTCTTTCTCTTATTCAATAGTTTTTCCTTCAATTGAGATAGCTCGGCTTCATAAATCCAACGACGATTTCTGTTGCCATTCAAAGTATCCACGCAATTTTTGCCCAAATAAAATATTACATAATCACTTTCTTTAAGCAGAGCACTTTCTCCGGAATCATTAGCAAAGTTATCATAATATTCAGGATTACTATTGCCATAATATTCCATTTCCATCCACGCACAATCTATCGTGTATAGATCGTTGCGAATATTGTTCTGCTCTTCTTCGTTTTTTGCGATGTCGCAATAAACATCTTCGTCGCGGATAGCAGTATTATCTGCCATATATGCCTTGTAAATCTCGGTGGTTTTGCGCATGACATATTCGATGTCATCATTGAGGTAGAAGAGGGACATGCTAAGTTGCCAATTAATATAAACAGCCTTTTAGTCAATTTTTTATATTTTTAGATACTTTTAGAACATATTTTGTAAAAATTAAAACAGAAAAACGGAAAAATAATTGAATCAACAAAATACAAATAAACAACAAAATACATTATTAATTTTTTTTATTGATTTGAATTAACAAATCTCGTAGAGTTATAGATAATTCATAACCATATGAATCTACATTTCTTTGCGAATACTTCGATTTTGAAGCATATCTCGCAGGTTTCATTCCTATTTTACGCCAAAATGAAGGGCCACTTTGATTTACACTAACATCCGAATCTATATATATTAGCATATCTTGATCTAATTCTATATAAGGCCTAGAAGACCTGTTATTATCTGTTAAAATATATACTCCTTTTCTATCATTCCAATTATAATATACATAATTATAAAAATTTTGTAATAATACATTAGAATATCTTTTTCCTTGATATTCCTCATCTATATTAATACGCAATTGATAAGGCATATTTTTAGATACACTTAGACTAAACTCGCCGACAATGACATCATTATCTTTCATAATAGAATATATGTGTTTTTCGCGACTGTCATAATACCAATCAAAAGTTATATTTTGAGACATTACTTATATATCTTTTATATAAAAATAAATATAAAAATATATATATAAAAATATATATATAAAAATATATATATAAAATATAAAAATATATATATATATACTATCTAAAACGCTATCTAAATATCTTATCTTTAGATTTCATTTTCAATTGTAAAACTTGACTGTGCTATATCAATTCTAATATCCTGTATAATTTTCATCAGAGTCTCAGGATTTTCGTTCTTGAACTTATTCATCAATTCTTGGGCGATTTGCTTCGTTAAACTGGGCATTGTTTGTGATATTCTTTATATTATATTATTTATCATTTTTTACAATTAATTTATTATTTTAGAACATTTATATATTTTATAATACCATAATACTTGATACTTGATACTTGAAAAAATATAAAAATATATAACACACACACACAAACACAAACACACAAACACACAATCAAATTGTCGCGAGCTTATACAATCTTGAAGATACACACGTTTTTGGATAATTCTTTCCAATTTATCTTATTATCGCCAAGATTATTATATTGATTTGATGTAAGAGTTCTCTCATATTCTACTCGCTCTTTCAGCAATTCACCGGCATTTGGATTTTTAGATATATATCTCCATTTTATCATTTTTTTGTTATTCTCCAATATCTCAATCGCTCGCGGATTCTTAGATAAGCTAGAATAGAAATTGTTGCTTGATATCCCTTTAGGTTTATTTTTCAACATATCAATTGCGTTTGGATTTTTTGCCAATTCTGTCCAATGTATTCTCGCAGGATTAGCTTTCAATAATTCAATTGCGCCAGGGTTTTCTGACAAATGTTCCCACGACAACTGATTTTGCTCACCAAGCCTATAATAATCTTCTACACATAGACTTTTCTCATAATAATACCTTTGTTTCAACAATTCGCCGGCATTTGGATTACAAGATATATCTCTCCACGATATATTATAATGATTTTCAATCAACAATTCAATAGCTCCGGGGTTCTCGGACAATGTGAGCCAATCTATTTTATCTTTATTCTCAGATAACAATTTAATGGCTTTTGGATGCGAATTACTTGACAGCTGTATCCAATCAATTTTTTCATTGTCATTAAGCGTCATATAATACTCACTATTCTTCTCCAATTCAATTCTCTCCCTCAACAAATCAATAATTTGCGGATGCTCACAATAGCACAATCTATCGAACCATATCCTATATAGTCCGTTCTTATCTTTATTGTCTTCGTCGTCTTCATCGTCTTCGTCATCGCTGTCATCAGGATAAGGAGGTAATTGTTTCTCATACTCAATTCTCTCCAATATCATATCAACTACTTGTGGATTCTTATTATCGCATAGCGAACACCATACGATATCTTTGGGATATTTCTTCAAGATATCAATGGCTTCGGGATTCATAGAAAGTTTCAACCAATTAACCTTCTTATCATTGCTCAATTTGTTATATTCTTCTTTATTCATACTTTTTTCTTCTTCAATCTTTTCTTTTAACAAATCAATAGCACATGGATTTGCCGATAAGATACTCCAATCAAGATCATCTTTCTTAACCCACTCTCTCAAAACATACTTGGAAGGCAAGAGGCTCTTATAATTGCCTACAATTTGCTCAATGATATCATTTGGCAATTTGTTGAGCGTAATAGAAGCATCCTTTGTGTTCTCTTCATCAGTCGATTTAGTTGTAAGAAGTCTCTCAACAATTTTCGCCTGATTCACGGAGATTTCCGCCATTTTCTCAACAGAAATGAAGTTGCTACTCATCCTAACACTGATATGAGCTTTCTTTGAGACTACTTAGGTTCTTATGGAGGCTTGCTGAGGCTTGCTGAGGCTTGCTGAGGCTTGCTGAGGCTTGCGGGTGCTTGCTGAGGCTTGCTGGTGCTTGCTGAGGCTTGCTGAGGGTTGCTGAGGCTTGCTGGTGCTTGCTGAGGCTTGCTGGTGCTTGCTGAGGCTTGTCTGATACTACACGTGACAGTCGGGTACAGGCTGTGCTAAAAAATGGTATTTTGCCTGTCAATTTTTATATAGGGGCGGGGGATTTTATAGCATTTTTGGTTTCCGCTGCTAACCTAAAAGTTTCAAAATACCCCCATTATGAAACATAAAATAAAAATAAAAAAAATATTAATATTAACCTTTAAGGCTATATTTTCTAATTGCTAATTAGTGTATCATTAAAATTGCAATACTAAATAATTATATCAAAATATCCTTATTACTTATTTATAAGTAATGTAGCAGATGATGCTAATATAAAGATAGAATATTAATATATATAATAACTAATATAGATGATTATATCAATAGGTCTTCAGTGTACTAATTATATTTATAAAAAAAATTTTAAACCTTCATATTATTTACCATTTGATTTGATGTTTGCTACACCTTCATTTGTTTATGATATGTTAAAATTATTGCTTGAAAAAAATATGGATATAGAGATTTTAGTTAGAGAGCATTTCTTTTATTGTAAAAAAAGAGCAAATATGAATAATTCTATATGGCCTATAAAAGCAGAACATTATTATACTTCCGATGAAGGTTTTGCCCTATATAACGAAAAATACAATGTTATATTTCCTCATGATGAAAACAATGAAGAAACTATTCATAAATATATTAGAAGATTTACAAGATTAAAAGATATTATATTAAATACGAAAGAATGTTTATATTTTTTATATACATCTCAATCATCATTAGAAGAAGGAAATTTTACAATAGATAACAAACAAGTTGTATGTTATGTATATAATAATTTATCAAAAATATATGATTTAATTGGTAAGTTTAGAAATAATTATAAAATGATTGTATTTGATTCAATAAATGAAGAACCTTTACATTTATTAAATGAAAATATTATATATTGTAAATTAAAAAAATGTAATTATTTAAATGATTTAATACCCCAGATGAACGAATATAAGTATTTATTTGAATAAATATTTTACTTAATCTTCTCTAAAAAATATATTATCAATTTTTAATTTTGATTATATTTAACTATAATTATTATATATATTATTATTTAATTATTATTTAATTATTTAATAACTTTACCATATTGTATAATTTTTCCAGTCTTTAATTTTATTTTACAATGAATAGATAAGTTAAATATATAACACATTTTAATAATTTCTTTTGCCGTAGAAGATGCTTGCTTGCGTTGAATAGATAAATTAATATCAGGATACCATTTATATCCTTCAATATTATATTTGCAACATTTAAAATTAAATGTTGTAATTTCTAAAAATTGCTGTATATTAATTGATTTTATAATATCAATAAAAATCTTCATATATTTATTATTATTAGAAATAATTTCATCATTAATATTTTTGATTATACAATATTCAATATTAGAATGTGTAAAATCATTACTTATAAACTCATTCATAGACATAGTAGGAGGATTATTATTGATAAAATCTTCTGGTGTCCAGAGTTCTTTATACATCATATCATAATCCATATCTTCTATAAAAATATTAAGCAATATTGTAATTAAAAATAAAAAATATATTATCAATTTTTAATTTGGATTATATTAAACTATTTTTGCCATTATTATATTAACTTATCTATCCTATAGATTATGTAATTATTCACTACTATCATAGCCTTCACCTTATTCAATGATTTCATTTGCTTCACTCGTACCACTTGCTTCACTTATAGAATCATCAATTTCAACAGAACTCATTTTAATAATGCTATTGATACACGCACGCGCTTGCTTCTTATTATTCTCTATCTCTTTTTCTAATCGTTTAATAAGCTCATCATTAAACTCGCAATACTCAATGATTTCTTGCTGGCGTTCAAGTGATGGGATGGGGATTTTAAACTCTTTAAACTTATTCATATCTATATGACCTAAATTTGTGGAATATTTTGCTAATTTTTGTATATTTAACTGTTCATTTTTCAAATAATAGTATAGATATTTTAACATTACAAAATTATTATTTATTATTTTTACAACTTCTGTATTGCCGGATGATTTACCATTAACTAAATATACTTTTCCTATACCGTGTGATAAACTTAATGGATTTGAAGAATTACCTCCTGATTTAATAAATAATAAATATTCAATATCATCAAAACAGAATGTATTATGTGTTCCAGATGGATTAGATACACTCGCTTTATAAAATGGATATTCTCCTGTATTTGAAATTTCTTTTGAATTCGTATTTCCTTTTATAGACATATTACAAACCTCCCCAAGCGTCTTCGCAACATTCTCACCAAATATTTTTTGATTATTCAAACAAAACTCGTTCAGTTTCTTCAATTCCGCAATTTTCTCATTACTTGTCTTGTTAGCTTTTTCGTATATGAAATCTAAATATTTAACGATTTCCTCCTGTCTTTCAAGTGATGGGATGGGGATTTTAATATTAAATAAATCTTCTTCAACAATAGATTTTTGATTAGCACCTTTATAATATTTTTGCAACAATTCTATATTATGAAATAGATAGTAATATACATATTTTGTATATAATACACTATCGTTTGATTTAAAATGCAATGTTGTTTCACCTACATTATATTTATCATATCCAAAATATACCATAGCTTTTCCAGAGCCATTTGTTTTATTAATTACAATACCTTCACCTGTATAATCATATGTATCTAAATATAAATTACCAAGTATTGAACAATAATACAAGGGATATAATCCATTTTCTTTACCATCTTTGCTTTTTTTCTTTTCGCCTTTAATTATTTTACAAACCTCTCCAAGCGTCTTTACAACAACACCTTCTTCATATTCAATAGATTCCGAATCATCTTTCATGTATTCGGCATAATTAAGTGAATATGAATTACTTGCAATCTTCTCAATAGGAACTTCTACAAGTAGATTTTTAACATCTTTATATTTATCTTTATCATCTTTCTTATGATAGCAATCATAGAATTTTACAGATGTTGTCTGATGTGTCTTAGAAAACTTATAATCTCTTCCAAGTTCTTTCTGTGTTTTAGAAACCCTTCTTTTAATTTCAATAACTTCTGTTCCTTCTCTCTTCTTAATAAAGTAGAAGATACAGGTTTTAATCGATGTATGTTCAAATATTCCAGATGGTAGATAGATAATCTCTTTTAAATCGCATGTTTTAAGAAGATATTCTCTGATAGCTACCAATGTAGCATTATTTTTAGAAAATAAATCTTGACCATCGGGCAATACTACAGCGCATTTTCCATTAATCTTCAACATATAAATAATTGCCTGAATAAACAGCGATACAGCATTCTCTGTCTTAATAGGCACATATTCATTTTTATACGAAATATCGAAATCGTCATATTTTAATCCTTTGATACCAAATGGCGGATTTGCGAGAATATTGTCGAACTTTCGCAATATAGGTTCGCGGATACTATCGCCTCTGTCTAGCCTTTCAAACATATAACCTGATGAAATTAACATATTTGAAACAGCCAATTGATATGTATCGGGTTCAATCTCTTTGCCATATATACCTTCATTTTTGATAAAATCCCAATCGAGCTCAATATTTTTAATACGAGCCTGCTTTAAAATCTCTCTCGTATATTCAATTAAAAACCCTCCTGTTCCCATAGTAGGATCACAGCAAGTATCAATCTTCCCGTCAGGATATATTTGTGGGCTAATCAATTTAACCATAATTTTTTTAACAAAAGGTTGCGTAAAGAATTGCCCCAACACCTGGCCGGTCATAATGCTTTTAATAGTTTCTTCATACGCATCACCCAATACATCCTGTTCAGTTTCGGGCAAAGTATTCAAAATCTTAATAATTTTAATATATGTTGATTTATGTTTAATATCAAACCCCTTGCCTTTCAAGAAAATATTTTTAGTAGAAGGATGGGAGCTTAAAATATCATCCCATAGATGCTTAATATTTGTCGGAATATTATCCTCTTTTTCTTGCGATAGTTTGCTGAATCTTACAATTTCCAACAATTTGCTCTTGTGTCCGCTAACAAACTCATCATCAATATGACTAAAATCATAATCATATTCATCAATATCAATTTTATTACCCATATACGGTTCAATCATTTTCAATATCAATAAATATGACATATTACGCAATGCCTTATCGCCTGTTAAACCCTCGTTATCTCTTAGAGCATTCAGGCATTTGTCAAAAATATTTATAAGTATGCGTTTTGTATCAGTATTTTCAACAATACTCTTTTTAATTTCTAGCATTTCATTCAATGTAATACAAGGCGCCTTCTTATTTATATGTTTATTATAATCACATTTTTGATTAAAAATCTTCTTGCACAATTCACAGGTATATTGCTTAGGCATCCTTTCTATTATTAAGTAATATATTCTTTAAATAAAAAATAATCAATTTTTATAAATATTTATATAAAAAGTTTTTTTGTCTTTTTGCTTTTCGCTGTTAGCTTTTAAATCGCAATACCTCTCGCTTTTTTCTTATTAGAGAACGCTATAATATCCCTCAAATCCTTTACATTATAATATTCAACCCATAGTCCATTTGGTGGAAACTGCGAATCTATTTTACACAACCCAGTGCATACAATAGATAAATCTAAATAATTTTTTTTAATTTTAGGAGATAGCGATAGATATTCTTTAACTTTATCTTTACATGTTTTTAAATCATAATATATACGTTCAATACTTAAATATTCTATCCAGTTTGTAAATTGCCCTTTGAATACTATTTCAGGTTCTGGCGATAATCTACTATCATTTTCGCATAACTTATAATATTCCTCTTTACTTCTAATATTTTTACTTGCTATAATTTTCCTTGCCTTCTCGTATGTCATAGAAAGCGTCATTCGTTTAACTGTTTTTAATCTAAGCTTTTGCGTAAAATCATTATCATAGTCTCCGAAACTTTCTATTAATATATTTGGCAATAAAGGCTTATATCGCCGACCTTCTTTTTTTATATCTATATTAAACACTTTAATTTTTTGTGTTATCGTTTCGTCCTCTAAACCCATCTGATAAATAACCTCTCTAACTTTTTTCAAATCTGGATTATCATTTTCCCATAAATCATCTTTGTTCAAAATAGGTAATATAATTTTAGTTATTTTATCAGACTGATTCTTATTTTTTCGGCTCGCTCTTAGTACTGACTGAAGTATCCTTATATTTGAACTCATATTCTCTGCACATACTACAGCATCCAGCAAAGGAAAATCCCAGCCTTCGCCCAAACAATAAACGCAAGATATTATACCATATTTAGCCTTTTCAAACTTATCAATTATATCTTTCTGTTCGCTGGCTTTATGATTGCTATGATATGCCGAATAATATAATCCAGGTAATATAAAGTATTTATCTTCTATAAGTAATTTAATATATTCTGTTATTTTTATAGAATTACGCATATTGTTAGAATATATCAATAGATGATGAGAATGATTTTCAAATATGCTTTTTAAAGATGCGAATGCGCTCAAAAACAATCTTTTATCATTCTCTTCGATAATCTTAAATCTATTTAAATGATATTCTAATTTATCTGTATCAGTAGTAATACTTTGTATAACATAATCGCAAATAATATTCTCATTAATAGCCCATAATAAACATTTCTTATCAATTATATCGCCGAAATATTGAACATTATCATTTGATATAATAACATCGACATCACTTATATTCTCCTTGTTTTCTAATATTTTCAAAGTGGCTGTAAGCGATAGCTGTTTATGCGATTGTATTTTTAATATATTAATATATGATTTTTGTTTATTATTAATATTGTAAGATGTTAAATGATGCATCTCGTCTAATATTTTGATACGAGGAATTATTTGCGTTTTTTCAAAAGCTTCTTTAACTTTATAAGAAGAGGCATAAGTTGTTATTATAATAAAGCAATCTTTATTTTCCAAAAACTCTATTATATCTCGTGATTCTATATTTTTACAAACAATAAATACAGGTAAGTCAGGTAATATTGAATTTATTGTATTTTTCCATTGCTTTAATAGTAATATATTAGGTACTCCAATTACAATAGTATTACTTTTTAATTCCTTAGCAATCCACAAAGATATTAGAGTTTTACCAACACCGCATATTAAAGCCAATATACCTTTATCATTAAATTGAAAATGTAATAGTGCTTTAGATATAATATCTAATTGATATTCTCTGGGAATATAAGAGATTATCATAGAATCTTCAACATTGTCTATGTATATATCTTCATTGTCTTCGCTACTATAGCTTTCTTCACTTTCACGATAAACAATATCGCAACAATCTTTGCTATCTCCTAGAGCAACATGGCTACTGTTCTCTTTACTTATTATAAACTTACTTGTATCTTTATCAATATCTCTATTATCAGCTTTATTATCAGCTTTACTATCAGTTTCACATTCAGTTTCACATTCAGCGTCTGTGTCATCTGTATCACTATCATACAGTTTATCTCTGTCGGTACGAGCAAGATTAAAAATTTCTATGTCATGTAGCGTTTTATATTTGATATTGTGTTTTTTAAATAGGGGCTCGATATAATTTATGACATCCTTTTTGTAAAACTCTTTGCCAGCATTTTTATATAGATTGAAATGTTTCAACTCCTTAAATACCATTTTTTCACATTTTTCATTACAATAGTCGTATATTTCATATACATATTTGAAATGACCCCTAATTATTTCACTAGTTATATAGTTTGCCTCTCTATCAGGTATATTTCGCGTCGTTCCCAATTTATAACAATCATGTATATCACATAATTCATTAGACCGTACATAGATATACCCAGTGATTTTATAAGTCTCTGGCATATCAAGATTATATATTTTATATATATAAATAATAATTATCTTGTAGTTAAATCAATTTTTAATTTATGTCGTAAAATAATATGTGCAGATATAAAAAATGACAGCTTATTTTATATTTTATATTTATTATAAATAATGATGAATGCGAACTTTAATAAAATGCTCAATGGTGAATATTTGATTCCTAAGTTTATTGACCAGCAAAGCGATTATTACATAAACTATTTGAAAACTGGTACAGTTCCTGGGGCAAAAATAGATGATATGAGTGCCTTGGTTTCTACTATCATATTTAATAATCACGGTGTAGTAATACCTTTTCAATATAAACTAAGTGATGAGCAATTCAAAAATTATGAGAAAAATAAACACGATGTTATTGATACACTGGTATGGTATATATTTGATTATAATGTATGTCGCCATTTTGTAGAGGAATATGGGATATTCAAGATAATTGCCTTGGTAATCGCAGAATATGGAGCAGAAAATACAGCACACCTATTCAAGAATAAAAATGAGGATGAATTATATCACAGTTATGCTTATTATATTCTTTTAGAATATTTTGATAATATTGTGTATCTTTCAAATAACAAGGAGGCTGAGGCAACTGCTGAAGACATTGAAAAGCTTGAAAAACTAATAAAAGAGATTAGTAAAAATAAAACAGCGATGATAGTGTAGTTAATATTTAAGAATTTAAGGATTTCTTATGAAAACTATGTTGGGAATATTTTTAGAAATTGTTTGCGTTCTTCACAAGTCATAGCACCGATTAGAATGTTAATGCGCGAAATAACATTTAAATTATCATTGCTATTCATTAGGCTTGTAATAACATTATCTTTATTTTTTTCCAATTTATTTTTAATAGATAGAATCCTCTCTAATTTGCTAATGTTATTTTCGGTTATAAGGTCGTTTGTCGCGACATCATCATTGAAGAACCTGATTAAATCGTTTTCAATTTGATAATATATATAGAAGAGTCCGTCAACATCATAATCATATCCCTTCTTTTCGTATTCTGCAATAATAGTCTCTTTGGCATCCTTATAATCTATTATATCAGCTTCTAAATCTTTGGAAATAGGATTCCTTATTTTAGATAAGATGAGAGTTTGTAAATCAAGATTTAAATCATTAAAATACGCGAAATGACGAGTAATATCCATACTCGCGTTTATCCTTGTATATATCTTTATCTAATATCATTATATCATTTTTTTATATTATCGCAAATATTATATTATCGCAAATATATATAGATATGGTATCAAAAAACAAGAGTTGTTTAGGAAGCAAGATATGTTTTGAAGATAGCTACGCGATTGATATATTTATTAAATCTATTAGATATATTATAATAATAGCTCCTCTTGCTATTGGTATGACTATTGGTGCTATATATGGCAAAAAATGGGGCGAAGATAAATATAAGAACTTGAAAAAGCCCGATCTTAATCCGCCAAATTATGTCTTTGGTATAGTATGGCCTATATTATATCTGTTAATTGGTGGTATATACAGTTATGCCCTATATGATTCTAAATGTATTCCGCGAGGCATAGCAGATTGTGCGACAATAGTATATTATAAGGACTTGAAATACTGGGTAATACCTATGTTAGCTTTAGTATTCAATTTCTTGTATATCCCCGTATTTTTCGGAGAGAATGGGCTATTCAATGGACTCGTCATAATAATTATGAGCTTAATATTCGCCGTACTTACTCTATTACAATTTGTATTTCAAAGCAATTACTATGAATATACAAATATTTTTGCGATGATTGCCCTCGTCCCTTATATACTATGGCTATCATTTGCTACATATCTTTCATATAATATCTATATATTGAATAAATAAGAGATGCGCATAATAAAAAGTATATAAAAAAGTACTGGATATACATCTTCAAGGAATTTGATGAATAAATATTGCGTTGCCTTTGTATGTGATAAAAATTACTTTGATAAGTTTGTAAATACCTGTAATCAGCTGATTAATGCAGGTAAATATAAAGGTAATATTTGCCTAATAATAGGCGATGATTTACAAGGAGACAAGGTGATCGAATGTGATTTTATAAAAAATAACAATGTCATAATACAGTATTTTCCAAATATTCATTTTACGAAGGAATTTTTAGAAGTTAATAATAGAATAAATTGCGACGGAAGAAATATAACTAAGAGTTTTCAATGGCATAAACTCAATTTATTCAATGTATTTTTTAAGCAATGGGATTATATTTTATATTTAGATTGCGGAATGAATATATTTGATGATATATCACCGATACTTGATGAGGCTACTAATAATACATTATTAGCACATTCTGATTCATATCCTACATACGAATGGAAATTAAATAATCAGTTTGACAAAAATATTGCATATTATTTCAATAAACTTACTAATAAATATGATTTGAATATTGACTATTTTCAAACAACAATAATGCTATATGATACAAACATAATAGAAAGCGATACATATGATAATTTACTAAACTTATCACACGAATATCCTATTAGTAGAACGAATGAACAAGGTATAATTGCATTATATTTTACGAATATCAAACCATTGTTCAAACAAATAAAAGTACGAAATGAATATACGCACTTTTATGATTATTTACGACGCTCCAAAGAGAATAAATACATAATGTTAAAGACAGTTCCTGATATCTAACAGTATCTAACAGTATCTAACAGATATATAAAAATATGCTAATAATTGATATTATAATGGTAAAATATATAATAAAGATAAACTGTACAGGAAAAAAAGATTTAACATTTAATGGTATAGCAATAAGAGTAGCAAAGAAGAATCTTCATCAGAGTCCTCCAGATATAACACTCGGTTATATATCATGTATTTTTCCTTATATAAAAGAGCTTAAGATAGTATATAAAAAGTTTGATAAAATAACAATAAAGCGTTTGGAGTTTTATTGCGAGAATGAAACAGACTTGAGCGATGAAGATTTCATTCATTTAATAGAGGTATTAAAGAGACTGGGATTTGCTTCTGAAAATGATGTTAAAATAAGCTATTGTAAAATAGATAAATATATTGATGGTAATAATGTAATGCGCGAAAAACACGAAGAGATTTTAGCATATACTTTTACATCCCTAGTAAAAATAGTAAGAGTAAAGCGAAAGAATAGAAAAAGAAAGCCTGAGCGTTCAATATATACAACGAAACTATTATATGTATGTAAAAACCTTGTAGTATAATAAAAATTGATAGTATATAATAGATATATCTAAATATACTTAGATATAATGGAGTTGCGAGATATTGATACGACTGATATGGAAATCTATAATACTATTATAGTAGAGAAGATTTATAAAGTAGCTTTCTTAGCTTTCTGGGCATTATTTTCGCAAATATAGTGAGTCTTATTGGTGGCTATCCATAAAAACTGAACCATAATCTATATAGTCTTTTGTTATTATGATAAAGACCCATTTTGTTTTTTATCTTATTTATTTTTCTTTCTATATGCAAAATATCTTCTTCATATAAATCAGCAACTTTATCTAATACTGTTGTTGTCAGGTCGTTTCCTAACAATCGCAAATAATTGCCCTTCATTATATAATAAGCGCGATATATTTTATATACTAATTCTTGGATTCTAAATAAATTTGCTCTAAAATAATAAAAAAATATAAAAAATTGATACCCTTATATATAATATTACTATATCAAGTCGGCAAAACAATAGTATATACACCAGTTAGTCAGCAAGCGTGTAAGTCTGCGAGTCAGCAAGTCAGTAAGTCAGCGTGCGTGTAAGTCTGCTAGTCAGCAAGCGAGTAAGTCTGTGAGTCTGCGAGTCTGCGAGTCAGCAAGCGAGTAAGTCTGCATATAAACCTTTATATACTATGTTTTGCGGTGATGATAGCTATACATTAAAGATGTATTCGACGAATATTTATAAGAACAATCCGAGTCTTAGGAGGACTGAGTGTATGAAAATAGCACTTAAAATGCTAAAAGATGACAAAAAGCTGAGAAAGTTCATTCACAATAAGTCTATATATATCAAAAAGTGCAATCCTGATATGTCGTATGCTGAATCTATTAAGACTGCTCTTATAGAATGGAAGAAATTGAAGCAATGCTCTTGTTAATGTGTTTTAACATAGAAATTACAGGATAACGTATTATATTTTTATATTTTTTATTTTTATAAGAAGATATATAAGATATATAAGATATATTTGATTATTAGATATAATAATGTATCAAACTACGATAAGGAATAAGAAAAAAAGTACAAATATTGCCAAAAATTATGTTATAGATGACGAGTTTGAAGAATATGCTTTATCTAAGAAATTGCTTGGGAATTGTCGTGTATCTCTAATAACAAATAGCGGTGATGAAGTAATTGGAATAATTCGTGGAAATATGCGAAAGTTCAATAAGCGTGTTCTAATTGAAGTTGGAGATATTGTTGTAGTATCAAAGAGAGATTTTCAAACAAATAAGGTAGATATTGTTCATAAGTTTAATTTGGAGCAAACACAGCAACTCATTAATAATAAAGAGCTATCAGATGTTTTAATTAATCAATATTATAAAAACTCTAATAAATCAGATAAATCCGACAATAATGATGATACTCATATAATCTTTGACAATAAAGAAGAAGATAAAATAAATAACGCAACAGATAATAATACATACCAAGTTCATATTAGTGATTCAGATGAAACTGACAATACAGACGATGACAACATAGATGATATTTAATATACACAAGACGTATTATATTACTTGCTGTCTATTCCATTCTTCTGCTAAAACTAGATATGTCTTTTTATTTGAGAGAAATGGATACTGTTTTCTAATTTTATAATAATTATCCTTAATAAATTGTTTATATTTACACAGATGTTCATTTTTATTATTTTTTGTTTTTGCTAATAATTCTGCGATTACTACACATTCTTCTATATCATTTTTCATATCCATAATAATATGTAAATTATTGTTAAATTATATTATAATTCTATAAATCAATTTTTTTTAATTTTCTTCATTTTACAATTTTATAAAATTAGGTGTCTTTTAGCCTCTTAATAGCCTCTTAATATTTATTAAAAATACTTAGATTAATATAGAATAACAGAGCATTTCTTGAGACACAGGATTTTTAAAATTTTTTCATTTTTAAATTTGAGTACATCTCTTGATTTATTTTGTAATTTCCAAAAAACTTTTGAAATTTTTGAAAAAACAGAAAGATGTACTCAAATTTTATTTTTCAATTTTTAGAAAATTCTAGTGTCTTTTTAGGACATCATAATGATAATAAGAATGTCTTAAATTCTCTTAAAACCTTTTCATTCCATTTTTATAAAATCTATAGATAGTCTCTCAATAGCCTCTCAATAGCCTCTTAATAGCCAACGCAATAAAACCGCGTTTTGGGGACGGTTCATCCCATATATAAAGAATATTAAGTATATTACAATAAATATGAAGCATTATTGGATTAATATAGAGAAATGTTATGATAGAAGAAAGTATATGGAAGAGCAGTTTAATAATAAAAATATAGATAATATTCGTATAGAAGCAGAAACGCCAGAAACTATTAAAGATTATCTTATTAAAAGAAATCCAAAATCTGAAGCAGCTACACAAGAGGAACTTAGTTGTATTATTTCACATCTTAAAGCTATAAAGAAAGGATATGAAGACGGAGAACAATATTTTTGCATTGTTGAGGATGATATGGTAATTGAAAAAATTAACTTTAAAAAAATATTTACATATATGAAAATTGCCGAAGAGAGTTTAAAGGAATCCGGTGAATCTATTGAGATATTACAATTACATACAAACGGACATCCCAGTGTTATCAAGATGTATAATGAACATTTTTTGAAAAAGAATGAACTAATAAAAATAAGAGATTACGATTATCCGTCTGCTGGATATTATTTAATTTCTCGTCAAGGAGCAAAGAAATTGCTTGACAAATATGTTATAGATTCTGCGTCTTATGATCTATCTCATAAAGAATGCGAATGGTCGGCAGCAGATAATATAATATATATTGCCATTAATTCCTGGATACTTACATATCCTATAGCAATTTCTAATGTTAATTACGGTAGTACTATACATCCAGAACATCTATATAATCACGAATATTGTAATAATGTAAATAGAGAAATATGGAAAAAAAATAATCAATTCAAGCTTTTTATCTAAATAATCGCATAATTTATAGAAATTATTTTTTTTTACTAATACAACTATCTTCGCTATAAGAAGATGGCATATAACTATGATAAAATCCTTCATTGTCTTTGAAAGATTCGCGTTGTAATCTCTTGCTATATTTAAAATCAAGCTTAGTCATCTTATTATGGTCATATAATTTCATAATAATTGTTTGTAACGGAGCATCTCCCCAACGGCAATAAAAGATGCTGCCATTCTCGTTAATTTTATTAATAATATCAGTAATTTCAGGCGTCTTCCATATTTTCGTTCTAGTAATAAAGAAATTATTATAATACATTACTGGCATCGCCATATTAACAGAATTACCTTCGTATTCCTTGTTATTTAAGGCATTATATAGTTTCTTAAATTTTGAAAAATGCGGACTTCCACTATCTAAAGAATGCTCCATAAATAATTCGGATAACTTATCAATCTTGTTAGGCACGGCGCTTTCAAAAAACTCCTTCATACCGTAATTACATATGCTACAATCCACGTGTATAAGATTAGACATATAATTATGATCCTTCTCTTCTATCATTTTAAATATATCGGTATTGATAGGCTCCTCAATTATACTATCATCATCCAGACGCATTACATAATCATATTGTTCGCAATATTTTATAAAATGATTTATCCAAAAATTACACATTAGTCTATAATTTTTATTTCTCCAATAAGGAACTGGTGCGGCTTCTAAGCATCTATTTAATTTATCTGTGTCTATATTCGCAGGGACATCAAAATCACTGCCATCTATTTTCTTAAAATCTACCAAATATCTATATTCTTTCCGAATAGATGTAGTTATTTCGCTAATCGCATCAATATCGTAATCTCCTTGATGTAGAATAACGACAGGATATTTAAATCGGGCATTAAAGTTTCTAAATAAAAAATATAGCGAGGTTTTTAGATATATCTTGCGTTCAACGGTATTTTGGGTTAATATTAATATCACAGATTTAGACATTTAGTTTATATATAATTATATATTTGCATATATTTGCTTATATATTGATTTTGTCATAAAGATTATATTTATTATATAGTTCATATTTTTCCATATCGCCGTGTATATTATTGCTGTTTATAATGAGTGCTGTGCTATATAATGTAATATCACATTCCTTGTTTTTATTGATATATATAGGATAATGTATAATTATGAATTTATCATCTAATCTTTCAAATATTGCCATCTCTTTATTAATGTAAAAAACGATTCTATCTTTGTTTATTATTAATCCCATAAAGATAATAGGGTCTTGAAGAATATCTTCGGATATATCTTTAATATAATATTTATTTGAATTGATATCTAATACAATATCATAGGTCTTTTTATTATTTGATGAATAACTATAGATATCATTTAATGTCCCATAATTATCGTCAATATTTATTGATTCGCCTTTATAACATCTCGGCTTATTGTTTTCAATTATATTTATATATATATTTTGGTAATCATAACTATTTATACATATCAATTGACCTTCTTCTGTTTGAGCCTTTCCCTTTATTTCATTCACTTTTAAATAAAAGAATACAGCAAGCTCATTTATTATATCATTATCTCTGTTATCTAAGCTATTTCTAATATTATTTATTTCAACGGTAATATCACTTAAATTATATCCATATATACTGGGATTAAACGGAAATCTATGTATTTTCGGCGAATTATCTATTGATACTGTGAAATCCCTCATATCATTATCCTTATTCCATTGAAAATGCTCTATATTAGAGCGATTATCTGCTTTCTCAAAAGAGGATATTAACATCTTCAACGAGGGCGATTTTAAAAAGCTCGCTATTTTGTATTTATTAACTATATCTTTTTCATATATTATATGCTTATAATTCTCATCTCCTACTTTTATATCTTCGCTCGTCATAATAATATTCTTCTCGGCAGCCTTTTGCTCTTGCTCATTTAAATTATCAATAGCTCCAAACTCTTTGTCATCTTCATAATGCTCTATTATAATATCATTTTTGTTCTTAATGATATCCTTATTAATATTTATTAACAAATCATAATATATAATTATTAATAATACAATAAGTATCCCAAACAATAAACTTACAGAATAAATTAGATTTTCCATATTATATATTCTTATTCTAATATATCTTAATAAAAACAAACTTTATAAAATATCTATAAATATAAATATAAATATAAATATATATATAAATATATATAAGAAATATTATTGTATTATAATTTATACAATATGGAAGGTTTAAACATAAATAATATGGATTTAATGGCATTTCTTAACAGTATGAATAAGGTATCAAAGGCTGATAAAAAGAAGAAGAGTAAAAAATGTGTTATTAAAGAAAGCAAGGAATCGCATGATTCCGAAAATGTTGCTATAAATAAAGATATTGAAGAATGCTGTGAAATTAAAGAAGAAAGCGACACAGACACGAGCTCGGAAGAACAAGAAAAAAAGAAAACTAAGAAATCCGATAAAGTTAAAGATACCGAAGATGATGATGACGAAGATGATGACGAAGATGATGACGACGATGATGATGACGACGATGATGACGACGATGATGAAGACGATGACGATGAAGACGACGATGATGATGACGATGACGATGAAGACGACGATGAAGACGACGATGATGACAGTGATGAAGATGAAGACGAAGATGATGATGTAAGAGACCTTGATATATTGACAAATGAGAAATTATATAGTATGCTAAATACTTTTTTTGTTGATGAATATGGTGTAACTATAGCTACATCAATGTCAAATATTTCATATGAGTTACATAATCTAAATAAAAATCTAAGTAAACTATTAAAGAACAAAAAAGATGTATAATTATAATAAAGAAGACAACTGTTGGCTATGTAAAAAATGCAATAAATATATAATGAATTGTATAGATATCGACCATCACAATAATATAGAACATCCTAATTTTGAAGATAAATACATTAAATCCTGGTATATTTATGGTAAACAAGGATTATCACCTTATGATTAAGTAGGAATATACGACAAATTAAATGAATCAGACAAATGAAGACCATAATTTTTTTTCCAATTTATGATTAGCACCTTTATCATCTTTTAAATATAATCCATAACGCCCTATATGTAATTTAAAAGGCTTTTCCAAATGAATCACTGCTTTTGGTAAAGAAGATATAAATGCTAAATCTGATTCATTTAAATCATCAAAAGCCTTTTTTTTCCATTTTAAATAAGAATCAATATTTGTATAAGAATTATTGCTCTTATTATAATAACAGGGTCCGTAGCGAGTAGTAATAAAACCGTCCTTATATTCTGGCTTAATCTTATTTATATTGGATTCCAAAGTATCTTTAGTGGATGGTACAGATGGTAAGGCTTGAAGAGACTTTGAGATTTTTGAATATATATCATCTAATATATTTTTCTTATTGTTTTTCATATTAATTATATCATCGAGGTCTCCTTCCATTTTGGATGTAAATTTTAAATCACATAAATATGGCATTACATTAAATATATACTCTATTACATTAATTCCAAGTTCCGTAGGTATTAATAAATCCTTACTATTTCCTCCCAAGTTTATCTTTTTTGTTTCTGTTATAATATCATCACTTTTATTCTTCTTGATAAAGCTTATTATATTATATTCTTGCTGAGGATTTTTCCCAATTTCTACATATTTTTTCTCAATCAATTTATCTATAATTGACGCATAAGTAGATGGCCTTCCAATACCCTCCTTCTCCAATTGTTTAATTAATTGTACTTCATTATATAGCGAAGGGATATTATCAATAAACCCATTTGATTTATATTCATACGAATAACATTCAGGATTATTATCAAGCATCTTAATAAACTCTTTACAATTCTCCGTTTTCTCTCCATATACAATCTTAAATCCCTCAAATGTCATAAATGATCTTGTGCTTTTAAATAAATATTCTTTATTTTCTCTATGCGAAGAAGTCATTAGCATTACTATATCAGTATATGACGCATCACTCATAAGAGATGCGATAGTCCTCTTTCTTATCATATCATATAACTTATCGTGATTAGATGATAACGCACCTGTTCCATTACAAGATATAATATTTGGATTTGTTATTCTAATAGCCTCGTGGGCTTCTTGGGCATTATTGATTTTTGATTTAAAACTCCTATATTTAGCGTATTTGTTATCATTATCATTATCATTATCATTAGCATCATACGTATTTTTAATATAGTTTATAATAATATTCTTGGCATCATTTGAAATATTAACAGAATCTGTGCGAATATAAGAAATTAGACCATTTTCATATAAATCCTGAGCATATTTCATAGTAATTTTTGCGTTCCATTTGTATTTATTATAACAATCTTGCTGCATTGATGTTGTAGTATAAGGGGGAGGAGGTGATACAGTATGAATTTTAACATCATATTTAATAGAATATTTGACATTAGTTCTTAGTTTTTCCATAATACTTTTTGTTATCTCGATATCATCTATATTATCGTGATTTATTAGAGAACCCATAAAATAACTCTTTTTATCTTTTTTGTCAAATATAAACTTACATTCAATATTCCACCGCTGTAATATTTCGCTATTCAATATCTTATTGCGCTGATTTATACACATAATCAATGCGGCATTTTGAACTCTCCCTGAGCTCAAATAATTTTTATTAAACTTAGACCATAATATAGGCGATACTTTGTATCCTATCATTCTATCAACAATTCGTCGGGTTTCCTGAGCATTAACTATATTCAAATCAATATCGCGCGGATTGCTTATAGCTCCTTTTACAGCTGTTTCAGTAATTTCATTAAAAGAGATACGATAACACTTCTTATTTTTAATTAAATCGGCAATAGAATCTTTAATATTATAGGCTATTGTTTCTCCTTCTAAATCCGGGTCAGTTGCTATATAAATAATATCTGATTTTACAACACAGCCCCTAATATTACTTATAACTTTAGGATTTGTCTTAATATAGTCTAACGCCCAAGTAGTCGTATCAAATCCCAATTTATCTTTTGGCAAATTGTAAATATGTCCCGAAGAATATGTTACTATGACATTCATATCATTGAGATATTTTTTAATAGTATTTGTTTTTGTAAAACTCTCTACAATAACCAACCTTTTCATAACTATAATTACAATTATCTCTATAAATATCTTGTCAATATCATTTTTTATATATTATATATTTAATAATGGATGCTAAGATAAATACTTATACATTAAAAAATGGTATAAAGGTGTTGATAGTACCGCTGAAAACTAAGCTAACATTTTTGTCAGTATCTATTTTGCTGGGTTCTCGGCACGAAAAGAATGGTGAGGGAAACTTAACACATTATTATGAACATCTTTTGGGGAGAATGACATCTCAAAAATATAAGGATTATAAATATATAGGAAATGAAATCATAAAACGTGGTGGAAATACCAATGCTTATGTATCATCTTACGAGTTAATAATATTCATACAAGGATATTTTAAGGATTTCGGCTTTTATGCTGATATTTTATCAAATAGCTTGAATGATTTTTATATAGACCCTAAATTGGCTGAAACTGAAAAAGGCTCTGTGATACAAGAATTGAAGAATATCATATCAAATGAAGAATATGATTTTGATTATAATATATTTAAATATTTATTTCCAAAATATGCGTATTTAGTAAATTTTAAAAAGGATATCAAATATGTTAAAAAATATAATATTCGGCTTATAAAGAACTTTATCAAAAAGAAGATATTAACTGAAAATATTGTGCTAAATATAACCTGTCCGCTCAACAAAATAAAGGAAACAAAATATTATGTAAATAAGTATTTCGGAATAATTAAAAAAACTAATAAAAAAAATATTAAGTTTCCTTTACTTCAAAATAATACGAAAAAAACAAAGGTTGTTCATATCAAAAATAAAGTTGTGAATAATAACACTATTATAAATATTTACGCATTCGCCGAAATGGAGTATTTATCGCGGGATAATATAAAACATATGATAATGGAAAGTATATTATTTAATTTTGATATTGGTGTGTTTTACAGGGAACTTCGTGAAAAAATGGGAATAATATACTCTATTCATTTATATAATGATATAAGTATTAAAAATGCTAAGCAATCATATTATTATATAGGTACAAAATGCGATATCAAAAATGTACCTACGGTTATATGTAAAATAATGGATATCCTTAAAACCTATAAAATTAGTAGGGAAGATATTAAATATTCCAAAAATAGAATATTAACAAGCTATGAATATCATAAGTTTTACAATATAGATTCATATAACGGATTTTATAAGAACTTCTTATTATATAATAAAAAATTAAGAAAAAAAAAAGACATCTACGATACTATAAAAAGTATAACAAATAAAGAAGTTTTGGATTATTATGAGAAGTTTAAGGAAAATATTATTAACAAAAGTACAATTTTTTACTATTCCCATAAAAACATCACAAAAAAGATAAATAATAAACTAACAATAATATAGAAAATGAACACAATCTATTTTTACATATATTTAGCTACTATAATAACAATAACGGTTGGTTTTAGTGTAGCCAGGTGTGTATTTGAAATACATACACTTGATATGTTTTTTTATCCTAATCACGATAACAACATTATAGAAAACCGCGTATATCTAATATCTCACATTATTGTTAATTTTGCTCTTGGGTTTTTATTCGGTTTTGAGGTAATCTTAGGAATGATTTTAAAAATTATATTATTTGAAGTATATCTTTATACAACCGAAAGATGCGACATATTTAATACATCAAAAATATCTCATTTATTAATAATAATTATGATATCATTAGTGAGCTATGCTATGGGCTGTTTTGCTAATATATTATTCGCTGATAATAAAAAAAATATATAAAATATATAAAATATATAAATCACGCGCATACACACATACACACCTCTTTATCATTACATTTTATATACTCTTTGTATCTCTCATACTCTCAATAGCAGATACATCCTATGAAGTATAGATGAGGGGGTTTGCGTGTGTATTCCTATTTAGGTATTTATCAATGACCGGCGCAATATTATCAACATGGAAGTTAATCATATTCCGCATAGGACAACGAAGAAATGTTCTGCAATTTTCATATGCCATATCCTGGTCATAAATGTTGAATTCGTAATCCCTTTTTTTATCTTGGATTTGCGAGGTCATATATTTGAAGAAGCAATTTAAATGGATTGGCATTCCCGGAATCATCATTTTTTTTGAATCAAATGTAGGAAATGATACAAACCGCTCCTTCTTTTTAATGAAATCCTGACAAATACAGCAAATCTTTCCGGAGACTACACTGCTGGCTACGCAAGTTCCGCAACCAGATAGTGCCGCCCCACTAATTTGTTTTTTTGGATGCTCGATAATAATAGGCATATTTTCAATTGTCCATGCATATTTTTTATTACACATCTTTTCAATCCTCTTACAAGCTTGTTCATTGTACCAGATAGAAGCATACATATTTGTATCAGAAATACTAATGAACTTCATACAATAGTCTGTTTTAAAATTGATGATGTCTTTTATTATTTTGCTCTCAACCTCTTTTTTTTCAACAAATTTCAAAGTGTCAATTTCAGTTCCTGTGCAATTTGACAGAGAAATCTCTTTGTGGTTTGTCATAATAAATCCATTGCATAGGAAATCAAGCTTATTAAAAGGAGGTTTAAGATGGCATCCGTTAGTGTTTGAGCAGACAATGTCAAATGATATATCAAATGTCTTACCATCGCTGAAATACGCAATCTTTCCAACAGTTATCGTATATATGAATGTGTGTAAGTTACCGAATGGCTTGTCAATATAACTCTTAAAATCAGAGTTATTACGCAAAGAGGTTTTACGTTCAAGCTTAACGTTGTCAGTTCCAAACTCGTTGTTAAACAAAGATGTGATATTAGTCATCATATTATTCATATCACTCTCGTTGTATATACACACATCAATATCGTTAGGAACAAGAGTTCTAGCAATTGTCTTATGGTCATACTGTTCGTTCCAAAAGTGATTGCTACGATATCCATTATTTTCCCAGAAAATCTGAGAGTAATGTTCTGAAATAATGGAATCTCTAACAAATCCGCCGAAAATAATCCCATTCCAGTGGAAAATGATGTTCTTGATATCCCATAAAATATTGTGCTTGATATTATTGATGTTGTAAGAGACCTTGATAATACCAGACATTCTTACAGAAATATCAATTAATGACCTAACACGAGATACACGAGATACACGAGATACACGAGATACACGAGATACACGAGATGTCTTTTTGAAAAGCTGAAAGTCCTTACAAAACTAGGGATTGAACCTCGTTTGTGTATAATATTATTAAAATATATAACTATCAATTTTTATATATTTTGTTATTAAAAGTAATAAAATGTATTCCAAAAATATAAAAGATATAATGTATATATATAAATTATATAGAATAATAAATTATATAGAATAAAAAATATTAAGCGTGTTTGATATGATAGCTATTATTATTACTGCGTTAGCCTATATCATTTTTCAATTTTGCGTTTGAATAAGCATACATTACATTTTCGGCAGTATCTATTGGTAGAATAACATCTTTAGCACCATAAAATTCAGGTCCTTGACGTGATTCTCTATTTATTAATGAACGGAGAGTATTAAAATCACTTAGTTCATATTGTAATTGGAAGGGCATATTATTGCCTTGTACTAATTCTATGTAAATAGATGGTAATATTTTATTTTTTCCGTTGCGAGAATAGAAGCTATTAGGATAGTTAAAAACGGTATTTATAACACCTGTTCCTGAAACTAAAAACATATTTTTAGTATTTTCAAAAGCTATATGTTCGTTCGGAAAAGGTAATCCGGAACCTGAATAATTAATCATTCTATCAATAGGATTTGCTGCTAATACTAACATTTTATTATATTGCGACGGATTTTTTATATAACCTTCAAGAAACATTTTAGAATTGTTTTGAATGCTTACATTTAAATATATATATTCATCGTTAAAAATCATTATCTCTATTCTATATATATAGATTTATTTATTTACATTTGTACTCTTGTACTTGTTCCTAAACCATGCTTATTTACCTCTATTTTTTCACAACTTGAAGGTGTGCATTTTACTATATAGCGTTCGGGGTACATAGTTCCAGAAACATCAATAGGGCGCGAACAAGGAGCACAAGGAGTTAAATTGTTAGTTGCGTTCATCTTATTCATCTCTATTATTTTTTCAGCATTGCTCTGTAAAAATACACGACTTTCATAACTGCTTTTAATCATATTGTTATTTGATAAATCAGTCATTAATTCGGCATTAACAGCGCATCGTGGTCTATAATCAGTGAATATTCTCCCATCCGACATTTTAATAGGACATTTAGTGCGATATTCTTCTAAATTTGTATTATTCGTACTATTCATTTTATTATTTTATTATCTATACAATTACAATATTTTTTATTTTACGTCTTTTTATTATACTCCAATATTCTGCCTATAAGTATTGCTTTTGAACCTTCGCTATTTAAAGATTTTTCTACACATTCTTCGCGAAGCTTCTCAATACTCATTTTTTTATACTTCTTTGTTATAGATTTATCCTGATCAGTACCAAAAGTAATATCGGAACTAACTGATATAGCATCGCTATCCATATTATCAACTATAGTCGTAGTACCCGCAGCATATATAACATCTACAATATCACATTCTGTTGTCTTCACATCCATTGAAACATCAGATACATTATTCACATCAGTGTTGTTGCCATATTCTACATTTTTATTTATAACTACATCATCTATGCCATTCTTTATATCATCCTTATATTCTATTATTTCAATTTTATTATCAATTTTAGATTTAATAAGGTTAGAAGGATTCTCTATTACATCTTGAATATTTACATCATTTATATCTACAGTACCTACAGTACCTACAGTACCTACCGTACCTACAGTACCTACAGTACCTACGGCATCTATCATATATGATGACATATCTATGTCTTGGATATCCTTGGAATCCTTGGAATCCTCTGAAACTTTTGAAATAGTTTTTTGCGATTTTACAGGGACTTCTGGGGGACAATAACTAACATTATTACAGAAGTTTTTTTTGCCGCCAGAGCCGCCGCTGGTGCTATCTTTAAATATTTCGTTCATAACTACATCGGCTTTTTCCATATTCTTTGATATTAAAGAATCTCGCTCAGTCTTTTTAATCATATCAACGCGTTTTTCTAATATAAAATAATTACCTTCAATTATAGTAATTTTTCTCCATAAGAACATTATTAAAAACAGAAAGAAACCCAATATAATTAAGTTTATATATGTTTGATCAAATAAAAAGCCGTACATTATTTATTAATATCATTACATATTTTGTTTTTCATTTTAATCGCATTATCTATAATATCTTTAGGAAAATCCTTAATATCTAATAATTCTATAGCAATACAAAGATATGAATGTCCTCTATTTATCTTATAAGGAAAGTAATATTTATTATTCATAGGTATCGCATCAACCGAAAGATTTATAAATTTTTCTGGATATATTTCTTCTAATTTTATTAATCTATGGAAATGTGTTGTAATAATCAATGTAATTCCTTGTAATTTGCTTAAATACTCAATAACCGCATAAGCCGTCGACATTCCTTCAATTGGTGGCGTAGAATGCATAGGTTCATCCATCAAGAATAGCCCCGACTTATTATTAGCATTTATTTCCTTAGCTTTATTAATCATATTCAGGCAATATTCGGCTTCTGCTTCAAAATACGAGCGATTACCTAAAACATCTGATACACGCATAAAAGAGTTAACAGTATCATATAATATCATTTGTGATTTAATACTATAAGAGATTCCTATAGTTTGCCCCAATATTACATTTGATAAGATTGTTTTTACATAAGTCGTCTTTCCGCCAGCATTAGGACCAGTGACAATAATATTTTTTCTTAAACTTACAGGATTTGATATTTGCGTATCAGTCAATATAGGATTTTTGGCATCCCAAAACTTCGTCTCAGTATTATTATAAGATACGATAGACCAATCTTTCTCTAAAAACAAATTATTAATAGAATAGATAACATCAACGGCATAAATAGTTTTTAAAAGCGAAGACAGCTTCTCTTTTAATATGTCGTCCTTCCATATTCTATAAATACACGACATACTATTATTTATCAAAATATCTTCATATGTAGCCCTAATATTAAAATATGGTTCTATTATATTTTTTGGCATATTATTCATAATATTAAGCGAATGATTGACGAACTTTACCAAGCCTTCCATTTTATTTTGAAGTTTATCCTTGGTACTGTATAAAAAGTATGCTACTTCATATGTCTGATACATATTATACATATATATTCCTATATAGAAAAATATAGATATGAATTTAATTAAATCTGTACGAATATTGCCAGTAGAAGCACACATCATTTTAATAATCTCTACAATTATTTCGAGATAAGACCTAAAACTGATATTCATTTTGAGATATCTGTTTAAATATATGTATGGTGCGACAAAAGTACTTATAGGGTATAATACAGATGTAATAGGTATAAAATATATCTTATAAAGATGATACATATCGAGAAGTGTCTCGATGTAATTTATATAACTTAATATAAATGACGAGGGAAATAATATTTCTATAGAATTATTCTCATTAATTTCCTCGGCAATCTTATAAATCCATAAAATATCGCTTTCATAGTCTTTCAATATTTCAATGTCTATATCATAATTTATCAAAGCCTTCTGTCGTTTTTCTAATAGTTTCCTGTCATTTATAGGATGTCTCATTAATTTCTCTATCAATATTTTGCTCCCTTCTAATGATGGCAAATTATGTGCCCATTTATCTATATTAGTATCTTTATATACATCATCTGATATCTCTATTTTGTTTCCTTTAATTATATTATCTGTGATAATTCTATTTAATATAGAGTTCTGTTTTTCTTTATCAAACGAAAACAGCTCTTTAAACTCTTCAATTAATTCTTCATCCATTATTTTATTATATTATTAAAAAATGATTTAAAATCTCGCACATATATATGTTTAAGAATGAATAAAACTAATAAGAGTTGTGGCGACGAAAATATTACTATCTTTGATAAAGGACGTATCTATATTATCAATAAAGAACCTTATGAAACCATAGGTGATGTTTATAAAAGAGGATGGTATATTATCAAAAATATTAAAGTAAATAAATCCGATAATAATTATACTAAATTATATTCGCTATCAATTATTAACAATAATAAAAATAAAGGAATGGTATATTCATCTATATAATCATTCGAAAAATTCAGCACTGCCTCCACCGACTATCTTTGTCCTAACTGCCCTAGGAGCCTTCTTGGCTTTAGTGGCATCCTTAGGTTTAGCGACCGCTTTGACTGTCTTCTTGACTGTCTTCTTGACTGTCTTAGGAGTACCTTGCAATTTTGATAGTTTTAAAGAGAGCTTTAAGATGGCTGCTATAAGCGATTTAATATTATTATCTTCCTTCATAATATCTGTATTAATACTTATAATAAGAGGATATTTTTATATTAAATATTTGAATACGATACAAACGGCAATTATAGTAGTTATAAAATTCAAGATAAGGATTAATAAAACGAAAGGTATTAAATAATATAAGATATATAATAGTATTGGTTTAACTATCTCATATCTTATATTAGATTTTAATATTTCGTCTTTTATAAAATCAATTATAATATTAACTATATTATTTTTATAATCTTCGTCATTATCATTATCACAATCATTCTCACAATCATTATCTTTGCTATTATCAATATCTATATCGGCGGTTTTAGAAATCATTCTTATTTTTGATAAAAGAAATAAAGATAATATTTTTAAACTTATTTATATAAATATTATCATATTATAGAAAATGAAATATATTGAAGCTTTAAGAAAATATAATGAAGGCAAAAATAAATGGTGTATGCCAAGAAAAGGCTCATCAGATTATATGATAATTAAAAAAATGGTAGATAAGAATTATCAAGAGAAAAAGGCTTCTATAAAATCTTCAAATAAATCAAAATCAAAGAAAAATAGCGATGCTTATAAATCATTATCAAAAGAAAACAAAAATATGATAGATAAACTGTCAAAAAAGCCTAAACTCAAAAAATCTAAAAATCTTTTTATATCTGATAAAAGGATACAAAAAATACAAAAGTTTTTTAAAAAGTATGCTATAAAAGATAAATATATACTTGAAAATCGTATAAAATATTACGAATATCTCTTAAATTATATTAAAAATATTAGAAAAGAGGAATGTATTAAGAAATATGTAGAAAATGATAATACTAAATATAGTATAGGTGATAAATTATTTTTGATTAAAAAAATAGGTACTGATAGTGTAAATGCTACAATATATCTCACTGTAATGAAGAACGTATTTGGTGGCTATTTATTGGCTTCTAAAATAACATCAATAAGCAATGATAATTTAAAAGAAATTAATATTATGGAAGATTTAACTAAAAATGTTATAATAAAGAAAAAATCTAAACATTTCCTTATGATGTATAAGTATTTCGTATGTCCTAATATAACTACAAAAAAATCTATTTCAGAAAACAAACGTTTAATAGCTATCAATGAACTGGCACAAGGAGATTTGAAAACACTCCTTCAAGATAGAAAAGTATCCGGAAATAACGAGTTAATGTATAACATCCTTATTCAAACATTTTTATCAATAGCCTCATTTCACAACCTTGCCAAACACTATCATAATGATGCTCATTATGGGAACTTCTTATATCAACAAAATAATGAACGCGGATATTATCATTACATATCTAATAATAAGAGTTATTATTTGAAAGCCTGTGAATATAATATAATGATATATGATTTTGGCTATTCTTTAGATATGAAAGATGATAAAGATAAAAATACTAATTATGCCTTAGTAGATTATCTTAGAATAATTAATGCGTTTATGAATAAACACTATGGTTGGGGAGAATATGCGGATTTACCCGAAGACAAATTTAATGAAGAAATGGTAAATATTGAAGACCAACTTATATTATACATTCAAAATCTAAGCAGTTCTTATGATTTAGATATGGTTGATTTTATATATAATATGATACAAAAAGCTCCTAAAAATATTCACAATAATATCTTCACAGATATTAAGCCAAATAAGATAATAAATAAAACCCCCTTTATAATATAATTACAAAGTCTTATTAAGAGGCTTATATTTATTTTAATATCATTATAAAGTAAGTATATAATGAATAGTAATCCTCCTAAAAAAAGGACAAGTTATAACAAATCTAAACAAACGAGCAAAACAAGCAAAACGAGCAAAACAAGCAAAACTAGCAAAACAAGCAAAACTAGCAAAACAAGCGAGTATTATTCTGCGGCGAGTAACGCGAGTAACGCGAGTAACGCGAGTAACGCGAGTAACGCGAGTAACGCGAGCAAATACTATACACCAGCATCTCGTTCAAGAACAAGCTCCAGTAATCATAGCGATGTCTATGATTCTTTATCAAAAGAAAGCAAAAATATAATAGATAAAATATCAAAGAAACCAAAAATAAAGAAATCTTTAAAACTATTTATAACTGATGAGGCAATTCAAAAGATTCAAAAGTTTTTTAAAAAATACACTGTTGATGAAAAATATTCTCTTGATAATCGCGTAAAATATTATAATTATCTTTTAAATTATATTAAAGATATCAAAAAAAGCGAATGTATTAAAAAAAGTAACGATACTTCTTTTAAATATACTATTGGTAATAAATTGTTTTTAATTAAGAAGATAGGAACAGAAAGTGTTTGTGGTGCTATATATCTTACTGTTCTTAAGAATGTATTAGGCGGCAATTTATTGACTTCAAAAATAATGCCCAATACAAAAGATAATCTACGCGAAATAAACATTATGAAAAAAATTACCGAGAATATTTTATGTAAAAAAAGGTCTAAGCATTTTCTTATGATGTATAAGCGATTTATATGTCCTCATATAAGCGGCCGCGATATATTAAAGATGATATCTAATCCATTATCATATAATGGTGATAATAATATATCAAGTGATAAAAAACTCGTTTCTATAAATGAGTTGGCACATGGAGATTTAAAGATGCTTACAGAAAATAGAAAGGTTGTCTCAAATGATGAACTAATGTATAACATATTTATTCAAACGTTTTTATCCATTACTACTTTTCACAATTTAACAGGATATTATCATAATGATGCTCATTATGGAAACTTCTTATATCAAATAAACAAAGAAAAAGGGTATTATCATTACACATATAATAATACATCTTATTATTTGAAGGCCTGTGAATATAATATAATAATATATGATTACGGATATGCTACAAAATCTTATAAAAAATATAATAAGAAAGCATTATTGGATTATATAAAAATAATTAAAGCTTTTATGAATGAGAGTGATGGATGGGGATATTTTCCAGATTTACCGAGCGATTTGTTTAATGAAACTATGTTATTTATTAGAGATGCGCTAATGATGGAGTATGATAGCGGGTTTAAAGATGAAAATATACAAAACTTAATAATAGAAAAGTTATTATTATATGTTATGGAAAATTTTTATCCAAATTTGAATATCTTTACAAAGAATAAACCTGATAAAATTATAAATAAAAAACCTTTTATTATAGGATAGATAAAACCAGATAAAATATCTATTTGCCTTGTGAAGTCTTATTATTTTTACTAATTTTTACCGCATATATTTAAAAACAATAATAATAATTTAATATATTATAAAATGTTTCAGGAACCTATAAAAAAGGAAAATAAACTAATATTGATGTATAAAAACCCTCCCATTAAAAACATAGTAGATGTAAGGATAAAATCAATCAATAAGCTGACGAATAATACCGGATATATATTTAATATATATATAGCGCCTTCAAATAATTCGGAGATAATAAGAGAGCTTGTTGCGTTTGATAAGGAAATAATGAGCTCTATTGAAGAGAATTCTTTAAAATGGTTTAATAATAAGTTTGATATGAGTGAAATAACCGAGCTATATAATAAATCATTTTGTAATCAAACGAAAACAATCGGTGTTATATTGTCATCCAAACAGGTTAAGAATATGCTTTATAATAATAAGGCCGTTCAAGATATTGATGATATCATTAATATTATTAGAGATGATAGCATAATTAAGAAATCTTTCATTAATATTACAATTGAATATTACGGTCTATATATATATAGCGAAACTACTTCTAACAAATGGATAATAAGAAAAATAGATATTTCTAATATAGATGAAGACGATAATACTGTAAGTACAGAAGAATTGATAGATAATTTTCAGAATAGAATCTATAATATTAAGAAACGATGTAACGATAAAATTGACAAGCTTAGCAAAAACATAGATAATATCAGGGATAATATGAAAACTATAGATGAATTATTGGCAGATTTGAAGAAAACTTCGGAATCAACTAATATCAATATAAACTATTTTCTAAATAAATTGAATACATTAATATTAAACCAAGAAGAAAATATAAAATAATAATATATTAAAAATATTTTTAAATATAATCTAATGTAAATAATAGATATATAAGAAGAATAAATATGGGTACTAATAAAAACGTTGTTGTATCTTTTTCAATAGCAATATTATTGCTACTATCTTTACTATTATTATTAACATACAATTCAAAATGCAATCAATCGCATAATACCGCCGGTCCTATGATGCAGAACTCCTATAATGTAGGAAACTACTCTAAAGGTCCGGAACCCTTCTATTTTGAGAAATTTACCCAAAACGAACCTTTCGCACAAGAAGAACAATTTAAGAATAATAAGCCTTTAGAAAAGCTTACACAACAGCAAATAGGTGAAGGCTTTGGCAACTATAACGAGGGAATGAAGGTAGAACAAATGGCAGACCTTGCTTCAGTTCAAACCGCCAACGAAGTTTCCCCTCAATGGTCAGCGAGAGCCAATCAGCAAACCCAAAACTCCCCTATGATGTCATCGCAAGGTCCCGCTGGTTCTTTTAATGGTGATTCAAGCTTTCAACCAGTATCTAATATGGGTGGTATGGGCGGTATGGGTGGTATGGGCGGTATGGGTGGTATGGGCGGTATGGGTGGTATGGGCGGTATGGGTGGCGGTGCCGGAGGTTCTAACGACCAAAGCATGCAATCTTGCTTTCCTCGCGATAGATTAACTGCCGATGATTTATTACCTAAAGATGCCGCTGATAGCAAATGGGCTCAAATAAATCCCTCTGGAAGCGGTAATATTAGTGACCAAAACTATTTAACTGCCGGATATCATGTAGGCATTAATACCGTAGGGCAATCGCTTAGAAATGCCAACTTACAATTACGCTCAGAAATACCCAATCCTCAAGATGCTGTTGGTCCCTGGATGATTAGCACTATTGAACCAGATTTACGCCAAAATACCCTTGAAATTGGTAGCTCAATCTCCTATTAAATTATTTTTACCTTCTTATAATTATAAAAATGTACATAAGGAAAATCACATAAGAAATATACTATATAAAGATTTAAATGTGCGATTTAGGACAAAATCTACTTTTAAAATCTCTTACAGATTTTTACAATAAAAATGTTGAATACAAAATAATATTAAAGAATATCATTATAGGGAAACATAAACTGTCTCTGCGAATAATTGAATGGTTAGTTACACATTATGCGAAAAGCAATAATATATATTATTGGATTGATGATAATAAAACTATATATACAGATTTTCCGCCCGATAATATAAAGGGAAATATTAGAAAAATCAACTTATATCACGATTATCGAGCACAATTAAAATCGTATTCTAAGTTTAACTTTGATTCTTTCAGGAGACACCATCGCATAACTTTCTTTATTAATGAGGATAAAAGCGAATACATAGAAACTACTGTAGGACAGCTCAACTTTTTCCGCTGGATTTTCAATAATAATATTATAAATTATGCTATCAATAACTATGATGTCATATATAAAAAAATGATTGATAATAACATATGTAAATGTAAAGCCGTCGCTTATAATGACCACGACATAATTAGAACTAAGTGTTTATTGAGATTTGATTAGATCACGCAATTCCACATTCTCCTTCTTCAGCTCATTAATATTTTTATTTAATTCTTTTATTGATTCTATCAGTAGTGGTATCATTTTTTCGTAATTAACAGTTAGATAATTACTTCCCGTTTTTGAAATAACATTATTTTCCGCATCATATGATATATCTACAGGGGCTATATCTATTAATTCGGGCAATATTTTTTGGACATCCTGCGCACTAACACCGAGCTCTCTTTTATTCGTTTTATTTCCTTTTATTCCTAAATCATTTGCTATTTTATTAGGTTTATAATAAAACCCTTGTAATTTACCTATAATATCAAGCGGATTCTCTATATTTCCCTCTCTATCCTTCAATCTTTCGTCGGAATAATCGCCGAACGATGTAATAGTATCAGATGTTCGTATATTACCATTAACATACATATTTCCCACGACATCGAGAGAATATATAGGATTTGTATTTCCTATCCCCACATTACCAAGATGATATACCGAAGTATTAGCAGCATTATAAGTCCATTGTGCGCCATTAGTATCTCTTACGGGATTTCTGAGATGATAATTAATACTCATCGCAGTTCCATATAATACATTAGGCTTAGGGATATTAGGGGTATTTTGACCTGACAATGGATTAATATAACTATTATTACCTAATATTAAATTATATGAATTAATAAATATGAGATTATAATTATTATTAACATTTGCTATAGTGCTTACAGGAAATGTAATTGTATAATTATTAGTCTTCGCTATGTCATAAGACAAGAATAATGAAGTTGTTAATGTAGTGCTATTTGTTGATATTGTATAATCTGTTCCTGCGACTGTTGCTTCCTTACCATATATATATATTTCATTGATACATAGAGCAGTTTCATTACCTATTAGAGCAGATACTACAAGAGCGAAGAAATTATATGTATTCTCTGTATTTATTTGATTTGTATATAAATTATTTGTATATGTCGTATTATATTTGTCTATAAATAAATCCCAATTTACTTTATCGTTAGAGGCATATAAGCGGAAGTTTTTAGGAGCTCCATTGATATTTGTATCAGATTGTTTTATAACTAACATAGATGGTTTTATAGCAATAGGAACCTTTAATATAATCCAATCGCCATAATAACCGCCTATATTATTATAATAATTATTATATGACGCGTTAAATGTACCGTCGGCATTATAATTAATAGCCCATTTCCCGTCTGATGCTAATGAATTATCATTAAAACAATTATATGGCTTTAAACCAGAAGAAGAACTTGTGAAAGATACTTCGTAATTAAGATATTTATAAGTTTTGGCAAAAAATCTGAGAGGTACTGGATACTGATATATATCTGTATTTCCAATTCCTAATTGATATTGATAATTTAAGCCACAACCATAAGCAAATGTAGTGTTATTATCGTTAATATTGCTTGTTAAAAATATGGAAAATTCTCCAATGCCAAAAATAGAATTTATTTTTACATTATTAAAATCATCATCTATAATTAATCTTGGATCATAAAAATCCCCTCCGCCCGTATATCTTCCTGTTTGCCCCACATTATTATAACCGCACCCATATACTTTTCCTGTATCATCTAAAAATAGCGAATGATAATTTCCGCAAGATATATCAACAATATTTAAATTATTAAAACCATTATATGTTATTTGTGTAGGAATTATAGAATTTTGTCCGCCAGTATCTCTTCCAAGTTGTCCATTTCCATTATAACCACAAGAATATACCTTGTAATTGCTTGTTAAAAATAGATTATGATGATACCCGCTTGCAATTTTAATTACATTATAATTACTTTCATTAAACCCGTCTAATATTATTTTTGTTGGTTTTAGAACATCTGTGCCAATTGTTCCGTGTCCCAATTGTCCATTTCCATTATAACCACAAGAGAATACTTTGTAATTGCTCGTTAAAAATAGAGAGTGAGCTGCACCACCTGCTATACTAATTATATTTGACTGATTAAATCCATCCAATCTTATTTCTGTAGGAGTTATAGAATCTGTTCCTATTGTTCCATGTCCCAATTGTCCTTGTCCGTTATGACCACATGAATATACTTTAAAATTGCTAGTTAAAAATAGAGAGTGATTATTACCGCAAGAAGCAGATATAATATTTGAACTATCAAACCCATTTAATATTATTTGTATAGGTATTGTTGAAGAAGTTCCACTAGTATCTCTTCCTAATTGTCCGTAACCATTATTTCCACAAGCATATACTTTGTAATTACTTGTTACAAATAATGTATGATTTTCTTTAGAAGATATATTTATAATATTAGAGCTATCAAAGCCATTTGCTGTTATTTGTGTAGGTGTAGATATATAATCTCCAAAATTACCTAAACCTAATTCCCCGTGTTCATTATAACCACAAGAATATACTTTGAAATTACTTGTTAAAAATGTAGTATGATAATATGAACCTGTTACTTGCACAGGTATTATACCCGACATTTCAATACTATTATCTGTAAAGTTTCTTTCTGTCACCGGAGGCTGTAATATATTTTTTATAATTGTAGGTTCTTGAGAAAGTACGCTATCATTTCCCTTAACATATAATTCACTTCTAACAGTCTCAACAGCATAATTAATACTATTAATATTTTTATTTAAATTTCCATTAAACTTAATACTTCCTTCAACATCCAATTTATATGGTTGCTCGGGAACTTTGTTAATACCAACGCAACCACCATTAGGATTTATCAATATATGATCATCAGCATCATTTGTACTTCCAATCTCTAACGAACATGCTTCTCCTCCTCTTGGATAATATTTTATCCACGCAACATCTCCTGAACCGCCACCTGGATCATTTTGGAATATAATACCATTAGCTCCACTACCAGCAGATGGTCTAATATAGCTCGTGCTTGTTATAACTCCTGTATTTAAACTTGTACTAGTTAAAGCGCCTGTATTTAAACTTGTGCTATTTATTGCTCCACTGACATCCAATTTATAAGCTGAGCTTACCGCAACTTCTTTACCAATTGCTATATTTGAATAACTTGATATACCATTTATATTTGATGACCAATTTGAAAACTTAGCTTTTTCTGCTCCTTTATATAAATCTCCAGATATTCTGACATCTCCTAAAATATCTAATAAATATTCTGGATTTGTAGTGCCTATTCCCACACTTCCTAAATGATATGTATTTGCGTTTGATGTATTATAAGTCCATTGAGCTCCTTCAATGGTTTTTATAGGATTCCGTAAATTATAACGAAATGATATAGTTTGAGATAAATTAGACGTAGCTTTTGTTGGCAAATATCTACTTCCTTGTTTTGGAATTATTTGAGCGGTCGATGCTGTTAAATTAATATCATAAGCTCCGTGTAATATTAAATTGCTATTATTAAAAATAAAGTTATTAATATTTTTATCAAGTATATCAGTTATTGTTGGGACAGGAAATAATAATGTATATGTTGGTTGTTCTACTGAATAACTTAATGATATAGTCTTATGAGTTATAGGACTTCCTTCTGAAACCGGACCAACAAGAGATTTAAATTTAATTATTATAATACCTGAACCACCAGTACCACCTGAACCAGTACTACCATATGCTCCTGCTCCACCACTTCCTGTATTAGCAAGGGCATTTCCTCCATTAACATTATATCCTGTTGTTGGTACTAAACCACCCCCTCCATCACTTCTTGTAGTTGTTCTGTTTGGAAATGCATTTCCACCCCCAGCATAAAATGTATTAACACCTGATATATTAACTTGAATACCATCACCGCCAAAACCTGCTCCGTCGGTATCTCCTGTTTCTCCGGCACCACCACCTCCTCCTCCTCTGCTTCCGGTTGTTGCTCTTCCACCATTATAACCTCCAGCTACATATGTTGTACCATTCCAAAAAGTATTACCTTGTGTTGCTAAACCTCCATTTGTTCTATTATTACCTCCACCACCACCAGAACCACCATCACTACCTGATTGAGAAGATGTTGTAGCTCCTTTTCCACCTCCTTTACCAATTAATAAAATGCTATCAAATGTAATAGTATTATTATTATTATCTGTAATAGTACTATTATTTCCATTAGTATTAGATGCACCTCCCTTACCAACATTAATTTTATATGTACCTGCTGTAAAAGTTTTATTAACCATATAAACAATACCTCCTGCGCCTCCTCCACCAGGTTCAACGCTGCTGCCATCTGCATTTCCTCCGCCACCACCGCCACCAACTATTAAAATATCACATATAGTATTCTGTCCTATATAAACTGTATGCGTTGTCTGTGCTTCAGCACCTCCACTGTGCGTAAATGTTTGAATCGTTTCTGTAAAAGTAAAAGATGATATAATTGAAGGTTCAGCTGTTAAATTGCTTGTTGTGCTTGTGCTAGGGTCGCGGATATATAAATCGCTTTTTACAGTTTGTATTAAATAATTGCTGTTATTAGTAGTTTTGTATAATTCTCCCGAAAAACCAACATTACCTGTGACATCCAATTTATATGCCGAGTTAGTTGCTACATCCTTGCCTATGGCGACATTTGAATACGAAGTGATACCATCGGCATTTGAAGTCCAATTAGAAGCCTTGAATATAGACCCGCCTTTGTATAAATCTCCTGAAATATTTACATTACCTCCGACATCCAATTTATAGACTGAGTTAGTTGCTACATCCTTGCCTATGGCGACATTTGAATATGAAGTGATACCATTAACATTTGAAGTCCAATTTGATGCTTTAAACTTCTCCGTGCCTTTAAATAAATCTCCGCCAAAATTAATATTTCCCTTGACATCTATACTACCATCAGTATTTACTGAAAATATTTCTACATCTGGTTCGCTATCCTTCAAAGCACTTATTATTTTTTTAGATTCTCCCATTTGTCTTACAGTTAATGCTGTACTCATTTGATTTATGTTAGTTATATCCAATCTCTCCGTCGTATATACATCAGTATTCAAAGTAGTCGTTGATCCATGAACAGTTAAATTGGAGTTGATAATTAAATTACCATTATATATATCATCAATTATAAACTTCTTTTGTGTTCCTTGTGTTATTGTATCAGTTGTGATATTTGTGATACGTTGAGATATATTAGTATTTATCTCAGATATGTAATTGGATTGTCTGCTGTCATTAGTATTAATACGTTGAGATAGACCAGTATTTATCTCAGATATGTAATTGGATTGTCTGTTGTCATTAGTATCTATGCGTTGTTTTATATTATAGTTAATATCTTTGAGATTATTTAATTCGCCAGCAGTTATATCATTTATCTTTCCGGTAAATTTGATATCTCCTTCTACATCTAAAGGGACTGTGGGAAGATTTGTACCTTTTCTTACACCTATGAATCCATTACTAATCATTTTAAATAATTCAGTAGTGCCTTTTTTAATATTAATTATTTCGGCATCTGGTGTATTATTTTGCGAAGCTGTAATATTTAACAGAGATTGATTATCGATAGCCGAATTGATATTTAATTGGCCGCTATAAGTATTATTTGTAATATATTTGTTTTGCGTTCCTTGCGCTATGTTGTCTGTTGTAAGCAAAGATATGCGAGAAGATATCACATTGCTTGTAGTATTTATAGAGGTTGACAGATAATTTGACATTCCCACATTTAAATTAGAGGCATATTTGCTCGTATTTTCATTAGAGACTAATACATAATTACTAACATTTTTATCAAGCAATTTGTAATCTGTGCTTAATAAATTGGATACATTCAATATATAATTGCTAACATTATTATCAAGCCTTTTATAATCAATCGTAAGCATATTAGAGACACTTAAGATATAATTACTTACATTTGTTTCTTTACTGCTATTTTGTAATATATTAGAAACATTTAGGATAAAGTTGCTGACATTTCTATCTAATAATTTATATTCGGTTTGTAATATATTAGATACGTTAAGAGTAAAATTGGATTGTTGTTCATTATTATTATCAATCCTCTGTTTTATATTATAGTTGATTCCCGACAATTTGTCAAGTTCGGCAGCAGATATATTATTGATTTTCCCTGTATATTTAATGTTGCCAATGACATCTAATTTTTCTACCGGAATACTATTGTTAATTCCGACATTTCCATTGGAGCTTATTATAAATACAGCATCATTCAATTCCATATCATTTTTAGAATAGCATTCAAAAATATTTGAATAATTTGTATTGTGTTTGATTTTAATACTGGGTTTATTAGAAGAAACATCAATATTGTGGATATCTATGAAACCAGTATTATAATTTGAGAGATGTCTGTGTATCTGTGTGATAAGAGGATTAACAGTAGTTATATTGCCTTCTAATATCAAATCGCCGAATACTCTAAGATTTCCATCTGGATTTTCTGTGGAATAATAGGTACCTACATTTAAATTAGAATAAACTGTTATAGAACCATCATATTGGTCGTTCTTTATATATCTATTGATAGCACCATCTGCGATGTCGTCTAGGTTTAATTCATTTATTTGCTGTTGTACATTTTTAGTAATTCCCTTTAGAGAATGAAGCTCATTTGAGGTAATAAGATTTATTCTTTCTGTGAAGCTTACAGAGCTCATTTCAAGGGCGCCCGTAGGGCTTGATGATAATTTTGCCTCACCGATTGTTATAGTATTGGCACTAACAAAAATATCCTTCCATCTAAGATTTGAAGAACCCAATGAATATTTATCATTTTCGTCTGGAAGAATATTTGTGGCTATTCGTAAATCTTGTTGATTTGCTAAAGAAATTTTATTATTTATGATAAATCTATTATTTACACCTTGTGTTATTATATCAGCTGTCAAAGTACTTGAACCTGTACCGCCGCGAACAATAGGCAATATACCTGCTGATGCGTTACCTACATTTATATTTGTTATATTAGCACCGCTTCCGGTGATATTAGTTGCCGCTAAAGTATTTGTATCATTATTCCAAGATAGATTCGCGGATTGTAAAGGAATATTTGTACCATTACCTACTACTAATAAACTGGGTACTAATGTGCCGACACCAGTACCACCTTTCGCGACAGGTAATATGCCATTTGTATCTGTCGATAGATTTATTAAGTTTGTGAGTGATGATGCGCCTATGCCACCTTTGGTAATTGGTAATATGCTGTTTGTATCTGTATCTAAATTTATTAAATTAGTAAAAGATGATGCTCCTGTGCCACCTTTGGAAATTGGCAATATGCTGTTCGTATCTGTATTTAAATTTATTAGATTTGCGAGAGATGATGTCCCTGTACCTCCTTTTACAATAGGTAATACTCCCTGCATTGAAGATGCCGATAAATTGATTTCGGCAGAATCAGAATTGAACACTATACCGCCATTTGTAGAGGCTTTTATTGAAACTGTACTCCCGCTAATGGCAATACCTGTTCCTGCCGTTATCTCAGTTTTCGTAAATAGATTAAAGTCAATAGGGTCTGTATTTAATGTAGTTATATCAAGCGAACTGATAAACCCTGTGTTTTTATTTTCAACACCTCTTTTGACAAAAATATAGGACCCTTTTTTTATATTTTGCGATGTATTAAAATCGCTTCGTCTTTGCCAAGTAGAATATGTAGGTGCCGATGTTAAAGTTAATATATATATACCATTTTGAGCTTTATTTGTTTGATTTTTTACTAATATTGAGCTTCCGCTTGTAGGCCAAGAGCCGTCAATAGTAGTAGTAGTATAATCAACTGAACCGCTGAGATTTATATCTGTAGTAGTTGCCAAATCGGCATTTTCAAGAACTGTTAAACCTGATGCTACTGATGATAATTCAGATTTTGTAGCATATGCTGTTAAATCAATATTACTATTACCTCTTATAATACCTGCTTCATCTACTGTTATTGTAATGCCATCAACTTTAATAACACCCAATGCTGATCCATTAGCATCATATTTTGCTACTGGTAATCTATTTATTTTAACTAAATTAGAACTATCAAAAATTTTGCTATTTAAATCATTTAAATGAGTAGCCAATGTATTACTAGTACTTAAAACATAGTTTGATACATTAGTTATAACATTTTGTCCATTTGATATAAAGTTGCCATTTAATGTCTCTATATTATTTAATATTTTTAGATTAGAAGAATCATATTGTATTATATTATAAGCCATTTTTTATGCTATATTAATATTATTCTTTATAATAATATATACAAAATAATATAGCTATAAATTATCAAGCATTCTCTAATACTTGAATTCTTTGTAGTAATTCGTTAATTTTACTTATCAAATAGTTAGATGTTGCTGTTATGTAATTTGATGTAGAAGACATTATATTAGTTCCATCAATATTATAGGAACCGCCAATGAGATTGATATTGCCGGCTACATTTAATTTGTGCGTATCAGTTGGCGGAGCCGTATCTATACCAACTGTATTATATTGCGTATTAATTTGTATTTGCGATGTTTGTGGTGGAGCAATATAGCTTGTGCCCTTATTCCATATTTCAGTTGCTGTCCAACTTGAAGAGGGGCTCGGATAATTATTATCAAGCATCAAAGACGATTTATTCAAGTACAAAGAGCCGCCAACAAAATTCGTCGTTTTATTTTTCCAATATGCTGTATAATAAACGGTTTCAGTTGTATTTGGCATATCTTGATAAGAACCTGTGACATTAGTTATAAAATGCGAGTATGTACTTGATTCAGCACCAAGATTGTGAGATATCCAGCAACTCGCTCCATAACTGTTGTTTTCTATAATTCCGTTGGCGTTTGATATATGTTCCCAAGAGCCATTGCCAATTTTGCGATATAAGCGTAAGCCCCACCAGCGCGAATCGGTTAAATATTCCATACCAATATGGCATACGATGGATATTAAAATCTTAGAAGTGGTATCAGAAGGTTTGATAGAGATGACGAATCCATTTGCTATGTTATTATTAATAGGTTCCCAGTCATCGCCTGTTTTATACTCGGTTTTAGAATATGTTAAATGCTTCGTTTGAATAATCATCCCTTGTGATATTTCCAAAGATAGTGGTTGGCCGTTTCTTAGGAATGCTGAGGCATTTATATTTCCACCAATATCAAGAGAATATTCGGGATTTTCATTGTTTATTCCTACCTTGCCATCATTTATTATAGTAAATACTTCGGTATTAATATTAGATACTGACAATATTCTTTCGCTTGAATTTTGTTTTATAGATAGAGCCCTTTCTAATAAATTATTCTCTATTATGATATTTTGAGTTTTTAAAGTATTTTCAATAGTATTACTGCCATAAACATATAAATTAGAATTAATAGTTATATTACCATTTATTAATAAATTACTATTATAGGCATTATTTCTAATATATTTATTTTTAGCATTATCCAATGTTAGTATATCATCTGTATTAATATTTCTTATTATATCAAGTATATTGTTTGAAGTATTTGCGATATAGTCGGCTGTAATAATATTAGTAGAATCATTGAGATTTGCGGAGATTGATGGATATAATACTTGTTGATTGTTTAAAGTATATTGAATATTTCCATCTGTATCAAGAGATATAGATACTTTTTTATTGCCATTATTTAATTCTACTGTATTTATATTAATATTTTTGTAATTTCCCAAATCATCTTTAATATCAAGATTACTATTATTCTTAGATAAAACAAGGTTATCCAAAAATATACTATTACCTGATAAATACAAATCATTCCATCTATTATTTGGCGAACCTAAGTTGCTTGTATTTGATATTTTTGGAATGATATTTCCATCTATATTAATATCTCCTTTCAATTCGAGAATAGAAGATGGATTTTCAACATTAATGCCTACATTACCATTACCCAATATAGTAAAAACATTACCTACATTATTATAGGCTTTAAATATATCATAGGATTGATTTAATTGTGAGACATTCATAGTGGTGTCGGTTCCATTATTACTAATTTCTAAAACCTCTGTTGAAAAAACGTTGGTTATAAGTGTCGTTTTTTCGCCATGTATAGTTATATTAGATGTTATAAAATGCCCTTTGATCTCAATATCTCCCTCATAAATTCCGGCAACTATATATTTATTATATGTCCCGTTAGCCACATCATCTGCTGTTAAATTATTTATTCTATTTGCTATTTGATTGCTCGTCGCCAGAATGTAATTCGTAGTATTATCAAAGATATTGTCATAGTCTGTATTTAGGTAATTACTGACAGCTAAGATATAATTAGTAGTATTGGCAAACTGAGTGTTATAATCGGTTATAAGGACATTGCTCGTAGCCAGAATGTAATTCGTGGTATTATCAAAGATATTATCATAGTCAGTATTTAGGTAATTGCTGACAGCTAAGATATAATTAGTAGTATTGGCAAATTGAGTGTTATAATCGGTTATGAGGACATTGCTTGTAGCCAATATGTAATTTGTAGTATTATCAAAGATATTGTCATAGTCTGTATTTAGGTAATTACTGATTGCGAGGATATAATTTGTAGTATTAGCAAACTTAGTGTCATAGTCTGTTATAAGGACATTGCTTGTAGCCAATATGTAATTTGTAGTATTATCAAAGATATTGTCATAGTCAGTATTAAGATAATTACTGACAGCCAAGATATAATTAGTAGTATTAGC
>JACCEA010300396.1_pt1 | contig 107295 bp, 106 predicted proteins | sample 7449851 | NCBI WGS metagenome assembly JACCEA01 (sample SAMN15323453, study PRJNA562643) | freshwater metagenome | isolation source: river surface water | place: USA:Blue River Watershed | collected 2017-08-18
AGCAAGACCAGCCTTAGCCAAATAAGTTGTAATAGCAGCAGTTAATGTAGTTTTACCATGGTCAACGTGGCCAATAGTACCAATGTTAACGTGAGGCTTATTGCGTTGGAAGACGGCTTTAGACATAATTATTTAAACCTTTTTCGAGTTAATAAAAAACCCGTAAACACAACATTTAGTGTGCTTTACGACGTTTTCAAAATTAAAATTTTGTGATTTTTAAAAAGAACTTCATGTGAAGAGGTCGCGCAAAGTATTTTTGGCGAAATAAAATGCAAACAAAAATCTTTTTAAAAATTCGTGGTGAGAATTTCTAAAAATTATGAATTGTAGTACATTTCAAACTCAACTGGATGAGGAATTTGTTCGTATCTATCAACTTCTTGCATTTTTAATGCGATATAAGCATCGATTTGTTCGTTAGTGAAAACTCCACCTTCAAGCAAGAAAGCACGATCTTTATCCAAAGAATTCAAAGCATCACGAAGTGAACGCGAAACTGTCGGAATTTTTTTCAATTCTTTTTCTGACAAGTGATACAAATCTTGGTTTTTTGGTTCGCCCGGATGGATCTTGTTTTTAATACCATCAAGACCAGCCATCAACAAGGCTGCACAAGTCAAATATGGATTCGAGGCTGGATCTGGGAAACGAGTTTCAATACGACGAGCTTTTTCGTTAGTCACATGTGGAATACGAATTGAAGCTGAACGGTTTTTCGCTGAGTAAGCCAAAAGAACTGGTGCTTCGTAGCCAGGAACTAAACGTTTGTAGCTGTTAGTTGTGGCATTTGAGAAAGCGTTGATTGCTTTCGCATGTTTGATGATTCCACCGATGTAATACAAAGCCAATTCTGACAAATTCGCATGATCGTTACCCATGAACAAATTTTGACCATTCTTCCAAATTGATTGGTGAACGTGCATACCAGAACCATTGTCAGCGAAGATTGGTTTTGGCATGAAAGTTGCGGTTTTGCCATAAGCTTGGCAAACGTTGTGAATTACATATTTGAACTTTTGGATATTGTCAGCAGTTCCTGTCAAAGTGCTATATTTGAAACCAATTTCAAATTGTGAGTTAGCAACTTCGTGATGATGCAAAAGTGGAACTAGACCAACTTGGCGCATAGTTTCACACATTTCACCACGTAAATCTTGGCCAGTATCTTGTGGAGCTGGATCGAAGTAAGCACCTTTAACTTGTGAACGGCGTGCCAAGTTTCCGCCTTCGATAACTTTATTAGAATTGTGCGGAGCTTCTTCTGAATCAATAGAGTGAGTTACGCCATGAGTTCCAACTTGGAAACGCACATCATCAAACACAAAAAATTCTGGTTCTGGACCGAAATAAGCAACATCGCCAATTCCTGAACTTTTCAAATATTCTTCAGCTTTTTTCGCAGTATAACGGGGATCACGATCATAACCTTTTCCAGTAGTTGGTTCGATTACATCACAAGTAATCACAAGAGTTGGATGAGTTGCAAATGGATCGATAAAAACAGTATCAAGTTGTGGAATCATCAACATGTCAGACTCGTTAATTTCTTTCCAAGCTGGAACTGAAGATCCGTCGAAAGCAACACCTTTAGTTAAAGCCTCTTCATCAACTGCATCAGCACAATGGCTGATGTGTAACCATTTACCGTTGTAATCAGAAAAACGAAAATCAACGAACTTAATATCGTTATTTTTGATCAAATCAAAAATAGCGGAAACGCCAGATGCCTTAGACATGGTAATTTTAGAAATAATTTTTGGGGGAGGAAATCGGCGTGAATTTTGCCGGTCTTTTATTTTTAGACGGGAGTAATTTTTTACTTTTTAGCCCCACAAAAGTATAGGGGTTTTTTAAAGTTTTTTTTTACCAAATATTACAACTGGAGAGAAAGATAGGAATGGTGTGCCCTAGACGATTCGAACGTCTGACCTACAGCTTAGAAGGCTGTTGCTCTATCCAGCTGAGCTAAGGGCACATGAGGAAAATTTGGGGAGCTTTTAAAAAGAGGCGCGCTTTGTAAAAGTGGTCTGCAAGAAAAGCAATTAAAAATTTAAGATTTGGTTTAGTTAAATATGTCTAATCATTTTCTCTCGCCAAAAATTGCTGTACCAACTCGGATATGAGTTGCGCCTAACGCAATCGCCTCTTCAAAATCAGCACTCATTCCCATAGAAATATTTTTTAAATTATTTTCTTTGGCCAACTTTGCCAAAAGCGCAAAGTAAGGAGAAGCTGCTTCATTATTGGGTGGAATACACATCAATCCCGTGACATTCAAACCACAATCTTGCTGACAAAATTTCACAAAATTTCTAACTTCCATTGGTGCGATTCCTGATTTTTGCTCTTCTTCGCCAATATTTACCTGAATAAAAAATTGCGGATTTTTTTTGCTTTTAGTGATCTCTTTTTTGAAAGCCAAAGCCAATTTTTCACTATCCAAAGTTTGAATTACATCAAACAGATCCAGCGCTTCCGGAACTTTGTTACTTTGTAAATGACCAATAAAATGCAATTCAATTTCAAAATTTTTTGCACGAATTTCTGACCATTTTTCGCTGGCTTCTTTGACATAGTTTTCTCCAAAGATTCTGCATCCTTGATCGATCACTTCCAAAATTTTCTCAACGTTTTGAGTTTTAGAAACTGCAATAAGATTGACCTTTGACTTATCTTTTTTGTAGATTTGGCAAGCCTTCTTCAATCGGTCATTAATCAAAAATAAGTTACGCTCTATTGCACTAATTTTGCCTGTCATGGATCAAAAAATTTTGTTCGAAATAAAAAAATTCGAGAAAAGAAATAAAAAAATAAATCGCGGCTTAAACCTACCAGCGAGCGTTTTGTTTACCGATCGTAAAAAAATTTCCAATCTTGAAAACACCATAAAATCTCTGCCAAAAAATTCAGCAATCATAATTCGCGAATATGATTTAAATAAAAAAGATCGCGAAATTTTTGCTAAAAAAATTCAACTGTTTGCCAAGTCAAAAAGCTTGAAAATATTAGTTGGGAAAGACATCGCTTTAGCAAAAAGAATTAAAGCTGATGGCTTGCATTTTTCTGATCTCGATAGATTACCTTTACAATTTATGAAAAAGAATAAATTCAATAAAAAATTTATTTTTAGTTTTTCTTGCCACAATTTTAAGTCGATTCTAAAAGCCAAGAGATTAAAGCCTGATATGGTTTTTATTTCACCAGCTTTCCCTACAACAACTCATTTAAACACAGAAAGCCTTGGCCTCAAGAATTTGGCTAAAATTTCTTTGAAATCTAGAAGCAATTCTTACTTTAAGTTGAAGCTTTACGCGTTAGGTGGAATTAATTCGGAAAATCTTGCCTCAATCAGAAAGCTTGGCTTATCAGGCTTTGCGGCAATAAGTCTATTCTCAAAAAACTTATGAAAATCACACCCGTTATTTTATCAGGTGGCTCTGGAACTAGATTATGGCCACTTTCTCGCAGCTTAAATCCTAAACAATTCTTAAATTTGGTTGGCGATCATTCGTTATTCCAGAAAACCGCTTTACGCACAAAAGACGAAGAGTTGTTTCATAATCCAATTGTAGTCTGCAATAACGAACATCGTTTTATTGCTGCAGAAGAATTACAAAAAATTGATATCACTCCAAAATTAATTATCCTTGAGCCTTTGGGAAGGAATACCGCGCCTGCAATCACAGTTGCAGCTTTAAATGCCGTCGAAAGCAAAGAAGATTTGATTTTAGTCATGCCTTCTGATCACATAATTCAAGATGAAGAAGGTTTTATCCATAGCGTCAAAGCCGCAACAAAAGCAGCACAAGATGGTTATTTGGTTACCTTTGGCATTGTTCCAAACAGTCCAGAAACTGGTTACGGCTATATCAAATCCGGTGCTAAAATTGAAAATTTCGGCGAAATTTGTGATGTCGAAAAATTCATCGAGAAACCCAAAAAAGATGTTGCTGAAGGTTTCTTAAAAGATGGCGGATATTTCTGGAACAGCGGTATCTTTATGTTTCGTGCTTCAGTTTACTTGGAAGTTTTACGCCAGCTCGAAAATGACATATTTATCAATTGCTGCGGCGCCTACAACAAAGCCATTAAAGACTTGGATTTCGTTCGTCTATTCGCTGAAGATTTTGAAAAATGCACTAATATTTCAGTTGATTACGCTGTAATGGAGAAATCCAACAAAGTCGCCGTAATGCCTATCAATGTTGGCTGGTCAGACGTTGGAAACTGGCACGCTCTTTCCGAAATCGCTCCAAAAGACCAAGATGGCAATAGTTTGATTGGTGATGTTTTAGCACTCAAAACCAAAGATTGTTACATCAATTCCAAGAATAATTTAGTTACAGCAATTGGCGTAAAAAATCTGATCATTATTGCCCTAAAAGATGCAACTTTGATTGCCAATAAAGATAACGCTCAAGACGTAAAAGAATTGTTCGAAGCACTTAAAAAACACAAAAGATCAGAATGCGATTCTCATACTAAAGTTTTGCGCCCGTGGGGAAGCTTTGAAACGATTGATCTTTCTGACCGTTTCAAAGTTAAAAGAATTACCGTGAAACCAAAATCATCACTTTCACTACAAATGCACAATCACCGTGCAGAACATTGGGTAATCGTGAAAGGCACAGCCCATGTGACTTGTGGTAGCAAAGAATTTGTTATGACTGAAGATGAATCAACTTACATTCCAGTTGGGAAAAAACATCGTCTGGAAAATAAAGGCCAAATTCCTCTAGAAATTATCGAAGTTCAAACCGGAAATTATCTTGGCGAAGATGATATCATAAGATTTAGCGACATTTACGGAAGATAGTTAATGAGCGTTTTTTGGATTATTTTTTATCACGAAATTCTGTTATTCTCGCGTCATTTATCAAAAATTTTCGCTAACTTTCTTTTCTTTATAATTTCGGTTACGATTTTTTCTCTCCTGTCGCAAAACCAAGACTATCAGGGCTTGACCGTTTTTTACTCGATCACAATAATTTGGTTTTCGCTGCTTTCTTGTCTAATTTTTTCTTCGGATGATTTTCTCAAACGCGATTTTGATGATGGCACAATTGAACAGGCTCTAAACTCGGTCGATAATTTTGAGATTTTTGTTTTAGCTAAAATGTTAGCAAATTGGCTGGTTTCGTCTTTGCCAATTTTAGTTTCGATTGTGCCGTTAAGTCTTGGAATTGGCCTAGATCAAGCTTTGACGACCAATTTAATTTTATCCGCTTTTTTGGCAACTCTAGCAATAAATTTTATTTGTGGTTTTTGCGGAAGTCTTTCGATTCTAGGAAATTCAGCTCCGATGATTGGCGTAATTGCAATGCCGTTGATTATTCCGATCTTATTAATTGCGTTTGGATGCCTTGATAATGAAAGTGTTTCTGGGTTTAAGATTCTCGCCGGATTAGTAATTTTTGTCGGCTCAATTTCAGTTTTTGCGACGGCGAAGATTGTAAAAATTGCAGCGGAGTAAACTTAAAACGACAAACGACAGCCTCATAAGTCACCGTCATCCTTGAATTACGGAGTAATTCGAGAATCTCTTTAAGTTTAACGAAAAACCTTAAGAGATCCTCGATGCTTTGCATCAAGGATGACGACGACTCTGGATAGGATTTTTACTTTTTATCTGCCACTACTACTTAATTCACGAAATCCATCACAACTTGACCGATTCCAACTGGTTCACCTTCTTTGAATTTGATTTTGCCAATTTTTACGTCGTGATCAGTACGAATTGAGTTTTCCATTTTCATGGCTTCGATCACCACCAATTCTTGGCCAGCTTTTACTTCATCACCTTCTTGAACTTTAAAACGAATAACTTTCCCAGTAATTGGCGACGTTAAATTTACTGGCTTAGCGTTTTTCTGAATTTTTGGCATGAACTTCGTCAACTCAGCGTTTCTTGGCGACATAACACTAACGAAAACATCTGAACCAGAATATTGCAGCAAGTAGCTTCCAGTATTATTATTTTCTCTAATTTTAACACCAATTGCCTTACCATTAACAGAACCGCGGAAAAGTTTTTCGCCGTTGTTCCACGGAGTTTCAAGGATAATTTCTTTCTTATCGCACTCAATTTTGATGTAATTGTTGTTACGATCTAAAATGGTAGCCAAGTAAGATTTTTCATCCAGCATCACTACCCAACGATCTGAAATTTGTTTTTCGCGATGATAAAGTTGACCAGTGATTTTACCGTTTCTCTCATAGTTACGCAGGAAAATATGCATGGCACTGATGATAAGAACCGCCTCAGATTCTGAGTCTAATTCATTTCCTGAGAAACCTTTTGGAAATTCATTTTTGATGAAGCTAGTTGAAATATCACCAGTAACGAATTTTTCATTACGCATGATTGTTTCAAGAAAGCTAATGTTGTGTGAAACACCACCAATTGCGAAAGCTCCTAAAGCGTGACGCATGTGGTCAATTGCTTCAGCACGATCTTTTCCGTAAGAACAAAGCTTCGCAATCATCGCATCATAAAACATACTTACTTCGCCACCTTCGTAAACACCTGAATCAACACGAACATTGGCATTTTCTTCGGGTTCAATATAAAGATTGATACGGCCAGAAGAAGGTAAGAAACCACGAGAAGGATCTTCGGCATAAATACGAGATTCCATCGCCCAACCGTTTAATTTGATGTCTTCTTGTTTGAACGGTAATTTTTCGTTTAGTGCTATACGAATCATCAATTCAACGATGTCCAAACCAGTAATGAGTTCAGTAACTGGATGTTCAACTTGCAAACGAGTGTTCATCTCAAGGAAATAGAAATTTTTATTCTTATCCATGATGTACTCAATCGTACCAGCTGAGAAATAATTTACTGTCGCCGCCAAAGATTTTGACTGATCGTACATTTTTTTACGAGTTGCTTCGTCAACGAAAGAGCTTGGCGCTTCTTCAATTACTTTTTGGTTGTTACGCTGAATTGAACATTCGCGTTCACCCAAACAAACAATATTTCCGTGTTTATCGGCAATCACTTGGATTTCGATGTGACGCGGATTTTCAATAAATTTTTCAATAAAAATACGATCATCAGAGAAGCTGTTACGCGCTTCGTTTGAAGCTGATAAGAAAGCTTCCGACATTTCTTCGCTTTTCCATACAATTCTCATACCTTTTCCACCGCCACCAGCAGAAGCTTTTACCATAACTGGGAAGCCGATTTTCTCAGCGATTTCAGTTGCTTCTTTGTCATCTTTTACAACGCCCATATGGCCCGGAACTGTGCTAACTCCAGCGGCAATGGCAATTTTTTTCGATTCAATTTTATCACCCATCGCTTCAATTGAATGTACAGAAGGGCCGACAAAAATTACTCCAGCCTTTTCTAAAGCGTTGGCAAAACCACGATTTTCAGACAAAAATCCGTAACCAGGATGCACCATAGTTGCACCGGTTTTTTTGATCGCGCCTAAAATTTTATCAACGTTTAAATAGCTTTGTGAAGATGGCGAGTGACCAATATTTACAGCTTCATCAGCCATTTGTACAAAAAGCGAGTTAGCATCGGCATCAGAATAAACTGCAACGGTTTTAATGCCAAGTTTGCGACATGTTTTAATAATACGGCAAGCAATTTCGCCACGGTTGGCAATCAGTAATTTATGCGATTTAAACATTGGGAAAAGAAATTGATTTGCTAGAGATGGTCTTTAAAACCTGCTCTAAGCTTGTTGCTGAAGGATATTTTGATATGAGATTTACAAGAGCGGCGCATGCTAAATTTGAAGATAAAAAAATCAAACTATTATCTTTATCATAATCACTAATTGTCTCAAACCATTTTGAACTTCATGAATCAACGCCTCAGTAATTATATAAATCTTACCCGAATTAATCGTCCCATAGGAATTGGCTTATTATTTTTGCCCTGTCTTTTTGGAGTCTTCTTAGCCGAAAAAAAAGTACAGATCGATTTCACCAAAACCATGTGGATAATTTTTCTCTTTGCTTTGGGATCAGTAATTATGCGCTCCGCTGGCTGTGTGATTAATGATATTTTTGATCAAAAATTTGATCGACAAGTTGAGCGTACCAAAAATCGCCCGCTGGCATCAAAAGAAATTAGTCAAAAACATGCCATAATTTTTCTCGCAATATTATTATTCGCTGGGCTGATAATTTTACTGCAATTTAACACCATCACAATTTTTTCAGGATTTATCGCTTTAGTTTTGGCCGCGACTTATCCGCTGATGAAACGCATCACTTATTATCCGCAACTTTTTTTAGGGCTAGCTTTCAACTTCGGAATTTTAATGGCCAGTTTGGCAATCACGCATCGTATTGGTGTGAGCTCTGTAATTTTATATTGCGCAGCTATTTTTTGGACTTTGATTTACGATACAATTTACGCCTATCAAGACATTGAAGATGATTTAAAAATCGGCGTAAAATCTACTGCGATTAAATTCAGCAAAAATCCACGACAAATTTTATTAAGCCTGAGTTTAGCAATGTTTGCCTTATTGTTTTTAACCGGATTTTTGGAATCATTAAACTGGCACTTTTTTATCATCAACTTTGCCGCATTTTTGTTTTTAATCACAAAAATCATTAGTTGTAATTTTTCCGATCCGCAAAATTGCCTAAAAGTTTTTAAGGAAAATTTTTGGATCGGTGGCCTAATTTCAATTGGAATTCTTTTAGGATAATGCGAGTCGGATTATTTGGCGGAAGTTTCAATCCTCCACATCAAGGACATCTCCATATTTCAAAACTGGCAATTCAAAAACTTGGATTAAATCAAATTTGGTGGATTCCAACTTCGCATAATCCTTTCAAGGCAAAGGGAATTTATGAAAGTTATGAAAATCGCGTCGCCAAATGTCAAAAAATCATCACTAAAAATCCTAAAATTTACGTTAAAAAATTTGACGAAATTCGTACCGAAAAATTGGTTAAGAAATTACAAAAAAAATATCCTAACTATCAGTTTTTTTGGATTGCAGGTGCGGACAATTTAGCCAGACTTCACGAATGGGATAATTTTAAAGGTCTGATAAAAATGCTGCCTTTGGCGATTTTTAGTCGCGAAACGTTTTTGCCAAAAATTCGCAAAACTACAGCTTTTATTACTTACCAGAAACTTCGTGATTCTAGTAAAAATTCTCTGCCAAATTTCAAAATTTTTGCCACCAAAAATTTAAACATCTCCTCAACACAAATACGTAATAATGCTAAATTACATAGTTGATACACATTGCCATCTCGACTTAATCGAAAAACAGGGAATTTCTTTTGACGAAGCAATCCAAAATTGCCTACAAAATAATGTTAGAATTTTGCAGACAATCTGTACTCGAGTAACCGAAATTAATCAGCTTTTGGATTATACCAAAAAACACGATTTTATTTATGCGTCTCTCGGGATTCATCCTTGTAATGTTTTCGAACAACCAAAAATTACTGCTGAAGAAATTATCAGAATCTGCGCCGAAAATCCGAAAATCATTGGAATTGGCGAAACTGGTTTGGATTATTATCACGATAAATCAGCCATCGATTTACAAAAAATTAGTTTCGTTGAACACATTAAAGCGTCTCAAGAAAATGATTTACCGATTATAATTCACAGTCGCGATGCCGATTTGGATATGATGGAAATTTTAGAATCTGAACAAAAAAATAAAAATTTTCCCGCACTTTTACATTGTTTTTCCAGTTCACAAGAATTGGCCAAAAAGGCCTTGGATTTGGGAATTTATATTTCGATCTCAGGAATTGTAACTTTTAAAAATGCCACTCAACTGCAAGACATTGTAAAATATTTACCACTCGAATCTTTATTGGTTGAAACTGATTCTCCTTATTTAGCCCCGGTTCCATTTCGTGGAAAAACTAATCAGCCAGCTTTTACTAAACATGTTGTGGAATTTATTGCCCAATTAAAAGGTTTATCGGTTGAAGAAGTTACTCATCATACTACGGATAATTTCTTTAAAATTTTCAAACGTGCACAAAAATTATGAAGAAAGATTTCATGGCAGAAGCTATTGCTCAGGCAAAATTAGCTTTCGAAAAAGATGAGGTTCCGGTTGGTGCAGTGATCGTAGAAAATGGAAAAATCATCGCTGCAGCTCACAATTATAATTTACACTTAAAAGATCCAACAGCTCATGCTGAAATTTTGGTTTTACGTCAAGCCGCTGAAATAAAAAACTCTGCACGACTTGATAATTGCGATCTTTACGTAACTTTAGAACCCTGCTCAATGTGTACTTCGGCAATTTCATTAGCTAGAATTCGCCGAATTTATTATGCTGCTTCTGATGAGAAATTCGGTGCAGTTGAAAATGGCGCTCGAATTTTTCACAGCTCCTCCTGTCATCACAAGCCAGAAATTTATTCTGGAATTCAAGAAGAAGACGCAAAAGATCTTTTGGTGAAATTTTTCCGATCAAAAAGATAAGTTTCACGTGAAACTATTTGACAGCGAAAAATAGTTTTTTAGCTTGCAGATCACTTCGCAAATTTCGTTAAAAGATTACTAAAATTCCAATATTATCATGACTACTTCTCCAGCTAGAGCCAAGGTATTTTCTATTGTTAATCAAAAAGGTGGGGTCGGAAAAACCACTACTACAGTAAATTTGGCCACAGCCTTCGCTGCCGCCAAAAGAAAGGTTCTGTTAGTTGATTTAGACCCTCAAGGAAACTCTAGTACTGGCTTTGGCATCATGCAGAACCAAAGACAAAAGACTATCTACGAAGTTCTGATTGGAGAATGCTCCATGAAAAGCGCCATCATGCCAACCCGTATCCCCAATTTAAGTATTGTTACCTCTACAGTTGATTTATCAGCCTGTGAAGTTGAGTTAGCTTCAGCGGATAAAAGAGAATATATTTTGCGTAAAGCTTTGAAAGATGTGATTAGCGATTACGAATATATTTTAATTGATTGCCCTCCATCTCTAGGAATGTTGACTGTCAATGCTTTAACAGCTTCAGATTCAATTCTAATTCCAATGCAATGTGAGTTTTTCTCACTTGAAGGTTTAAGCCATTTATTAACTAGTTTGGATTTGGTTAAAGATAATTTAAATCACGATCTAAAAATCAGCGGCATTATCTTAACTATGCACGACCGCAGAAATAAATTAACCGAACAAGTTGAAGTTGATGTAAGAAGTTTTCTAAAAGATAAAGTATTTAAGAATACAATTCCAAGAAACGTAAAATTATCAGAAGCTCCTTCTCACGGACTTCCAGCAATAATTTATGATTCGAAATGTCCTGGCTCAATAGCTTACATAAAATTAGCTAAAGAAATTTTAGACAGAGAAAAATCACATAATAATTAGTTCCACGTGAAACCAAAAAAGGAGAAAATATGAAAGAAATAGTTCAAGAAAAAAGATTAGGCAAAGGACTTTCTGCGTTACTTGGTGAAAGTAAATCTAAAAAACCGGAAGATATCGCCAGTGAGTTTAAAGATTCAATTGATCTGATTAAATTAGTTCCGGTTAACAGAATTAGAGCTGGAGTTTATCAACCAAGAAAAAATTTCGATCAGAATGATTTGAATGAACTGGCCGAATCCATAAAGGAAAATGGTTTAATTCAACCGATCATTCTACGCAAAGCGGGAGAAGATGAAGATTATGAAATCATAGCCGGTGAAAGAAGATTTCGCGCTGTACAAATTGCTGGATTAGAAAATATTCCAGCAATCGTTAAAAAAATTAACAATCACGAAGCTCTTGAACTAGCCATTATCGAGAACGTTCAAAGAAGTGATTTATCCTTAATTGAAGAAGCTGAAGGTTATAAACAATTGATCCAAGAATTTTCCTACACTCAAGATCAAATCGCCAAAAGAGTTGGTAAAAGCAGAAGTCATATTACTAATCTTTTACGTTTGTTAAATTTACCACCAATGGTTCGCGATTACCTAGATAAAAAATTAATTTCGATGGGTCATGCACGAGCAATTATCAATTCGAATAGTCCAGAAAAACTAGCTAATCAAATCGTCAATGATTCTTTAAGTGTTCGCGATGTAGAAGATTTAGTTCGCGATGAGAAAGTTGAAAAAGCTAAAAATACTCCAGTTTTAGTTCGTACCGAATCAAAAATTAAATTTATTAACAGCGAATATTTAGCTGAGTTAGAAAATAAATTATCCGACTTGTTGCAAATGGATGCAAAAATTTCTTACAACTCTTTCAAAAATAGCGGTAAAATTCTAATCAAATTTTCTGAGCTAGAAAAAATTCAACAACTAATCGACAAAGTAAAATAACATGAAACTGCAAGCGCATCCTTATTTATTAGAAATTGAAAATTACAAACCCGGTAAGGCAAAAATCGGAAATAATGTTAAAGAAGTAATAAAACTGTCTTCGAACGAGAACGCTCTAGGCTCCAGCCCAAAAGCCCTTAGGAGCTTCGAGAAACATGCGTTGGACGTCGTGAGATATGCAGATGGGTCTTGCACCTCTCTACGCGAAGCTTTGGCGATTCACAATAACATCAATGCCGACCAAGTCGTTTGTGGCGCGGGCTCAGACGAGATTCTGGCTTTATTGACTTCCGCTTTCGCCGGAATCGATGATGAAATTATTTATAGTGAATACGGATTCTTGATGTACCCAATTTCCGCAAAACGTGTCGGAGCAAAAGCTGTAAAAGTTAAGGAAAGAAATCTTAAAGCCGATGTCGATGCAATTTTGGCAGCTATCACCGATAGAACTAAAATTATTTTTATCGCCAATCCAAACAATCCCACCGGATCATATTTAACTAAGGCCGAAATCGAGAAAATTATTAATGGAACACCAAAAAATATTTTGATCGTTTTGGATCACGCTTACGAAGAATTTGTTGATATTGCAGATTACCCAAACGCCATCGAATTAGTGAATCAACATGAAAATGTTGTTGTTACCAGAACATTTTCGAAAATTTATGGCTTAGCCAGTTTAAGAATTGGTTGGTGTTATAGCTCTTTGGAAATCGCTAATATTTTACATAAAGTTCGCGGTCCATTTAACGTTGGTGGTCCAGCTCAAGTAGCGGCTATAGCAGCTTTGGAAGATAAGGAATTTTTTGAACAATCTAAAAATCACAACAAAAAATGGTTAGAAATTCTTTTTAAAGAGTTCTCTAAATTCAGTAATATCAAGACTCATCCTTCTATTGCCAATTTTATTTTACTTGATTTTGGAACTGCTGAACTTTGCAAAAAGGCTAATGATTTACTTTTATCCGAAGGGGTGATTCTACGAGAAATGCAAGCCTACAATCTTCCAAACTGTCTACGCATGACGATTGGAACAGAGAAAGAAAATCTTCAGGTCTTGGAAATTTTAAAAAAACTTAACTAATGGATTTCGGTAATTTTAGCTCTGCCGACTGGCAAAATTTTAGCTACTCTGCTTTACTTATAGTCGTCCTAATGGCGGGATTAATGTCACGTAGGGAGTTAGCGATTAGTAAAATTCTTAAATATTTAGCAATCTGGTCGGGGGTAATAATTTCTTTAATTGCACTCTATGGATATCGTTATGAATTTACTGATTTTAAAAATCGTCTTTCTGCAGAAATAAATCCCGCCAATCCACAAATCACAAAATCTGGAGAAATTGTAATCAACATTTCACAAGATGGTCATTTTTATGTTAATGCTAGAATCAACGGTAACGAAATTCGTTTCATGGTTGATACCGGAGCAAGTGATATTGCGATTAATATGAATGACGCTCGTAAGATTGGTATAAACACAAAAAGTCTAATTTTTAACAAACGCTATCAAACTGCTAATGGAGTATCTTGGGGAGCAGGAGTAACTTTAGACGAAATGGAAATTTCTAACGTAAAATTTAACAATATTGCCGCTTCTGTCGGCAATAATATGGGGGTTTCTTTGCTAGGGATGAGTTTCTTGAAACAGCTGAAGAAATATGAATTTTATCAAGATAAATTAGTTCTAACTATCTCTTAAGCATCTTGTTATTGTAAACGCACAACAAACCTTCAGCTAATCTGAGAGTAAATTGCTTACCAACTGCTGGCACTACTACAAAGTTATCGCGAATAATATAGGTCAGAGACTGTTCATTACCACGATTGTCAACCAAACTAATTGTTGGAATAATCAGGTTGTCGTTAGGGAACTGGAAGAAAGTATCTTTACCATCATCATAAATTTTTAGTGGCAGGATATTATCAGATTTTCCGGCCAAACTAAAATCAAAGTTCAAATCGCCATTTTCCGGATTTCTTGCAATTAAATTTGAAAGTCTGTCACCAATATTTGCACCTGGGAAAGGAGTTTTAATTATTGTCTTCTCAACTTTAGGTGCCGGAGCTGGAGCGGGGTTTGGAATCGTCAGAACCGGAGGAATTGGTAATGGCTGTCCTAATTGTGGATAGAAAAAACGAATTGTGTAAACCAATTCTTCATCAGCTTTGCCGTCATATTCCCCAGATCGGATGTCGAAGTGATAAGTTCTCTTGTTGCTTATAATCGTCATGTTGGTGTGACCAGCAATTTCAAGCGGACGAATAAACAATCTTTTTCCAGCTGGAGTTAAACGCCAAGCAAAAGCTTCTCCAATTGAAATCATTTCAATTTCTTCATCTTCAGCAAATTCAATGAAAGACTGATATCCATAATAAAATTTTAGTTCGTAAACCTCGTTAGGATTATAAACTAAGGTTCTAATACGCGAGTCAGTTGTAGTAGGACTTGAAACCTGAGCAGAAGCTGAAGCTGTAAAAGATAGAATAACACAAAAAGACAGCATCAAGAATTTCGCCAAAGCGCCACCGAGAGATCTACTAAAAAATTTTAAAAGCTCAGTTGGTTTCATTTTCAACGAATAAAATCTCAAATAATTTTTTATGAATATGCAAACAAACACTAGTAGCTGAATACCTCGTCCGCAATTGCGTACTTACTAACTTGGAAGCCTAGAGGGTTTATGAGTCTTTCTTCCATGGTCAAATTCAAATCGGTAAAGAAGAAGTTCATGGTTATAACTTCGTCTTTAGTTGTGATTTTATCGTTGATATTAATAAGCCTCAACACACGAATTTGCGCGGTATTAGCATCTGAAAATTGCACTGATTTTATACGAACTTCAATTCTTGATTCAATTCCAAGCTCTCGAGCATTAATACGATTTCTAAAATCATTATAAACATCTGGCGTTGAAAAAAGACGGACTTTATCGACATCCATTTTATAAGTTTTTGGCTCGTAACCACTAGCAGCTTGAACGAATTGATTAAGGAAATAGCGACGGATTATTTGATCGCCCGTAAAATTTTGCGCCGTTAGTTGATTTACGATGGTCGCAATACCAGTCTTACTCTCAACCTCGATTACGTAAGGCTCAAGAGATTTTGAAGCCATAATATTTTTCACAAAGATTACCGCCACCGCAACAGATAGCATCGAAATCAAAGTGAAAAGCAAAAGTATGTTACGCTGAACCACAACGATCTGATAGCGATTCGAATACCAACTTTTGACTTTTAATTTATTTTTTTTGCTCGCTTTTTCTGTTTCTGACATGCTGAAAAATAAGGGCTAAACAGGGATTGAAAATTTCTTGAAAGCAATTTTAAGATTAGTTCTGACCAGAAAGTAATTAGCTTGAATAATAATATCAAGCTGTTTTAGTCTGCCGCGCCGCAGCTTCTATCAAGCCTTCTCACAGTTATTACTCTGATAAAAAAATCAAAAATATGACTCTCATCGACAGAGAAAAAATTCCTCTTTCTCAAAAGTTAGAACAATTGAACTGGATGTTAATTTCACTAATAATCGTTCTGGCCTCAATGGGTTTTTTAATGTTGTATTCTGCTGGTGGTGGCAGTTTTTATCCTTGGTTAATTAAGCAATTAGGATTTTTCGCTTTCTTCTTTGTCGTGATGATTTTTATCGCCGTCACCGACATCAGAATATGGTTTAAACTTTCTTACATATTCTATGCTGCTGCTTTAGGCATGGTCATAGTCGTTGATATAATGGGTCACAACGCTATGGGTGCGACTAGATGGTTTCGTATTGGTTGGCTTACAATTCAGCCTTCAGAAATCATGAAAGTTTGTACCGTCTTTGCTCTCGCCCGTTACTTTTACAACATCGAAGCCGACAATATCGGCAAAATAAAATACATAATTATCCCTATTTTATTGATTGCGGTTCCAGCATTTTTTATTTTCTGGCAGCCAGATTTAGGGACTGCCTCAATCTTAACTTTAGTAGGAATTTCGATTTTATTTTTAGCCGGCGTAAAAATGTGGAAGTTCATAATCGTTGGAGCCGCTGGCCTTGTCGCCATTCCATTTTTATGGATTTTTGTTTTATACGATTATCAAAAACAACGCGTCTTAACCTTCATTGATCCTTCTAACGATCCTTTGGGAAGTGGTTACAACATCATTCAATCTAAAATTGCGATTGGTTCTGGCGGATTGTTTGGAAAGGGCTATTTAAAAGGCACCCAAGGACAATTAAACTTCCTGCCAGAAAAACAAACAGACTTTATTTTCACAATGCTTTCCGAAGAACTTGGATTCTTGGGCAGCTTTTTCACTATCGCAATTTATTGTGCGATTATTGCGATTGGAATTTCGATCGCTACCAAAACCAAACATCAATATGGAAGGCTGCTAGTGATGGGTGTAATCAATATTTTCTTCGTCCATATGTTCATCAATATGGGAATGGGGATGGGATTAATTCCAGTTGTAGGAGCACCTCTTCCTCTGATTTCTTACGGTGGAACAATTACCGCTTCAATGTTGATCGGCTTTGGTTTGGTGTTGAACGTTGATGCAAATAAGAATCTTGATTTGAAGATTTAAAACTGAATTGCCACGAATCTAAAAAGTGGCAATTCATTTTGATTAATTCTCTTCTTCTACCTCCACTTCCCCATTTTCATATTCTTCCAACATCTTCAAGTCACCTGACTTCTTACCTTCAATTCCCAAATCTGAAATATTTTTCACTGATTTGAAAACACTGCGATTCAAATTTTTTGTCAGCTTCAAATGAGCCGTCATCGCTTTATTTAAAGATTTTCCGACTTCTGCCGACTCTTTAAAAACTGTCGTGATATTATCGAGTAATTTGCGTACTTGAATCTTCAAATCTTCAACATTTTTTTCTTGCTTAACGCGATCAATTATAAAACGCGCTTGCGATAAAAAATTAATCAATCCAACCGGACTTAGAACCAGGACCCCTCCTTCCAAAGCCTTCTGCGCGAATCCCTCATCATTTTCTAAGATTATTTCCAACATGCGTTCAGTTTGCAAAAACATCACCACAATAATTTTGTAATCCGAGCTATTTTTACTGCGCAATTCTTCAAATAAAAACTTGGTATATTCCTTCTTTTTCAAGCTTTCTAAATGTCTACGGAAAGAATCTTTAATTTTACCCAAAACAATTTTTTCTGCATCCAAGTCGCTTGATTTTCTAGCGCGCTCAAGCTCTAAAAAATGTGGCGAAGATTTACTATCGATTACCGCGATTTGATCATTTGGTAAAAATACAATGACATCCGGCCTTTTAGCTTCTGATTCGCCCCCATCACCAACCCCACCGAAATGTGATTGTAAAATGTAATCACCAACTGAACTCAAATCGTTTTTTTCTTTTAGACCTGAACTTTTTAAAATATTTTCCAAAGTGATTTCAGCTGCTCTACCAGCTGATCCAGGATTCAACAAAGCATTTTTAATCAAATTATTTTCGTCAGCAGATTTTTTTACCTCATCATTTAACGCCGTGATTTTTGCCGTCACATTTTCAAAATCTTTGAAAAGATTTTGGGTAATTTTTTTGATGTTTTCTTGCTGATCTAAACTTAGTTGATTTTGTTGCTGCGAATTTCTTTTCATCAACTCTTCTGAAAGCTTGAAAAGGGCTACTTCTTTATCTTTATGCCATTCTTCTCGTTCGATTTTAGTTTGCTCCGCAGCTTGTTTTAAAACTTCATTTTGCTTCTCAAATTCCAAATTCTTTTGCTGTAAAAGATCAATTTTTTCTTGGAATTTTCCTGCTTGTTCACGCAGAGAATTAATTTCGTTTTTAGCTAAATTATTTTCGGTTTTAAATTTTGCGAAGAAGTAAAAGAAAGCACTTGTGCCAATGCCGCACAATATTGTAAAAACCAACGCTATCATCATTGTATTTTCTGTTTTGGTTACTAAATCTCAGATTCGATTTCACTTTTAATCTCATCAATTTCAATCATGTCTGAGCAACAAATTCAACCGCAAATTTTCTGCGCTTTACCGTTACGCGACATCGTCATTTTTCCACACATGACCACAACAATTCTGGTCGGTCGCGAGAAATCAATCAAAGGTGTTGAAGAATCTAAAAGACTTAATCTACCAATTTTTGCTGTCACACAAATCAATCCTGACAATGACGGTTTTGACGACAAGAGTGTGTACCCTGTGGGAGTATTATGCAACATCGTAGAATCAATTAAAACACCTGACGGTACCTTGAAGGTAATTTTACAAGGATTAACCAAGGCAAAAATTTTAACCATTCCACAAACACAAGAGTTTTTTACTTGTGAAGTTAGCATGGTAATCAACCAGAATCTTGCCTTCGACAACAAGGAAATGCTGGGATTGATCAAAAGCTGCGTCCAAAATTTCAGCAAATATGCCGAAGTAAGTAAAAAAATTACTCCAGAAATTTTGAACTCAATTGTGAAGCTGCGTTCACCTTACGAAATCGCTTATTTAATCACAGCACACATCAATGGTTCACTAAAAGAAAAACAGGAAATTTTAGCAGAAGATGATCTGATCAAAAAACTTTATAAAGTTTTGGAAGTGTTGAAAACAGAGATGGAAATCCTTCAGGCTGAAATGCGCATCAACAAATCAATTCAAGATAAAATCGCTAAAAGTCACAAAGAGTTTTATCTCAACGAACAGCTTAAAAATATCAAAAAAGAACTCGGTCAGGACGAAGAAAACGAAGTCAACGAGCTCAAAGAAAAAATCTCCAAACTAAAATTACCAGAAGCTGTAGCACTCAAGTGTAAAAATGAACTAGCCAAACTGGAAAAGATGAATCCTTATTCTTCCGAATCTGGCGTTGTTAGAAATTATCTCGACTGGATTGTTGGCTTGCCTTGGAATGAAGAAAGCAAAGCAATCAAAAGCTTAGACAAAGCTCACAAAATTCTTGATTCTCATCATTTTGCGTTAACCAAAATCAAAGAAAGAATTTTAGAATTTATTGCGGTACAAATAAAAACCAAAGCCTTGAAAGGCCCTATTCTGTGCTTTGTTGGCGCTCCAGGCGTTGGTAAAACTTCACTCGCAAAATCAATCGCTGAAAGCTTGAACCGCAAATATGTTAAAGTTTCTTTGGGCGGCGTACGTGATGAATCTGAAATTCGTGGACATCGTCGTACATACATCGGCGCAATGCCGGGACGCATCATCCAATCAATGCGTAAAGCTAAAACTGTTAATCCTTTAATGCTTTTGGATGAGATCGATAAAATGTCTAACGACTTCCGTGGCGATCCTTCTGCAGCACTTTTGGAAGTTTTAGATCCCGAACAAAATTCTGTGTTTTCTGATCACTACATGGAAGTAGATTACGATTTGTCAAAAGTAATGTTTATCGCTACCGCCAACAACATCGCCGGCATTCCTGTTCCGCTACGCGATCGTATGGAAATCATCAGACTTTCCGGCTATACCGAAAACGAAAAATTACAAATCGCAAAACAACATTTGATCAAAAAACAGCGCCAAGAAAATGGTTTGGAAGAAAAAGAATTTTCAATTTCTGACGAGGCAATTTTGACGTTAATTCGCAAATATACTTTTGAAGCTGGTGTACGAAATTTAAACCGCGAGATCGCTAACTTAGCCCGCAAGGCCACTAAAGAAATCGTCACCAAAAAAACCAAAACGTTGCACATCACTGAGAAAAATATCAGCAAATATGCCGGAGTTGAAAAACATCATTATGGAATTGCCAAAGAAACAGATTTGGTCGGCGTTGCAACTGGTTTGGCTTACACAGATTTTGGTGGCGATTTACTCGACATCGAAGTTTTGAAATTCGAAGGCAGCGGCAAAATTCAAATCACCGGAAGTTTGGGTGATGTGATGAAAGAATCGGCACAAGCAGCTTTAAGCTATGCTAGGTCAATTGCAAAAGACTTCAAAGTTGATGCCAAGAAATTCAATAAATACGATTTCCACATTCACGTTCCCGAAGGCGCAACTCCGAAAGACGGCCCTTCTGCCGGCATCGCTTTGTGTGTTGCCTTGATGTCTTCAGTTAGTGAAATTCCAATCAAAAAAGATATTGCGATGACCGGGGAAATTACGCTGATCGGCAAAGCTCTTGAAATTGGCGGATTAAAAGAAAAATTACTCGCCGCACTTCGTGGTGGAATCAAGACTGTTTTGATTCCGGAAGCTAACAGAAAAGATCTCGCCGAAATGCCGAAAGAAGTTTTAGACAAATTAACCATAAAACCGATTTCTCACGTTTGCGAAGCTTTAACCGAATGTTTGGTTACTAAAAAATCCGCTAAAAAACCTGTGAAGAAAAATGTCAAAAAATAGACAAATTCACATAATCGCCGGCCCAAACGGGGCTGGAAAAAGTTCCCATGCTCGCGTAACACTTTTGCCTGATTTTTTGAGTAGTAATGTTTTCGTTAATGCCGACGAAATTGCCAAAATTTTATCGCCAGAAAATCCCGAAAAATCAGCACTTGAAGCTGGTCGATTAATGATAAAAAAGATCGATTTTTTACTTGATGAAGGTTTAAGTTTTGCCCTAGAAACTACACTATCGGCAAAGAATTATTTGCGACTTATTAAACGTGCACGCCGCAAAAAATATCAGGTTAATTTATTCTTCTTGAGATTAGCAACTGCACAATTGGCACAAGAAAGAGTCTTGACTCGAGTAAGCAAGGGTGGTCATAATATTGAACCTGACGTAATTAAGCGCAGATTCACTAGAGGTTTACATAACTTGAAAGACTATCTAGAGCTAGTTGATACCGCGATTATCTATGAATCAAGCGGGTTAGAGCTAATTGAGATCGCCAGAAAAAATGACGATCAACTCAAAATTCTGAATAAAAATTTGTGGCAAAAAATTTATGCGTAATGACGAAATTCTGAAACGCGCTGAAGAGGGCATGAAAGAAAGCAATAAAATGCTGATTCGTGAACTGGTTCAGGATCTTGAAAATAAAGGCATACCACCTGTTATCGCGGTTGATGGCGAAGTTAAAAAACTTCACATTTGCGAAAGTGAACAAAAAAGTTTTGAGAAAGAATTGAAAAAATTTGGCCTCGAAAAATCTGATTTCTGCTTGCTTGAGGAAGATTGTCCCCAAGGAAGAAAAACAGCAAAAAAATCAACAAAAACTGCCGTAAAAACCATCGCTCAAAAAGCTGGAAATATCTTCATCATCCACAAAAAATCTGCTAAACTTAAAAAATACAAAGCCTGCGACAAATCCTCTTGGGTTGCTGATCTACACCGTGATCTAAAAAACAAATTCTTCACCAATTAATCTCTATTTTTTCCATGCAAAACAACAAAAACATCTTATTGGCCACTATACTTTCTGTCCTTATTTTACTCGGATGGACTTGGTTTGTTGAAAAACCACGAATCGAAAAAGAAGAAGCTCAAAGAAAAGTTTATGAGCAAACTCATCCTAAAATTGAGAAATCTGAAATCGCGCCGAAAGCTGATGCTAAAGAATTCGCCGGCAATAGTACCGTTGCAACTAAACCAGCAGAAACTGTATTGGCCCTTAAAAATCGCAAAGAAATTTTAAGCGAAACTCAGCAAGAACGTGTGGTTATTGAAAGCGAAAATCTACACGGCTCGATCTTTCTGAAAGGTGCCCGTTTTGATGATTTAACTTTGGCAAAATATTTTGAAAAATCTGATCACAAAAATGAGGTTTCACTTTTTTCACCATCTGACAGCAAAGAAAGATATTTCGCTGATTTCGGCTGGGTCAGCTCTGACAACAGTTTAGAACTTCCAACTCCACATTCTATTTGGAAAAGCAACAACGCAAAATTAACACCCGAAACTCCGGTCACTTTATCATGGAAAAACAAGCAAAATGTTGAGTTTTTTATCAATATTTCTCTCGATGAAAACTACATGTTTTCAGTTACTCAAGATGTAAAAAACCACTCAAAATCTGAAATCTCTGTTGCACCTTATGGCAGAATTAATCGTGTTTTAGTTGGTGTGCAAAAACCAGTTTACATTCTTCACGAAGGACCAATCGGCGTATTCTCAGACATTCTTCACGAAAGTACTTACAAAGATTTGATCAAAGAAAAACACCAAGAATTTTCTTCGGACAATGGCGGTTGGTTGGGTATTACTGACAAATATTGGTTGAGTTCAATTTTGCCTGATCGCAACTTAAAATATAAAGCGTCTTTCAGCCACGATTTCTCTAATCAAAACAACTTCTTCAACTCTGAATTTGTTGGCCAAGAATTTAAAATTGCCGCTGGCGAAGAATTAAAATTCGATCATCATCTTTTCGCCGGAGCTAAGAAAGTAAGGCTTTTGGATCAATATGCTAAACAATATGACGCCAAACTTTTTGATCGCGCCGTTGATTTCGGTTGGTTCTATTTCTTAACCAAACCATTCTTTTTCATCATCGAATTTTTATCAAAATTCTTAGGCAACTTCGGTTTGGCAATTTTAGCAATGACGGTTATCATCAAGCTAGCATTGTTCCCAATGGCGAACAAATCTTACGCTGCAATTTCGAAAGTAAAAAAATTACAGCCAAAAATTGAAGATATTCGCGCTAAATTTAAAGACGATAAAATCGCGCTAAACCGCGAAATCATGGAACTCTACAAAAGAGAAAAAGTTAATCCGGCGTCAGGTTGTTTGCCGATTTTAATTCAAATTCCAGTTTTCTTCGCACTTTACAAAGTTTTGTACGTGACGCTCGACATGCGCCAAGCGCCTTTCTATGGCTGGATTCAAGATCTTTCGATGCCAGATCCAACTTCAATTTTTAACTTGTTCGGTTTGTTACCATTTGAAGTCAGCACCACTTTCACAATTGGCGCATGGCCGATTTTGATGGGCATCACCATGGTCTTGCAACAAAAGTTGAACCCGACTGCTTCTGATCCAACACAAGCGAAAATTCTGAAATGGATGCCTTATGTTTTAACATTCGTTTTAGCTGCATTCCCTGCCGGACTTGTAATTTACTGGACTTGGAGCAACACGCTTTCTGTTCTTCAGCAATGGTTTATCTCTAAGAAGCTGAACAAAGAAACGAAATAAAATCTGTCGTTAAAGGCGGAACCACTTTCGCCTTTAATGACTCAACATAGAGCTAAAATTCGCACAGCGAATTTTAATTAGGACAGATGGCCGAGTGGTCGAAGGCGCACGCCTGGAAAGTGTGTATAGGGTCAAAAGCTCTATCGAGGGTTCGAATCCCTCTCTGTCCGCCATAATCAATAAATTCTACCCTGCAGAACTGACTGAATGTTCACCATCGGTTTGTATTTTTTGGTAAGTGCAAACAAAAATGGATTGATCGTAATCGAGATAATCGCACTCGCGATTACCATATCGTAGACCACGTTAGAGAAGATGTTTAGCTTCAGAGCCAGAGCCGCTAAGATGAAAGAGAACTCGCCAATTTGTGCCAGACTTACAGCTAGGGTTAGTGAATTATACAAACCTTGCTTGAAGACTCGCATAATAAAATAAGCGACTGCAGATTTTCCAACTACAACCAGCAAGAAAGCCACTACGATCAGAATTGGTTCTTCGATTAGGACGCTCGGATTAAACAACATTCCCGCCGAAACGAAAAACAATACAGCAAATATATCACGCAACGGCAAAGATTTTTCGGCAGATTTACGACCAATTTCACTCTCATTTAAAACGAAACCGGCCATAAACGCACCAAGCGCAAAAGACGCGCCGAACAAAGTATATGCGATAAAAGCGAATCCGGAAGAAATCGCGATGATACCCAGAACCATCAATTCGCGCGACTTGGTTTTGGCGATCGCAACCAAAAGTAACGGCAATAATTTTTTGCCAATCACAACCATCGACACCACAAAAGTGGTAATTTTAAATAAGGTGAAAAATACCGTTTGCAAAACCATCTGCAGATCAAGCGATTTACCAGTAGTGAACATCTCGGTAAAAACTGGCAACAAAACTAACACCACAATCATCGCAATATCTTCAACGATCAGCCAACCAACTGCAACAACGATTGGCCAACAAACCAAATAAAAACGCCAGAACCACGCTGGCAACAACGGTTGTAATTAGAGGATATGATTCAAGCATGTCGATTTATGTTGGTTTAGAAAGTAGTAATTCTTCAAAAAGTTTTTTATCCAAACGTCCGGCAGACTTAATTACCTGACGCATCGCGCCAGATTTATCAAAAATATAAGTTGTTGGAATAGAGTTAATTTCAGGAAAATTAGCCGAGATTGCATCCAAGATAATCGCGGTTGGATAACTAGCATTGGCGACCCTTTGCTTAACTTTCTCTATAGATGTTTTGGGATCAATACTCACGGCAATAATTTCTAAACCATATTGGTGATAGCCTTTGTAGAGATGTTCTAACTCGCCTAATTCTCTCACACAATTTGGACACCATTCGGTAAAAAAAGTTACAACCACAACTTTGCCGCGCATTTTTTTAAGATCAAAATTCTGACCTTTAAAAGTTGTAATGTTTAAATCGTAATTTTGTTCAGCACTAGAGATTACAGGATTTATAACCAATAAAGTTAAACAAATTATCAGCTGAGAAAAATATTTTTTCATTTTTAGAAATTGGAAAATCTTGGCTGCAAATTAAAGTCACCGCAAAATTCTTGGACTAAAGTTATTGCCGAAATGATTGCGGTGTCCGCCCTTAAGATTCTTGGCCCCAAAGAGATTGAATAAAGATTTTTTAACTCACGCATTTTAGCAAATTCTGCCGTCGAAAATCCACCTTCTGGGCCAATTAAAATTACGATTTCTTTCGTTGAAACAGCAATTTTTGGCAGTACTTCACTTGCTTTAGAACCTTGTCCCGATTCATCGCAGAGAATAAATATTTTCTCCGCCGTATCTTTATCATTTAAGAATTTATCTAATTTTTTTACGTCAAAAATCTCAGGAAAATCGTTACGTTCACATTGTTCACACGCTTCTTTTACGTTAGATGAGAAACGCTCAAGATTAATTTTATCGACAATTGTGTGCTGCGTTAAAATCGGTTGAAACCTTGCAACGCCAAGCTCGGTTGCTTTCGCCGCAATAAAATCAATGCGCACATTTTTGATTAACGAAAAAGCTAAAGTGATGTTGGGGACTTTTTTTAATTCAGAGATCTTTTGAGTTATTTCTGCTAACAAAAATTTCTTTTCGATTTGTACGATCTCCGCCTCAAATTCGCCATTTAGGCCATTAAACAGGAATATTTTGTCAGAAATTTTCTGACGCATAACCTTCACCAAATAATCAAAATCAGCGTCGGAAATTTTTATTTTCGCACCAATTTCAAGATTTCTTTCTGCGATAAAAAGTCGAATTTTCGCCATTATTTTCCTAAAAATTTCTTAAAATTAATCACGCCATTTGCTGTCATCACGCCAAGCAGGACTAAGATTCCACCTAAATAATCGTTCCAACTTAGTTGTTCATTCAAAACTAACATTCCCAAAACCGTGCCAAAAATTGGCAACAAATAATTCACCATTGAAATGTAGGTTACGCTAGTGCGTTCAATCAATTTATAGTAAATCACAAAGGCAATCGCTGTGCCCAAAACTCCAAGTCCACATAATGAAATTATTGCGCCTTTTGAACTATTTAACATCGAAGCATGTTCTTCAAAAATCAGTGAAGCGACAGTTAAAATCACAAATGAAATCACCATTTGAATGAATGGCACAGTAAGTGGCGGATAGTTAGAAATATTTATGTATTTTTTAGTATAAACGAAAGCTGAAGCGTAACAAATCGCCGCGCCCAATAAAACTATCACGCCCATAGCTTCAGCGTGCGCATTAACTAATGTCGGTAAAATCAGTAGGAATACACCACCGAAACCAATAATCGCTCCATAAACTTTTGGTTTAGTCATGCGATCATTAGGAAAAACATAATGTGCCATCACCATCGCAAACAAAGGAGCGGTTCCACCGACAATCGCCGCGAAAGCGCTATCAACAGTTTTTTCCGCAATGCCAAAGAGTGAAAATGGGACTGCGCCTTGTAACAAAGCCGCAATCGTAAAACTTTTAAGCAAAGGTTTAATCGGAGGCAGTTTGGTATTTTTAATCTGCAAAATGATTAACAGAATCAGGGCACCAATTCCCATGCGAATTGCAGTGATCGCAATGGGCGGCACATATTCTACCGCGATCTTAATAAACAGAAAAGATGGGCCCCAAGAAGCAGCTAAACTTAAAAGTAATATAAAATTTTTCGCACCTGCGGTCATAAATATAAGTCCTAATTGATTTCAAAATCGTCGTTTGCAAAATAGGCGATCCCTATTTAAGCCAAAATTACAGTTAATCGTGCAGTTTCTTTTACTCTCAACAACCCTGATTGCGATTTTGGCGATTTATCTTGGACGCAATATTAAAAAACTGCGCCTGGAATCACAAAGCAAAAACGCAAAAAAATTACGCTTCAGCTCACTACCAATTCATTACATTTATTGTTTTGTTTTGTGGTCAGTTGTGATCGCTGCTGCGTTAATTTTAGCTCCTGTCTCTCTTACTACAAAGTCGATTATTTTTACTATAATCGCCGTAATTATTTTTTTCCTCAGCCGTTTTGCTTTTGAGAAAAAATTCAATTCTAAAAACCACATCGAAGGCATTTCGAAATTGGTTTTATCAATAACCGCCGGCATTGGAATTCTAATTACCGCTATCACAACTATTTCAATTTTATTTGAAGCGCTGAAATTCTTTAAAATGATCAGCCCTTTAGATTTCTTATTCGGAACTATTTGGAATCCACAAATGGCAGTTACCGCTGAACAATCTGTCGGCAATAGTTCGTTTGGAATTGTGCCGGTTTTTTTAGGAACTTTACTCATCACTTTGATTGCGATGTTTGTTGCAGTTCCAGTTGGAATTATGGCAGCAATTTATCTTTGTCTTTATGCTCGCAGCAAAGTTCGTGATTATTTAAAACCAATTTTGGAAATCTTGGCTGGCGTTCCAACCGTTGTGTATGGCTATTTCGCCGTGATTACAATTGCTCCACTTTTCAAAAATATTTTCGCCCAATTTGGTATAGAAATTGCTTCCGAAAGCGCCTTGGCCGCTGGTTTTGTTATGGGCGTGATGATTATTCCTTTCGTTTTATCTCTTACGGATGATGCACTAAATTCCGTGCCGCAAGCTTTGAAAGACGGTGCTTTGGCTTTGGGTAGCACCAAATCAGAAATGATTAAAAAAGTTGTTCTGCCTTCAGCAATGCCCTCAATTGTTGGCGCGATAATTTTAGCAGTTTCGCGCGCGATTGGCGAAACTATGATTGTTGTAATGGCCGCAGGACTTGTCGCTAAAATGAGTTTCAATCCACTTGATTCTGTAACAACTGCGACTGCACAAATCGTCACACTTTTGGTCGGCGATCAAGAATTTAACAGCCCGAAAACTTTGGCAGCTTTCGCACTCGCTTTAACACTCTTTGTCTTCACTTTCATTTTTAACATCATCGCTCTTGTGGTGATCAAGAACTACAAGAAAAAATATGGCTAAACTGGAAATTAAAAATCTAAAAAAACGTCACGCCAAAGAAGCTCGTTTCAAGCTTTTTGGACGTTTGGCGATTGCCTTTTCATTGGCATTTTTAGTGATTTTATTTGGCATGATTTTAAGCAAAAGCGGCAGCGCCTTTTTGCAAACTAAAATTGCCTTAGAGGTTGATTTATCACCAGAATCAATCGCAGCTAATTCAGAAAATGGTGAACTAAGTTTTCGCCGTTTGATTAAACAATCACTCAAGCAAAAATTTCCCGATGCAGTTTCGATAATTGAAACTAACGCACTTTATCAAATTCCTAGTAAAGTCGCAGCTTTAGAGCTGGAAAAAGAAATTGCAAAACATCCAGAATTTTTAGGGAAAAAAGAAATTTTCTGGCTATCAGCTTCATCAAAAATTGACGTGTTTTTTAAGCATAAAATGTCAGCAAATTTGAGTGAGAAACAAAAAATTTGGGCTGAAAAACTAGTCGCTGACCACGAAATAAAAACTTTCTTCAACTGGAATTTTTTCCGCTTTGCTGATTCTCGCGAACCAGAAATTGCCGGCATTGGCGCTGGTTTAAGCGGATCAATTTTAGTGATGGTAATTTTCCTAGGTTTGGCTTTTCCAATTGGAGTAATGTGCGCTTTTTATTTGGAAGAATTCGCCGCCAAAAATCGTATCACCGACATCATCGAAATCAGTATTAACAACCTCGCGGCTATTCCTTCCATCATTTACGGATTGCTTGGTTTAACGGTTTATTTGCAATTTTTTTACTTACCGCGTTCATCAAGTTTAGTTGGCGGTATGACTTTATTCATGTTGGTTCTGCCAGTGATTATCATCGCAACTCGCAACACAATTCGTTCAATTCCAAAAACAATTCCGGACGGCGCAATGGCTTTGGGCGCTTCAAAAGTGCAAATTGTTTGGCATCACCTTTTACCACTTTCAATTCCTGGAATTATGACGGGAACAATTTTGGCAATTTCGCGCGCGCTTGGTGAAACTGCGCCATTATTGATGATCGGCATGGTGGCATTTATTGCTGATATTCCGCATAACTTCACCGATCCGACAACTGTGCTTCCGGTGCAAATTTATTTATGGTCAGATTCTCCAGAAATTGGCTTCGCAGAGAAAACTGCAGCAGCAATTTTGGTGCTATTAGGATTCCTAATTTTATTCAATTTAGTAGCGATTATTTTACGCAAGAAATTTGAGCGTAAATGGTAGTAATTTTACCCTGTCATCCTGAACGAAGCGAAGGATCTCAGAACTTATACCTTAACAAAACTAAAGAGATCCTTCACTTCGTTCAGGATGACAGTTTCTAGATTAAATATGAAAACCAAGATCGTCGGGATTTTAAACCTCACTCCCGATTCATTTTCTGATGGCGGCAAATTTAATTCCGTTGATGCCGCACTAAAACAAACCCAAAAATTAATTGATGAAGGCGCTGATGTAATTGACATCGGAGCTGAATCAACCCGTCCAACCGCTATCAAAATCAGCGCTGAAGAAGAATGGTCACGACTTGAAGGAATTTTACCTGCAATTGTCGAATTAATAAAAAAATCTCCACGCCACATCAAAACCAGCATTGATTCTTATCACTTCGAAACTCTGGTAAAATCTTACGAAGCAGGTGTTGATATTATAAACGATGTCAGCGGCTTAAGCGATAATCGCATTGTTGATTTTATTGCTCGCAACCACATCGAAACAATATTAATGCATTGCGAAAAAGTACCGGCAATTGCTGATTCTCTGGTAAATCGTAACATCAATCTGATTCCAGAAATGCTTGATTGGTTTAACAAAAAAATTTCTTATCTTGAACAAAAAGGCGTAAAAAAATCACAGCTGGTTTTAGATCCTGGAATTGGCTTCAATAAAGATGCGCTGCAATCAATTCGTATCTTGAAAAACATTGATAACTTCAGAATTCTTGGACTACCTATTTACATTGGCCATTCAAAAAAAAGTTTCTTGGAAGAAGTTAAAATTACTGGCGATCGCGGCGAAAAAACTTTGATAATCTCAAAATATCTTGCTGCCAAGAAAGTAGATTTTATCAGGGTTCACGACGTGAAAGAAAATTTATTAGCGATTCTGTCTACCTCGACCTTGTAATAAAAAAAGCTCTTCCTACATAGCTCAACATCAAACACACCACCACAAAAAACTCTAAATAATCATCAAAACATCAAATTTATGTCTAAAGTAATTGGAATTGACCTTGGAACCACGAACTCGTGCGTTGCTATTATGGAAGGTAAAAACGTTAAAGTTATTGAAAATGCCGAAGGTGTTAGAACTACTCCTTCAATCATCGGATTTTTAGCTAATGGCGAAAAAACAGTTGGCGCGCCGGCAAAACGCCAAGCCGTAACTAATCCACAAAATACAATTTTTGGTATTAAACGTTTGATCGGTCGTCGTAATGATGATCCGATGACTGAAAAAGATCGTAATCTTGTGCCTTACAAAATCGTTCCGTCTTCAAACGGCGATGCTTGGGTTGAAGTTAAAGGCGAAAAATATTCTCCAAGCCAAATTTCAGCTTTCACTTTGATGAAAATGAAAGAAACCGCCGAAAGCTATTTAGGCGAAAAAGTAGAAAAAGCAGTAATCACAGTTCCCGCTTATTTCAACGACTCACAACGCCAAGCAACTAAAGATGCTGGTAAAATTGCTGGTCTTGAAGTTCTTCGTATTATTAACGAACCGACTGCTGCTGCTCTTGCTTACGGTTTCGAGAAAAAAGGTGGTCAAACTATTGCAGTTTATGACTTAGGCGGCGGTACTTTCGACGTGTCCGTTCTTGAAATTGGCGATGGCGTTTTCGAAGTTAAAGCAACTAACGGCGATACTTTCTTAGGTGGTGAAGACTTCGATATGCGTATCTTAGAATTCATTACTGCTGAATTTAAAAAAGAGCAGGGCGTTGATTTAAGCAAAGATCCTTTGGCGCTACAACGTTTGAAAGAAGCTGCAGAAAAAGCTAAGATCGAGCTTTCAAGCTTGATGGAAACTGAAATCAACTTGCCTTACATCACAGCTGATGCATCGGGCCCGAAACATTTAAACCTTAAACTTTCTCGCGCCAAACTTGAGCAGTTGGTTGATGATTTAATTCAACGCACCGTTGCTCCTTGTGAAAACGCTTTGAAAGATGCCGGATTAAAAGCTTCTGAAATTGATGAAGTTATTTTGGTTGGCGGTATGAGCCGTATGCCAAAAGTTATCGAAACTGTAAAAAAACTTTTCGGTAAAGAACCAAACAAATCAGTTAACCCTGATGAAGTTGTAGCGATCGGTGCTGCTATCCAAGCTGCTGTATTGCAAGGCGATGTTAAAGACGTTCTACTTTTAGACGTTACTCCACTTTCACTTGGTATCGAAACTGCTGGCGGTGTGTTCACTCGTTTGATTGATCGCAACACCACAATTCCAACTAATAAGAGCCAAGTGTTCTCAACTGCTGCCGACAACCAAACTGCAGTTACAATTAAAGTATTCCAAGGCGAACGCGACATCGCAATTCACAACAAATTGCTTGGCGAATTTAATTTGGAAGGAATTGCTCCAGCTCCACGTGGCATGCCGCAAATCGAAGTTATTTTTGATATCGACGCTAACGGTGTGGTTAAAGTTTCGGCGAAAGACAAAGGAACTGGCAAAGAACAACAAATCAGAATCCAATCTTCCGGTGGTTTGTCTGACGAAGAAATCAAAAAAATGATGCAAGATGCGGAAGCAAATGCATCTGCTGATAAAGCTAAGAAAGAATTTATCGAAGCTAAAAATCACGCTGATTCTGCAGTTTACGAAACTGAGAAAAGCTTGAAAGAACATGGCGATAAAGTTGACGCGGTGACTAAATCAGCAATCGAAGCTGAAGTGCAAAAAGTAAAAGATTTAGCGGCTAATGCTGATGCGAAAGCTGAAGAATTAAAAGCTGCAACTGATGCTTTAATGCAATCAGCGATGAAACTTGGTGAAGCAATTTATAAAGCGCAACAAGCTAATGCTGGTGGTGCTCAAGCTGATGCTCATAATCACGGCGAATCTGCTAATGCTGGTTCTGGCGAAAAAGTTATGGATGCTGAGTACGAAGAAGTGAAAAAAGACGAGAATAAGTAATCCTAGAATATAAAACCCGTCATCCTTGGGCGTAAGCCCGAGGATCTCGTGAGCCGAATTCCTAATCTGGCTGTAAGAGATCCTCGATGCTGCGCATCAAGGATGACGGGTTTTTTAGAAGGGCTTTTTATTTTTTTCGCAGCGCAATAATTTCCATCGATCTGAAATTAAGTGGAAATTCTAAGAAAACGTGCATCACACTTAAGAAAAACAACACCATAAATCCAAACGAATAGTTGTAGGCATAAGCTGCAACCGAAAAAATCCATACCATAAAACAAACCATCAAAGATCTTTTGGAAACCTGATGCCATTTGATGATCTCAACTTTCGAGAACCAATTCAAATAGTGATAAGTATAAGCGAAAGCGATGAAGGCCTGAATTTTTAAACCAGCAGGCGAAGCGATCAAATCCAGCTTTTCGTAAGGCAAATCAAACATTTTAGCGATCGTCTTATTCAATCCTAAACTGCCGGCGTTGACAATTTCTAAAGCCTTTCCACCAAGCAAATAGCCGTCGCGTGAAATAAAGATAAAACTAAGCGAGCACAGCACAAAAACTATCAGCGAAATGTAAGACGACATATTCTTCGATTTAACCGCACCAGAGAGCATAAAAAGGCCAGTAAAAAGCCAGACATGGATCAAGGTTGTAAGTAAAATTCCAAAAATCACAAAATAGGTATGAACACCAAGAAGAAGAAGCGACGCAAAAATTGCCGCAGCGAATAAATTAAAACGCCAGAACCAATCTTTTACATAAGTTAAAATGCAGGCAGCAGCAAAGGTGATAAAAACTAAAATCGGTGGGATCAAACTTAAAACCGCAAAAAATTCTTCGCCTTGTAGTTCGTTATTTTGCAGGAAGTTTTGCATAAATTCACTGCTTTGCAGATAAAAGCACAACTCAACTGCGAGAAATAAGGCAGCCGTCACAACACAGATTGCAATCAACGCGATCCAATCTTTACTACCATTGATGAAATATTGTTTTTTCTGCAACCACGAAATTTCAGTGGCGTAATGAAGTGGCCCAAGAACTGCGTAAGAAATTAAAAATAATTCAAAAGGTAAAATTAGCGCTAGTGCCACAGAAATAAACATCAGAGCGATGTTAATCGAATCAACTTTTTCGATAGTCATTTGTGATTTTCCTTAAGCTTAAAATAAAAAAGGCTCTGAAAGTTTTTACTCTCAGAGCCTTTAAAAAAATATGATTGAAGAAAACTAATCAACCAAAACTGATAAAGTTTCAGCAGAGTGCATTTCTGCAAAGCCACCAGTAACGTCAATTTGCTTTACGATGTTTTGTTTGTCATCGTAAATTATAATCTGACCTTCACGAAGCTTCGCAATCAAAGATTCATGACCAAACATCACACCAATGTCACCTTCAACTGAAGGCACCACCGCCATGTTGCATTGTCCTTTGAAAACAACACCAGTAACTGAAATTATTTCTAAGTTCAAATTAGACATTATTTAGCTTCTTTTAAAAGTTTTTCACCTTTAGCAATTGCTTCGTCAATCGCACCAACCATGTAGAATGCAGCTTCAGGAAGATGATCATATTTTCCTGAAAGAATTTCTTTAAAGCTGCTCACAGTATCTTTCAAAGATACCAATTTTCCTGGAGAACCAGTGAAAACTTCGGCAACGTGGAAAGGTTGTGACAAGAAACGTTGAATTTTACGAGCACGCGCAACAGTCAATTTATCTTCTTCAGAAAGCTCGTCCATACCAAGAATCGCGATGATGTCTTGAAGAGATTTGTAAGCTTGAAGAGTTTTTTGAACTTCACGAGCAGTATCGTAATGCTCTTGTCCTAAAATGCGTGGATCAAGAATTCTTGAAGTTGAATCAAGAGGGTCAACTGCTGGATAAATACCAATCTCAGCGATTTGACGTGACAATACAGTTGTAGCGTCCAAATGCGAGAATGAAGTTGCCGGAGCAGGGTCAGTCAAGTCATCCGCAGGAACGTAGATCGCTTGAACTGAAGTGATTGAACCTTTTTTAGTTGAGGTAATACGTTCTTGCATTGCACCCATTTCGGTAGCAAGAGTTGGTTGATAACCTACAGCTGAAGGAATACGACCCAACAACGCAGAAACTTCTGAACCAGCTTGAGTGAAACGGAAGATGTTATCTACGAAGAAAAGTACGTCACGACCTTCTTTATCACGGAAATATTCAGCTTGAGTCAAACCAGTCAAAGCCACACGAGCACGTGCTCCTGGTGGTTCATTCATTTGACCGTAAACAAGTGCTACTTTTGAATTTTTCAAATTATTTACATCGATTACACCAGAATCCATCATTTCGTGGTAAAGATCGTTTCCTTCGCGAGTTCTTTCACCAACACCTGCGAATACTGAGTAACCAGAGTGAGCTTTAGCAACGTTGTTGATCAATTCCATGATCAATACAGTTTTACCAACACCAGCACCACCGAATAGACCGATTTTACCACCTTTTGCGTAAGGCGCTAGAAGGTCGATAACTTTGATACCAGTAACAAGAATTTCAGTTTCAGTTGCTTGATCTGCAAGCTCAGGAGCTTGAGCGTGAATTGGAGCAACTTCAGCAGCTTTAATGTCGCCTTTTTCGTCGATTGGTTCACCGATTACGTTCATGATACGACCAAGAGTCGCTTCGCCAACTGGAACAGAAATTGCACGACCAGTGTCGATAACTTCAGTACCGCGAGTCAAACCGTCTGTAGAGTCCATCGCGATTGTACGAACAGTTCTTTCACCAACGTGAAGAGCAACTTCAAGTACTAATTTTTTACCATCGTTAAAACATTCCAAAGCGTTGTAAATCGCTGGCATGTCGCCATTTTCAAATTCCACGTCAACTACAGCTGAAATGACTTGAGTAATTTTTCCTTTATTTGTCATAAATAAAAAAACAGTTAATAATCTTGGAAAACCGCACCAGAAGGACATTCGAAGAAGTACAAATCAAAATTAATCGAAATGTATTCTTAAAAAATCTTCTAAATTTTGCAGAAATTTCTGACCGGCAATCATCTTTAAAACCGGCCTTGCAGAAAGGAGCGCGCAAAATAGTTTTACACGATTTAATTCACAAGCACAGAGTTTGGAAATTTAATATGCTTAACTTTGAGGTGTTCCTTTTAAAGCTTCTTTTAGTACGCCACTTTTATCGTTAAGCAATTGCACTTCAGTCATAATATCTTTACCGATTGGAGCTGCGGCTGCTGAACCACTTTTGCCGTGCTCAACCACAACGGAAATAGCGTATTTCGGATTTTGCACTGGTGCGAAACCAACGAAAATCGCATGATTCTGATTTTCGTTAATGCCGCTTTCTGTTTTCGACATTTCTTTTTCACGTTTTGAAATAACTTGCGAGGTACCAGTTTTTCCTGCCATCTCAAAACCCGGAACACTAATTCTTTTGGCATAAGCTGTACCACCTACTTCATTCATAACTCGATTCATTCCTTCTTGGATCATTTTCAAGTTAGTTTGTGAAACCAAAGTTTGATTTTTCAGCTCTTCGAATTGCTCATCAATATTGTGGTTGCGCACCAAATAAGGTTTAATCGGCACACCACCATTGGCAATACGCGCAGTAATTAAAGCCATTTGTAGTGGAGTTGCCAAAACGAAACCTTGTCCGATTGCAGTATTTAAGGTATCGCCACCAACCCATGGCGTTTTATAAACTTGACGTTTCCATGCATCTGAGGGCACCAGACCAGATTTTGCTCCGTACAAGCTGATGTCGAATTTTTCGCCATAACCAAATTTGCGCGCCATTTCGGTAAATTTTTCGTAACCGATTTGGTTAGCGATAGTGAAGAAATAAACGTTACAGGAGTTCTTAATACCATCGACCAAATCCATCGAACCGTGTCCACCATCTTTCCAACAATGGAAGACGCGACGACCTGATTGATAATGGCCGTTACAAAAAACACGATTATGCGGATTAACACCATTTTCCAAACCAGCCAAAGCCACCATCAATTTGAATGTTGAACCTGGAGGATAAAGTGCAGCAATTGGTTTATTGTTTAATGGTTTTTTAGGATCGTTGTTAAGTTCCTGCCAATATTGACGCGAAACACCTTCAACGAAATTATTTGGATTAAAAGTTGGACTTGATGCGTAAGATAAAATCTCACCAGTTTTAACATCCATCACCACAACCGAAGCTACGTCATCTTTAATTCTTTCGGTCACATATTTTTGCAGACGTAAATCAATTGTCAGATGCAATTTAGAGCCTTCTGTCGGCGGCGTAACAGACAATGTACGAATCGGAATTTCGTGAGCATTAACCTCAACATATTTCACGCCATATTTTCCGCGTAAAGCTTCATCAAATGTGCGCTCGATGCCTGATTTTCCGATACGGAAATCTGGATGCATGAAAAGATTTTGCTCGTTGTTATCGATTTCTTTTTCAGAAGGAAGAGAAACGTAACCCAAGAAATGCGCGGTTTCAGCTTGGTAAGGATAATGGCGGATAATACCGCTTTCGATTGAAATTCCTGGTAAATTGTACGAGTTAGTTTCAATGCGCGCCACATCATCCCACGATAGATTATCCATTAAAGAGATAATACTTTTACGACGCGCATTTTTGATTTTTGCTAAGAACAAGTTTTTCTCTTCCTGTCCTAAATTTAGGATTCCAACTAACTTATCGATTAATTCGCCGGTATTTTTCTTATTTTCGAAATAAAGCAACAAACGATAGTTACCTTCGTTTTTTGTCATCGGCTCACCATTGCGATCAAACACCGTGCCGCGTGGCGCTGGATTAATCATTGGTTTTATACGATTGCTGTCTGATTGAATTTCATATTCTTCATTCTTCACCAATTGCAAATATCCAAGTCTAGTCACCAAAGCAGTAGCAAGCACAGATTGTGCTGCACCAACAAAAAGTGCACGTCGATTAAAAATCTTGTTTTTGCGAATATCTCGAAGCATTTGATCTAATTATTTTCCAAAAGTTTCGCGCTTAAATAGTCGAAGAATTTATGCACCGCGACGTAGAAAACTGACGATAGAATAAACTGCGCTATAATTGTTGTAACGCTATAGAACTCGCCGTTGAAGATCGAAAGCATCAGCCATTTCATCAACAAAAAACAAAAACAAAATGAAACAAATTGTTGCCAGATTTGACGGAAGTTTTCGCGAATCATTAATTTGTGATTGAGCAAAACGAAAAATTTTGTCAGCAAAATATAACAAAGAGCTGTGGTTCCGAGAGGATTTCCATTCAAAGCATCGTTCCAGACACCGAGAATAAAAATAAACCAAACTGCAAAAAAGTTTCTGAAAATGGCGAAGTAAAAAACTGCCATTAAATCAAAAAGTGGAATTAGGTCAGAAAGACCGGCAATCCTGATATCTGAGACATTAAATATTACGAATAGAATCGCGACCAAATGCAAAATAATGACGCGCGAAATTGACTTTTGTGCAAGCATTTTCTAGGAAAATTTGAAAAGAGAACTGGCAGGAAATATGTGGAAAAATTATTACGCGACGGATTTTTGTCCAGAAAAACAATTGTATTTTTAAACCGATAAACAACTTAATTGCATTTCGTGCATTGCTAAGATCACAAATTTTTTAGGAAAGATTAAATAAAACTTTAAAAAAATTATGAAGAGAGCATTAGAAAGAACTTTAACCCATGTTCTACCTATCACTACTGGAAGAATTAATCCGCTTCACTTAGCACATCAAGATCACGTATTCACACCACTTTTAAACAGTAGCAAAAACAATATCTTCGCAACCGAATCTGGCCTAGTTCCTTGTATTTTCATTATGGGTTCATCTGGTGATGACAGGAATATAATTAATAATCCATTTAGTTACGATCAAAGAGTTGATATGGCGCTTATCGCCTTTGAAGAAATCTATAGAACTAAACTTTGGCATTCCTTACCCCAAGAATTTCAATATCAACTCTGCAAAACTCCTATAAGATCTTTGCTTGATTTAGATACGACTTTTCCAAAACACACTGACAATAAGGAAAGAAATAATCCTCCAAAACTAGATTCTCTTGCAGATTTTATCACAGATCATTGTCAGAAACACAGATTACCGATGGATAGTCTATTTTTCAGAGCAACCGTAAAACCTGGAGAATTAGGAAGAGAATACCAGCTTCGTGGCCAAAGATACCAAGATTGTCATCAAATGATTGCAGTTGCTCAAAATTTTGGCGCACAGTATCAACAAGATTTAATCGAAGAGGCTCCTGATCGCAAAATAGTCAGCGCTACTCAAATTCGTCATAATCTTGCCGAGAATTTTACAAGTCTAAGTCCACGAATTTTTCTATATGTACAAAAAGAGTTAGCACAGGCACTACTCAACAATCGTCCAATTGGTAAACGCCTTGAAGGAGAAGACGTGACTCAAACTGATAGTTTTTTCAGAGATTTAGCTAGAAAAGATCAGATGCTAACTTTTGATGGCGCGAGCGCAAAAGTTTCCGCAATTCCTATGGACCTTACTGACAGCTTTCATGCCTCTATAATCAGAGCCGAACAGCCTTACAGGACCTCAGCATCACAAAGTGCTCAAACTCTACATACAGAGAAAACTAAAGACTCCCAAACCAAATAAAAGTTAAATCAATTGCCTTTTATAATCAGAAAATCTTCGATCAAAAATACACAACTTATGATTGAAATTTTATAGTCAAATTCAAATCCACAAAAGAATGCTTGAAAAAAAAGTCGAAGACTTTGTTAGAAAAATAGAGACCTTAAGAACAGCAAATGATGTTCTTGCGAGTCTAAGATATGCAAAAGAAGATCAAGGCACTAAAGCTGCAAATACTGCTCTGGATGAGGTATATTTTAAATTAGAAAATATCCACCAAACGCTGATTCATACCTTAAAAAATTCTACCATTTTCGAGAGCATCAATAATGAGCCTCAAGTTGATACTATCAGCAACTCTCTTCGTTTGGTTATCAATATTTTACAGAATAGCAAAAATTCTGAAATTCCAGAAACCGCAGAATTAATCGAAATACTACAATTCTGTCTCGATATTCCTAATGAAACCGAAATATCCAAGATCGCCGCACAACTCTCTACATATAAGGATAAGTTTTACCCTCAAATCCTAATGCTAAAAAAACTATGTCTCCCTTTGGAAATTTAATTAAAAGCGTATTAAAGCGATTAGCTCCACGCTTATTTTCTAATTTGGAGACGCCAAAAATTACCAACTTAAAAGTTGCCGACCGTAACCCACTAATAAAAAGTGCGGCTGATTCCGTTAGAACACTTCTCAACTCAACATCAAATTTCATCGATAATGCTCATGATTTACTCAATCAAATAGATACGGATCCTTTCACCAACAATATGAGGTTGGTACGACAATACTTTGATCATCGCGCTGAAAATAATTCTAAAATCCTTGGATCATCTAATCCCTTGATGCCCATGGCACCTCTTGTCAGAAAAGCTATTGTTTCTGCATCAGAATCTAAAAGAGATCCATATACAATGACAGCCGAGAAACATCAGCGAGAAGGAAATAGCTGGCGCTATTATGGCTCACGCTCTTCTCAGGGGATAACAGAACTTCGAAGAGCTATGTATGAATATTGTGAAGACCAAGGTTTTAATACCGAACAAATTGACTTTATGGTTACTCATTCAATACCAGGATCACTGTTACCAGCTGTCTGCGAAGGTGCACTAGAAAAAGGCGACCAAATTTTGTTAACCACTCCTTCATTTGGCCCTTTTTATACATTGCTAGATGATTATAGATTCAACTTAACACCAACTAGATTGAACGCTGATACGGATTGGAAAATGACTCCCGAAATTCTTGAAAAAATGTTGGCAGAAAGTCCTAACGCTAGAATGTTTGTTTTTATCAATCCTGGTAATCCAATGGGAGAAACCTATTCTAAGCAGGAATTAGAAGCATTGTCAGAAGTTTTTATTAGACATAACCAAAACCGCCCACCAGAAAAACAGCTTTTAGTTTTTTCAGATGAAGTGGCAAAAAACTGTATTCTAGACGAAGATAAAACATTCACCAGCATCGGTTCTATTCCCGGAATGGAGGATTTTACTATTACAGCTTGGTCATTGTCGAAAGATCAAAGTCCCGGTCTAGGAATCGCAATTGGCATTATTCCAAGAAATATGATTGAACAAATCAGAAAAGGCGAGGGACCAGCTTTCGCATCGCAGTATGCAGCGGCAGAAGTTTTTAAAAGAGAAAACCAAGAAGAAATGTCCAAATATTACGAAGATTCTGTCGTTATATATCGCCATCATTTCAAACTTGCTCAGCAATACGTCCAACAACTTAATCAATCATTAAACACAATACTTGATACAAGAGAGGTACCTTTTATTTCTCATGAACCACATATTCCAGATGGTGGATTTCAATTTGTATTTAGTACCAAAGGACTTCTTGGATTCAAGTTTCCAGAAGGCTACGTTCATACTCCAAATCCTGGACAAAGAGAGATTAAAAATAGCCTTGATCTAGCTTGGTATCTACGCTCAACCTGTAAAGTTGAGCTTGTTCCAGGAGAAGGTTTTGGCTTTGATGGAGACGAGATGAAATTTCGTGTTACAATCAGTAAAAGAGAGGGAATACTCAAAGAAGCTTTTGAAGGAATTAATAAGGGAATATCTAAGCTGATTCCCAGCATAGAAGTTACTAATAACCTTGAAGTATCAGAGATAAAGGTAGGTTTTATCGATACCACTCATGATTTCTCTAGGGAGCCATCATCACCAAGAAATATAGTCAAACAACCCTCTGCAAAAGATCTCCATACATCTCGATCATTCTTATTAGATCGATAAAAAAAGCCGCAGATTCGTCTTGAACCTGCGGCTTTTTTATCAGAAAAACTTTCAGATAATCTTATTTACTAAACAATTTAGCAAAGTTTCTTCTAGTGCGTTTTTTCCAGTGACCACGGTGATAAGCATCAGAAGCCAAAAGTGGGATAACTGAAGTTGCTTCAGCGTAAACCATTTGTTCGTAAGTAGTATCAACTTTACCCCAAGAACAAGCTTCTTTCAAAGTTGAAGAAGAACAAGCACCATCACGAGAATCAGCAACAGTGATTTGCACAGCGTATTTGTGCATATCAACTTCTTCACCCAAAATTTCAGCGCAAACAACTGTGTCTTGTACGAAGTTTTTTGGCACACCGCCACCAACCATCAACAAGCCTGTAGTTCCAGCTTTAATTTTGATGTCAGTCAATTCTTTGAAATCAGCGATTGAGTCGATTGTCATGTGTTTTTTCGGGTTTTTAACTTGGTGAAGAACCAAACCGAAACCAGCAGAAGAGTCAGTGAAAGCTGGGCAGAAAATTGGAACGTTGTAATCGTAAGCCAATTCGATCAAAGATTCTTTTTTCTTAGCGTGCTTTTTCAAATATTTTCCCATTTCCCAGATAAACTCACGAGAAGAATAAGGACGAGGTTCAAGAGAGTTTGCAATTTTGAAAATTGTGTGATCGCAATTTTGCAAATCCTTTTCATCGATGTAAGTATCGTAGATTCTGTCGATGTAATTTTTGCGAAGGAATTTGTCGTCAATGAATGGAGTTCCTTGGTAATGTTTGAAACCAAGAGCTTCGAAGAAATCCATATCAACAATTGAAGCACCGGTTGCAACGATAGCGTCAATCATGCCGAATTTAATCATGTCAGCGTAAACTTTCATACAACCGCCAGCTGAAGTTGAACCAGCTAAAGTAAGGATTGTAGAGCATTTTTTGTCTTTCAACATCATGTTGAAAAGTTCAGTAGCACGAGCCAAATCACGTGAAGTGAATGACATGTGATCCATTTGATCAATGATCGGACGCGCGTCGAATTTTGTAATGTCGATATGTTTTACAACGCGGCTTAGTAATTCTTTTTTAGTAACCATTTTTTTGAAAGTTTAAGGTTGGAAAATTAAGCGATAGAAGTCAGAGAATCTTCTTGTTCTTCGGTCTCTTTATACATTGAAATTAATGGCTCATCGCAAACTTCAATCTGCATATTCTTGTTGAAGCCATTGAACTCAGTTCTGATGCTACGAGAATAAGCACCAAGTTGACCGATTTCGATATAATCGCCTTCAGCAATATTTTCTGGCAAATAAAACGGACCTTTCATTACGTCCAAAGAATCGCAAGTTGGACCATAGAAACCGAAAGGAACATTCGCCGAGAATTCAGATTTATTTTTCGCGCCGCGAATTGCTTTTACTGGATAAATAAACCCAGGATAACCAGCGTCAAATAATCCGCCGTAGGTTCCATCGTTTAAGTAAAGCATGCCTTTTTTCTTACCTTCAACACGCACCAAAAGCGAACCAGATTCAGCAACTAGCGCGCGGCCTGGTTCAGCCCAAATTTTGCAATTTTCAAAACCGAGTTTGTCTAAAGAATCGAAAATTTCGTCGAAGTAAGATTGCAGACCAACTGGCGCCATTCCTGGATAAGAAGAAGGGAAACCACCGCCAACGTCGATTACGTCAGCTTTAACTTTGGCATCTTCCAAAACTTTTTTAGCGATTGTCAAAGCGTTACGATATTCGATTGGATCCATACATTGTGAACCAACGTGGAAACAAATACCGAAACGTTGCGCCGCAGTGCGGACTTTGCGAACTAGATTTACTGATTCACTCGGCAAGATACCAAATTTACCAGAAAGATCAATTGCCGCATGTGAATTTGGAATCGCCAAACGCACGTGCAAACCAAGATCTTTGGCGTTGTTGGTAACTTCTAAAATTTTCTGTAATTCGTCAGATGAATCGAGCGAAAAATCGCGGATACCATGGTTGAAATAAGCATCAAAAATTGCTTCGCGCGATTTGACCGGATGCATGAAATACATCTTGGCTTCTTTACCGAAAAGACCGTCGATCAATTTAACTTCAGCCATTGAGGCCACGTCAAAATGCTTCACGCCAGCATCAAAAAGATGCTTTAAAACTGCAGCGTCTGGATTGCTCTTTACTGAATAGAGAATGTCGCTCGCAAATTTATTCGCACGGAAATTGTTTAAGAAAAATTTCGCTGCACGTTTGATCGAATTTGGACGGATGAAATAAACCGGAATTGATGGTTTTAATTCTGTAACTTCCTGTGAAACGGTTTTATAACTTGTAGAACCTTTAAGAGCTTGTTCTTGTACCCTTGTGCTTTTTTGGGTGTCGTCTTGAGCTTTAAATAAATAGTGAATTTTCGAGTTCACCGCCCCGTCATACTCTTGCTCTTGTTCCATTTCTTTGTTGGATGGTTAAAATTAAGTAAAAGATTATAAGAAAGACTTAATTTTTGTCTGAAAATTTATATGCCGCGAAGCCTTGATATTACTGGTTCCACGCCACTATTTTCAAACGCAATTTTTTTGAAGAGGGCGCAAAGTAAGAACAAATTTTTATTTGTAAATAAAAAATCTTTTTAAAAATTTTTGACCTAATTTTACCCTGAATTTTCTAGGGTATTTTAGTAGTTAATTTTGATTATTTTCGCAGGAAAATTTTTAGTAAAAAAACTGTGTCAGAAAATAAATCAACTAATTTTTAACGACTGTGTTTTAATTGGATGAGAGTGACTTTATCTCATGCTGCTAGCTGGAGATTCGAGTTCTAATAAAGAAACCCCCCGACCCTGCGGGCCACCCTCCTTGACAGGGGGCAATGCTCTGAGTCCTGCCCCCCTGTCAAGGGGAGTGGCCCGCAGGGTCGGGGGGTTTTCCGAAGGCTCTAATTATTCAAGAACTGCAAAATAGATTGTCTGACAGCAACACCCGCTTCAACTTGCTCAAGTATCAAACTAAACTTCTCATCATCCGCCAAATCTGAAGAAATTTCGACATCACGATTTATCGGCCCAGGATGCAGTACCAAAACATCAGGCTTCGCAGCTTTTAATTTTTCGTGAGTAAGCCCAAAAATTTTAAAATATTCACTCAAAGACGGAATGTAACAACCCAGCATTCGCTCTTGCTGAATACGCAACATCATGACCACATCAGCATCTTTGATTCCACTTTCAAGATTGTCGAAAACTGTAACATCAAACTGTTCCTTCAACCAACTTTTATATTCAAACGGCATCAAAGTTGGTGGCGTAATTACGCGAATCTCAGCACCAAATTTTTTCAACAATTTAATATTTGAACGCGCCACTCTTGAGTGCAGAACATCGCCACAAATTGCCACTTTCAAATTTTGCAAGGATTCTTTGTGCTGCAAAATCGTGAAGGAATCAAGCAAAGCTTGGCTTGGATGCTCGTTAGTTCCGTCGCCAGCGTTAATTAATGAAGCGGGAATATATTTTTTTAAGATGTTCAAAATGCCGCTGGAATTGTGACGAATCGCCACAAAATCAGGATTCATCGCATTAATTGTTTTAGCGGTGTCGATGATTGATTCACCTTTCTTTAGTGAAGAAAGTGAGATGTCGATATTCACAACTTCTGCGCCCATTCTTTTCGCTGCGATTTCAAAAGATGTTCTGGTGCGTGTAGAATTTTCGAAGAAGAAATTGACTAAAATCTTTCCCGATAAGGAAAAATTTTTGTCATCCTGAGCATTAGCGAAGGATCTCTTCAAATCATCATTCCTAAAAAAAGATTTCGCTAAATCATGAATTTGTTTGATGTCGGAAACGCTTAACTGGTCGATGCTGATAAGATCTTTCATTATTTCGATCGGATAAGATGTTTAAAAATTTCTTCTAAATCTGGCTGGCTGGTTGAGATGTCTTTGATCTGAATTTTGGCATCAGAGCAATGACGTAAAATTTTCTCCACCTGAACTTTTTCTGGATCGTAAGTGATCGAAATTTTGTCTTTTGCCAAAACTTTTGTTGTTAAACCAGCAAAGTTTGCAAGCGCGTCAGAGTTGATTTCGTCAACGGCACTAATAATCAAATCTTTGCTTGAGAGAACTTTCATCAAATTTTCTTTGCGATCATGAGCGATAACTTGGCCGTGATTAATCACTGCAATTTCATCACATAATTCTTCAGCTTCTTCCAAATAATGCGTTGTGAGTAAAATCGTAGTTCCGTTCTGATTTAATTTTTTTACGTAATTCCACAATTGATTGCGCAACTCAACGTCCACGCCGGCGGTTGGCTCATCTAAAACCAGAATTTCAGGACTGTGAACCAAAGCTTTAGCCACCAACAATCTGCGGCGCATACCGCCAGACAAACTGCGCGGCGCCGCTTTAACCTTATCTTTCAAACCTAAAGCTTCGATAATTTCGTCAGTTCGGCGATCAGCTTTCTTGATACCAAAATAACCAGCGTAAATTTCTAAAGTTTCGCGAACGTTGAAAAACGGGTCGATAATTAATTCTTGAGGAACGATGCCAATTTTAAACTTCGCCGCTTGTTGATCTTGATCAATATCGATGCCGGCGATTTTAACTGAGCCAGAGGTTTTGTTAACTAATCCAGCTAGAGTATTGATGATAGTTGATTTACCTGCACCGTTTGGTCCTAAAAGACCAAAGAATGAACCTTTTTTGATTTCCAAATCAACTGACTTAAGAGCGATTTTTTCCGGCGACTTTTTTGATTTTTTGTAAGTCTTGGAAAGGCCTTTAATCTCAATCGCTAAATCAGACATAGATTAGGAAATGATATTTTTAGATTTGAATAATTCTTGTAACTCTCCTGATTGAAACATTTCGCGAACGATGTCACAACCACCGATAAATTCGCCTTTAACGTAAAGTTGTGGAATGGTTGGCCAATCAGAAAAATCTTTAATTCCTTGGCGAACTTCTGGATCGCGAAGCACGTCAACATCACAAAAATCAACGTTAAGATTTTTCAAAACATGAGCTACTGCCGCAGAAAATCCACATTGTGGAAAATCTTTGGTGCCTTTCATGTAAAGCACTACGTCGTTTGAAGAGATGGTTTCTTGGATTTTTTGCAGAATATCAGTCATATTTAATTTGCGGAGGTCTTGAGTTGCATGGCGTGAAGTACATCGCCAAGAATTTCTTTTAGAGCAGTGTTAACTATTTTATGTTGCTGCACTCTTGTTTTGCCAGCAAAAATTTTATCAGCAATTTCAACAGAGTAATGATTATCGTCGGCAACTAGAGCGACAACTTTGATTTGCGCTTCAGGAAAATTATCGCGCAGAAGTTTTTCTAAATCTTTTTGAGCAATTGGCATAATTTAAATTTATCGAATAAACAAACTATCTGTCATCCTGAGCTTAAACGAAGGATCTCAGGAGCTTCTATCACGAGATCCTTCGCTTATGCTCAGGATGACAACTTATAAAAAAAGGGTGGAGCCTTTTGACTCCACCCTAATTTAAATAACTAACAATTTTTTAGACTAGCTAAAGAAACCACGACGTTTTTTAACAGGTTCACCGCCGTTGCCGCGATCATCACGATCACCACGACGGTCGTCGCGTCTGTCATCACGACGGTCACGATCTCCACCACCACGACGATCATCACGTCTGTCGCCTCTATCGCCACGATCTCTTCTTTCGCCGCCGCCACGTCTTTCGTCGCGCTCTTCTCTTTCGTCAGCTTGTGGACGAACTGGAAGAGTGTCAGAAATGTCTGCACCAGTTACTTGATCAACACAACGATAGCTAAGTTTTGGACGACCTTTTTTGTCGAAACCAATAACTTTAACTTTTACGATGTCGCCTTCATTGATTACGTCTTCAACGAAATCAACGCGATATTCAGCAAGTTCAGAAATATGAACAAAACCATCACGGTTGTTTGAAATGCTCACAAAAGCACCAGCGTCAATAACTTTAACAACTGGACCTTGGTAAATGTCGCCAATTTCTGGTTCGAAAACGATTTCGTTAACCATAGCAACTGCTTTTTTGATCGCTTCATTGCTGTTAGAGCTGATTTTGACAGTACCGTCATCTTCAACATCCATAACAACGCCAGCAACTGCACAAATTTCTTTGATAACTTTGCCGCGAGAACCGATTACATCACGAATCTTTTTAGGAGAAATGTTCATCACTTCAACTTTTGGAACATTCACGTTTAGTTCAGTTCTAGGAGTTCCCATAACTGCTAACATTTTGTCCAAAATGTGCATTCTACCAGAGTTAGCTTGCTCCAAGGCTTTTTGCATAATCTCAGCGCTGATGCCGTTGATTTTGATGTCCATTTGAAGAGCTGTGATACCATTTTTAGTACCAGCAACTTTGAAATCCATGTCACCAAGGTGATCTTCATCGCCCATGATATCAGAAAGAACAACGTAATCATTACCTTCTTTAATCAATCCCATCGCGATACCAGAAACTGGTTCTTTCACTGGAACACCGGCATCCATCAAAGATAGAGAAGTGCCGCAAACAGTTGCCATCGAAGATGAACCGTTTGATTCAGTGATTTCAGAAACTACGCGAGTAACATAAGAAAAGCTTTCGCTGATTGCTGGGAACACAGGGTTCAAAGCTCTCCAAGCAAGTTTACCGTGACCAATTTCACGACGACCAGGAGATTTCAACTGACCAGTTTCACCAACTGAGTATGGAGGAAAATTGTAGTGAAGCATGAAATTTTCTTTGCTCATGCCATCAAGACCTTCAACCATTTGTTCGTCTTTAGATGAACCAAGAGTTGTAACAACCAAAGCTTGAGTTTCGCCACGAGTGAACAAAGCAGAACCATGAACTTGTGGTAACAAACCAACTTCGATTTCGATTTGACGAACTTGATCCAACTTACGGCCGTCAATTCTTGAGTGATTTTTCAAGATGTCGTTACGTACGATGTCTTTTTCCAAAACTTTGAAAATCGCACCAACTTTATTTTTAGAAACTCCTGCTTCTTCGTTGATGAATTTGGCTTCAAGGTCAGCTTGGATTTGAGCCAAGTCAGAAGCGCGTTCTTGTTTAGCAGTTTTTTTGAAAGCTGCGATCATTCTGCCACCGATGAAATCAGTCATTTCTCTTTTCAAGGCAGAGTTGTCTTCTTGAGCAACTTCGATTTTTTTCTTACCAGCTTCAGCAGCAAATTCATTGATCAAATCGATGATTGCTTGGAATTGTTGGTGACCGAAGTTAACTGCTTCAAGCATTTGAGCTTCAGATAATTCTTTCGCTTCAGATTCAACCATCAAAACTGAAGATTTAGTACCAGCAACAACAAGGTCTAAAGTACTATTTTTGATTTCATCATTGCTTGGGTTCAAAACGAATTGACCATCAACCAAACCAACTCTAGCACCAGCAACAGCTTCCAAGAATGGAGCTTCAGAAATTGCCAAAGCAGCAGAAGCACCAATCAAAGAAATGATATCTGGAGTGCATGAAGGATCATAAGAAAGAACGGTACAAACCACGTTCACTTCGTTATAAAAATTGTCTGGGAACAAAGGACGGATCGGACGATCGATCAAACGTGAAGTAAGAGTAGCAGCTTCTGAAGGTTTAGCTTCTCTTTTGAAAAAACCGCCAGGAATTTTTCCAGCAGCATAAGTTTTTTCTAAATAATTTACAGTAAGCGGGAAGAATCCGGCATTTTCAGCGGCTTTAGGAGCAACAGTAACAGCACAAAGAACTGTAGTATTTCCGAATCTAGCAACAACTGAACTGGCTTGACGAGCGATTTTGCCAGTTTCAAGGGATAAAATTTTTCCACCCCAATTAATCTCTTTTTTTACAACATTAAACATATTTTCAGCTTTTTATTATTAGGAATTGCAATCTTACAACATCGGCGGAGAGAGCTTGTAGCGCTGAGAAAATCAGCGCTAAAACTATTTTCTGATTTCTAATTTTTTGATTAGAGCTTCGTAACGTGCTTCTGATTTTGATTTTAGGTAATCCAACAAACTTCTTCTTTTACCAACCAAAATCAACAAACCTCTTTTTGAAGAGAAGTCGTTTTTGTGAGCTTTAAGGTGTTCAGTCAAATTATTAATTTGCTTAGTGATAACTGCGCATTGAACTTCAACAGAACCGGTATCTTTTGGTCCTTGAGCAAATGATTTTACAACTTCTTTTTTTGATTTTGTGAGAACTGACATTATCCAAAATTTACGGGTTAAAAAACATTAACGGCATGAAGGCGATTTTGTGACAAATTCGCCAAACCGATTAATTCACCATTGCTGACAACGCGCACCGTATCGGCATGAAGTTGCAAAGATTTATGAGCTAGAGATTTTCCACCCAAAGGCGGCATATTGATTGTTATAATCTGACCATTCTTGAATTTAGAGGCATCCAGATCATCCAACTTCACTTCGAACATAAAATCTAAGACATCGTGCAAACACAGCAGCGAGCCATCAGGAAAACGGCCGCCATAAGTAGTGACCGATTTTAACAGGTCAAGCGAAAAAGTTTTTGCGTGAATAAATTTTCCGACACGAAGTCTGGTCAGTATCGAAACATATCCGCACACCCCAATTTTTTGACAAATATCGCGAGCTAAAGAACGAACGTAAGTGCCTTTGGAGCATTCAACTTCTAGGTCGGCAAATTCAGCACAATTGGAGATTAACTTCAGAGAAAAAATTTCTACCTCACGTTGTTTCATCTCAAATTCGACATCTTTTCTGGCAAGTTCGTAAGCTCTTTTTCCATCAATTTTAATCGCGGAAAAACGCGAAGGAGTCTGTTTTATTTTTCCCAAGAAATGTGGAATTGCCGAAATTATTTGTGAGGTTTCTGGTCTCGCAGAACTTGATTCTACAACTTTTCCTTCAACATCATCTGTATCACGAAATTCGCCCCAAGAGATACGGAAAGAATATTTTTTGTGCTCATCAGTAATATATTGGCAGGTTTTTGTTGCTTTATTGATAGCAATTGGAAGTACTCCGGAGGCAAATGGATCAAGCGTTCCGGCATGTCCTACTTTCTTTGCGCCGGTGATTCTCTTAACGATTGCCACAACTTTAGCAGAAGAAAATCCGATTGGTTTGTCGATGTTAAGCCAGAGGTTTTTTTGGGAGAGGTTTTGCATCTTGGGAGGTGGGGAATATGGTTAGTTGGAGAGAGGGACCAGAAACCCCCCGACCCCTACGGGGCCACCCCCCTTGACAGGGGGGCAAGTTCAGTTCATGCCACCCTGTCAAGGGGGGTGGCCCCGTTAGGGGTCGGGGGGTTTATCTAACCAAACTCAATCTCAACTAAACCGTATTCGCACCAGAAATAATATCGATCAATTCTTTCGTGATATTAGCCTGACGCGTTCTGTTATAAACTAACGTCAAATTCTTAATCATTTTACCAGCGTTGTTGCTTGCTGCTTCCATAGCTGCCATTCTGGCACCTTGTTCAGAAGCAGAGTTTTCAAGCAGCTGATTGTAAATTTGAATCGAAAGATTTTTCGGCAAGAGATCTTGAAGAATTTCTTCTTGTCCAGGTTCATATTCCATCGGAGATTCAAAAGCGACCGGAGTTTCAGGAATTCTGATTTGTGCTGGAACGATTTGCATTGCAACTTGCTCTTGAGCAATAGCTGACTTGAATTTGCTGTAAATCACTTCGCAAACGTCAAATTGGTTTTCAGCATAAAGATCAGTGATTTTTTGCACGATTTCTTCGGCACTTTTATGTTCAACTACACCTTTGAAAACACCAAAGAAATGATCGACAATTTTTTTACCGTAAAGAGCACGAAGCTGTTCGTAAGACTTTTTACCAACGCAAATAATTTTAACTTCTTTGCCTTCAGCAATTAAAGCATTAACACGACTTCTGGTAAACTTCACTGTAGCACCGTTCAAACCGCCACAAAGGCCTCGATCTGAAGACATTACAACAATCAAATAAGAGTTGGCTTTTCCTTTGCCAGTAAGCAGCGGGAATTTTTCATCCAAATTTCCACGCACCGCAATATTTGATGCCAAGTTACAAACCATCTCTTGAATTTTGTCAGCAAAAGGACGCGAAGATTCCACTGCATGCTTAGCTTTTTTTAAACGCGAAGCCGCAACCATTTTCATGGCTTTGGTCATTTTTTGCGTCGATTTTACCGACTTAATTCTGGTTTTAAGCGTTTTTAAGTTCGCCATAAATTAATTTAGTGTTTCAAACGATCGTTCAAACCGCCATGATCAGCATGAGTGCTTGGAGCATGGTTTAAAAAGATTTCCAAAAATTTCTCGATAGCATTTTTCAAAGCAGCTTCGGTGCCTTCAGAGATTTTTTGTTCTTGTTTGATTGAAGCCAAGATTTCTGGATTGTTTGATTTCAATTTGCGTAAAAATTCTTTTTCAAATTTCACAACTTCTTTAGCTGGAACTTTGTCTAAGTAACCTTTCACACCAACGTAGATCGAAGCAACTTGCTCTTCGAAGCCCATTGGAGAATATTGATTTTGCTTCAACAATTCAGTCAATTTACGACCTTTATCAAGCAATTTTTGAGTTGCCGTGTCAAGATCAGAACCAAATTGTGCGAAAGCTTCAAGTTCACGGAATTGTGCCAAGTCAAGTTTGATTGTACCGGCAACTTGTTTCATTGCTTTAGTTTGAGCTGCAGAACCTACACGAGATACTGACAAACCAACGTTAACTGCAGGTTTAATACCTTTGTAGAACAATTCGGTTTCCAAGAAAATTTGACCGTCAGTAATTGAGATCACGTTAGTTGGAATGTATGCCGATACGTCACCAGCTTGAGTTTCGATGATTGGAAGTGCAGTCAAAGAACCACCACCCATTGCATCAGACATTTTAGCTGCGCGTTCAAGAAGTCTTGAGTGAACGTAGAATACGTCACCAGGGTAAGCTTCGCGTCCTGGTGGGCGACGAAGTAGAAGTGACATCTCACGATAAGCAACCGCGTGTTTAGACAAATCGTCATAAGCAATTACAGCATGCATTCCATTGTCGCGGAAATATTCACCAGCAGCGCAACCAGTATATGGAGCGAAGAATTGCAACGCTGCAGATTCAGAAGCGGTTGCAGATACAACTACTGAGTATTTCATCGCACCAGCATCTTCCAAAGTTTTAACGATTTGAGCAACAGTAGAGCGTTTTTGACCAATTGCTACGTAGATACAGAAAAGTTTTTGTTTTTCGTTATTTTCTTCGTGAGCTTTGGCTTGGTTAATGAATGTATCCAAAACGATCGCAGTTTTACCAGTTTGACGGTCACCAATGATCAATTCGCGTTGGCCACGACCAATTGGAATCAAGCTATCAATAGCCTTAATACCAGTTTGCATTGGCTCACCAACTGATTGACGAGCAATGATACCAGGAGCTTTAACTTCAACACGTTTGTATTCAACGTCAGTCAATGGACCTTTGCCGTCGATTGGGTTACCAAGAGCGTCAATAACGCGTCCCAACAAACCTTTACCAACTGGAACTTCAACAATCTTACCAGTTCTTTTAACTGAAGAGCCTTCTTTGATTGTTTGAGCATCACCGAAAACTACGATACCAACGTTATCAGTTTCCAAGTTAAGCGCCATACCTTTAACGCCACTTTCAAATTCAACAAGTTCACCGGCTTGAACGTTATCAAGACCGTAAACTTTGGCAATTCCGTCACCAATTTTGATTACTTCGCCAACTTCTTTTAATTCGGCAGAACTTTTAAAGCCCTCGATTTGCTTTTGTAAAACGTTGGAAAATTCTTCAACTCTAAATTCCATATTTTTGATTTTTTGTTATTATTAAAAAGCTGCGCTTAATTGTTTTTCTAGGTTAGAAAGCTGATTTTTCAGACTAACGTCAATGATGTTAGAACCGATTTTAACTTGAAATCCGCCTAGAATTTTTGCGTCAAAAGTTTCTTTGATTTCGATAACTTTATCAGAATGTTTTCTCTCAACCAAAGATTTGATTTGATCAAAATGATTTTTGCTAGGTTTAGAAGCGAAAATAACTTCAACTTCCAAAACATTTTTTTGTTTTTTTACCAAATGACAAAACTCAGAATGAATTTCTGGGAACATGCTCAAACGGCGATTGCGCGCCATCGCCATGAAGAAATCGGTCGTGATTTTTGTTAAAGCAAGTTTCTTAGTGATTTCTTCCATCACTTTTTCCAGTTCAGATTTTGAGATTACTGGATTCTGTAGTTCATGAGCAAAGCTTGAACTGAAATTTTTCTTAAATTCTTCTAGCTCAGCTGCGACCTTATCAATTGAGTTGTTTTTTTTGGTCGCCACAAAAAGAGCTTTAGCGTAGTTTTTAGCAATAACAGAGGCTCTAGGCATTTCTATAACTTATTAAATTTGGGAATTCTTTAGGGACTGAGGCATCAAATCCATCTATCAAAAAGGAGCGGGCAAAATATTCACCGCAAAATAAAATGCAACCCAGGAAGTAAATCAATTAAACATTCACCGGATCAACATTTTCAAAATGCTCGTGCATATGATTAGAACCTGTGAATTTCTTGTTCCGTTTTTCACAAGCGATGTGAAACAAAGCATCGCCTTTGTTAGCCAAAGGCAACTTCGACATGCCAATAATCATGCCATTTTCATGAGCTTTTACGATAATTTTGTGATCGCCAAACGGATTGGAAATTTCACCAAGTACGTCGCCTTTCTTAACCATTTTTCCCAAAGTTTGACGCGAAATATGAATGCCACTGTGTGGAGCTCGAACCCAAGAACTTGAACGCGCAATAAAAATTTTTCTCTTCAAAGAATTCTTAATTACACCTTTGATCATGCCAATTTTGCGCATCACATTCAAAATTCCATCAACACCAATTTGAATACTCTCATCTTCAAAACGCAGCGCCTCACCAGCTTCAAATAAAATCATTGGAATGTTCATTTGACTTACGGAAGCGCGCAAAGATCCATCACGCAAATTAGATCCGATTAAAACTGGAGCGCCAAAGGCTTTGGCTAAATCCAGCGTTGTTTCATCAGAAATATCGGCGCGAATTTGCGGATAATTACAGCGATGGAATGCGCCAGTATGAAGATCAATTCCGAAATCAGATTTCATGACAATTTCTTGCATGAATTTGTAAGCTAATTGCGAAGTCAAAGATCCATTCTTAAGTCCCGGAAAACAACGATTCAAATCGCGGCGATCTGGCAAATAGCGCGAGCGATCATTAAAGCCGAAAATATTTACTACCGGAATTACAATCAAAGTGCCGCAAATATTTTTCAGTGCTTTGTGAGCAAGCAGACGACGAGTAATTTCGATACCGTTAATTTCATCACCGTGGATTGTCGAAGAGATAAACATCGTCGGCCCATCTTTTTTGCCGCGCACCACTTCCAGCGGCATTTTAACATCGGTAAAATCGTAAATACTTCCCATATCAATGTTGATGCGAACGCGCGATCCACGCTTTATTTCAACGCCGTCAATTTCGAAGTGAGAAGTATTTTTTTTGATCATTATTTTTTGCGATTCAAATGTGCGTAAGACAAAATTTTATAACACAATTTCGCCGATAAAAAATCACAGGAATGTAGCGCTTTAACTGGTGCCAGTTCAACCACGTCAGCACCAACAATGTTAGAAATTTTGCTGGCTTCGCGGATAATATCCAAAGCATCTTCCCACATTACACCACCAGGTTCTGGAGTTCCTGTCGCCTGCATCAAACTTGAATCAAATCCGTCCAAATCGAAAGTTACAAAAACTGGACGACCTTTTAATGGAGCAACGATTTTTTTGGCATCCCAGCTTCTACGATCTTTACCAAAATGCATGTGAATACGATGACGATTGGCTTCAAGGTAAGGAATTTCGCCAGCAGAAATGTTACGAATACCGCAAGAAATCAAAGTTGAAATTGGATGATCCATCACACGACGAAGCGCTGCAGCGTGAGAATAATGTTCGCCGTCATAACCATCGCGTAAATCAGCGTGAGCATCAAAATGTAGAATTGCTAAATCCGGATAACGTTTAACAAAAGGACGAATTGAACCAGCAGTAATTGAATGTTCGCCACCCAAAATTAATGGGAATTTTCCGGCTGCCAAAACTTGCTCAGTGATTTTCTCCAATTGATCGAGTGATTTCGGCACTGATCTGTAATCAATCTTCGGCGCTTTCATCGTTGCAACACCATACTTTCTGAAAGGCTCACACCAAAATTCTTCGTCAAATAATTCAACTTGTTGTGACGCTTTAATGATTGCTTTCGGACCGTTTTTTGTACCTCCGCCGTAGCTCACAGATTTTTCCAAACCAAAAGGCACAACCACAACTTGAGCATCTTCAGGTGATTTCAAATATTTCTCTTCAACACCCAAAAAACCTGATTTTTGCGGCATTAAATCAAGTTGCTCAAAAGCAGATTTAGTAGATTTTTTTACCGGTTTTTTAACGATTTTCTTTGTCATTTTTATTTTTGTTTGTGGACCCAGTCATGCGACGGGGTCTAGTTTTTATTCTAAAATATTTACATGCCCCATTTTACGGCCAGCTTTCGCTTCGGCCTTGCCGTAAAGATGAATTTTGGCGTTAGGATTTTTGTAAAATTCTTCCAGATTATTTACCTCATCCCCGATCAGATTTTTCATGTAACCAGTTGAGTGAAACTCTGTTGAGCCAAGAGGCAATCCGGTAATCGCACGAATCAATTGTTCAAATTGCGAAGTCACCGCCGCATCCATCGAAAAATGCCCAGAATTATGTGGTCGTGGCGCCAGTTCGTTGACCAACAATTCATCGCCGATCACGAACATTTCAACTGCCAAAACTCCAATCAAGCCAATCTTTTCGGCAATATTTTTTGCCAGATTTTGGGCTTTGATTTTTAGTGAATCTGAAACTTTTGCCGGATAATGGCTTTCATCCAAAATGCCATTTTTGTGAATGTTAGTAAGTGGCTCGTAAGCTTTAATTTCACCAGTTTTTGAGCGCACCACCATCACTGAAATTTCTGAATCAAACGGACAGAATTTTTCCAAAATCCACGGACTTGATCCCAATTCCGGCAAAGAATCACCAGCTTTTAGAACGAACTGACCTTTACCGTCATAGCCCATCGTCGCTGTTTTTAGAATTGCTTTGCCAAACTTTTTTAGATTTTCTTCAAAGTTCGAAGTCGCATAATCAGCGGTTTTAGCACCAATCGAATTTAGAAAATCTTTTTCCAAAACACGGTGCTGCGTAATTTTTAGGACTTCCGCATTTGGACAAACTTCAACATGTTGAGCCAAAAAACTTACAGCTTCGAGCGGAATATTTTCAAACTCGAAGGTGGCAATATCGATCATCTGCGCAAATTTTTTCAGCGCGTCTTTATCCGAATAATCAGCAATGATTGTTTGATTGGTCACAAAAGTTGCCGGCGCATCTGCAATGTCAGAAAGCACCACCGTTTTAAAACCCATTTTGTGAGCGTAAAAACAGGTCATGCGACCCAATTGTCCGCCGCCAATTATCCCAATCGTAGAAATTTTTTTCACAAGAATTGGTTCAAATGTTTGATTTAGAAAAGAAAGCGCGGCAAGCTATTTTTATCACTCCAAACTTTCAAGAAATTATGTCACAAAAAATCACAGAAGAGCTATTGAAAATTCTGGTTTGTCCGCTGTGCAAAAATGAGTTATTTTTTGATGAAAAAAATAATGAACTAATTTGCCTTCAATCAAAACTCGCTTACAAAATCAAGGATGGGATTCCCATCATGTTAATTGATGAAGCACGCAAAATAGAGGAATAATGCCACAAAAATTTCAGCAATTAAAAAAAGCAAAACGCTTAAAAAAATCATCGCAAAAATGGCTTTTACGCCAGATTAACGATCCTTTCGTTGAGAAAGCCAAAATCGCCGGATGGCGTTCGCGAGCCGCTTTTAAAATTATCGAAATTGATGAAAAATTTAAAATTTTCAAAAAAGGTAAAGTCGTTGTCGATCTTGGCGCCGCACCTGGCGGTTGGAGTCAATATGCCGTTACCAAAGTTGGCGAAGGCAATGTTGTAGCCATCGACTTACTTGAGATTGATTCACTTCCTGGTGTGAATTTTTTTGTCGGCGATTTCATGACTGAAGAAGCGCCGCAAAAAATTATCGAGCTACTCAAAACAATTCCTTACAACAAACACGGCTTGTGCGACGTGGTTTTAACCGACATGGCGGCAAATACTACAGGAGACCACAATACCGATCACATGAGAATTATCGCCCTTTTGGAAGAATCACTGACTCTTGCAGAAAAAATTTTGAAACCCAACGGCAGCTTTGTCGGTAAGATTTTCCAAGGCGGAAGTTCTGATGAAATTTTGAAAAAATTACGCGTGAATTTTTCGACCGTAAAATATTTCAAACCCGATTCTTCGCGCAAAGATTCTTCAGAAACTTATTTAGTAGCACTAAATTTTAAGAAAAAATTAGAGGGCTTAGAGCCGCGTCAGTAAAGGTCAAAATAAGATTAGTGCCCGCGGGCACTAATTTGCTTTTTAGCAATTTCCACCAGAAATAATCACTAAAAGTTTCGGATTTTTAACTTGCGGATTATTTTTCAGAAACTGCGCCGCACCAGCAATTGCAAGCGCTGAAGTCGGTTCAATTTTTTGTTCCAAAATTTCCGACAATTTTTTTTGCCACGAAATAATTTCTTCTTCAGGAATTTCAAAAAAACCAGCAACTCTTTGTAAATAGCTAAAAGTTTGCGGCATCACATGCAAAGTCCTAGCGCCATCCGCCACGGTATTTGGCGTATCGTCGTAACCGACAACTTTTCCTAAACGAACTGAACGAGCCGCATCGTTGGCATTAAGTGGCTCACAAGCAAACATTTTGGCTTTTGGCGACAATCCTAAACCTGCCAAATAGCTTCCGGCAACAAGTCCGCCACCGCCACAAGGAGCGAAAATTGCCTCGACTTCTCCTATTTCTGACAATGCTTCAAAAGCTGCCGTACCTTGACCACAAAGCACATCATCTCCATCATTTGGATGAACAAAAAAGTAACCTTCTTTTTGCTTATCTTCTGCCGATTTATTCACTTCTGATCTTTTTTCTAGCAACACAACTTCTGCTCCCAAAGCGCGAGTCGCAGCAATTTTCACCGGCGAGGCTTTATTAATCATGTAAATCAAAGCCGGAATATTGAATTCCTGACAAGCTTTGGCAATTGCTTGAGCGTGATTTCCCGAACTTTGCGCTACAACTTTTTGTGGAAACTTTTCGTGTTTTTCTTTGTAGGCTAGAAGCGAGTTAAAAGCACCGCGAGCTTTGAATGACTTAGCTTTTTGCTGATTTTCCATTTTGAGAAAAATCTGAGCACCAAGTTCACGATTTAATTCTTCGTTAGAAATTACCGGAGTTTTTTCGATGTGATTTTTTAAACGATTAGCTGCAAGTTTTACTTGCTCGAAAGAGAGATTCATTACTTCGCGAATAATTTTGAGATGTCTTTAAAGGCCTTAAATTCAAGAGCATTGCCACTTGGATCAACAAAAAACATGGTGGCTTGCTCGCCAACTTGTCCTTTAAATCTGATGTAAGGCTCAATAACAAATTTAACATCATTTTTTTTCAAACGATCGGCGAAATCATGCCATTGCTGCCATTCAAGAACTACGCCAAAATGCGGAACTGGTACACCGTGACCGTCAACGTGATTCACCACTTTCTCGCCAGTAGCTGGAGATGGGCGCAAATGCGTTACAAATTGATGACCAAAAAAATCGAAATCGATCCAAGTGTCACTAGATCTACCTTCGGGAAAACCCAAAAATTCACCATAAAATTTACGCGTTGATGCTAGATCGTTAACTGGAATAGCTAAGTGGAAAGGCTGTAGAGACATTTGCAAAGAAATTAGTTGATAACCAACAACAAAAAACAGGCACTTGAATTTATTTACAAACTAATCTTTTTCTGTGAGTAGTATGAAAAAAATTCATAGTTCAATTATCCATGAAATTACCTCCCCTGAAAAGCCTTAGAGTTTTTGTTACTTGCGCAAAAACTAAAAATTTTTCTAAAGCCGCTGCGATTTTAAATTTAACCCAAGGCGCTGTGAGCAAGCAGATTGCCTTGCTGGAAGATCATTTAGGTTTGAAACTTTTTGAGCGTAATTTTCAGTCGTTGGATTTGACTGATGCGGCAAAAATCTATTTGAAAAAGATCGAGACGGCGCTTTTAAAAATCGAATCGGCAACTTCTGAAATCATCAGCAGCAAAAATAAAAAGAAGGCGAAAGAAATTTTGCACATTAATGTCATGCCTTCAATGAGTGGTGTTTGGCTGGTTCCTCTCTTAAAAGATTTTAAGAAAAAATTTCCGCAATACGACGTGCTGATGAAAATTGGTGACGGCGAAATTGATTTTAAGAAAGAAGGCTGCGATTTGGCAATTCGCGTGAGTCTGCAAAAAAATAATCCGGCGTGGAAAAAATTTGTCACTACCAAAATTATGGGCGAAGAGTTGCTGTGCGTTTGCTCGCCGCAATACAAAAGAGATCACAAAATCAAAGAAGCGAAAGATTTGCTCAAATGCAATTTACTGGGCCACACTTATCGCACGCAAATGTGGCAGAAATATCTGACGCATTTTGGTTTGAAGAATTTGAAGCTGCGTCACGGCAATAATTTCGAACATCTTTTTATGCTTTCCGAAGCAGCAAAAAATGGAATGGGAGTTGGTTTAGTTCCGAAATTTCTGATCGAAAAAGAACTGAAAAACAAAGAGTTGGTGGAAGCGATAAACTCAGATTTCAAAAGCACCTACACCTATTACGCCTTGCACCTAAAACAAAAAAACGTCGCGCAAAAAATTACCGACTTCGCCAATTGGATTAGCCAAGTCGGTACAAATTAATTCTATTTAATTTCGAAAATCGCATCAACCTCAACCGCAACACCGAAAGGCAGAGAGCCTGATCCCACAGCAGCACGAGCGTGTTTGCCAGCATCACCCAAAACTTCAACCATCAAATCTGAAGCACCATTAGCAACTGCAGGATGATCTTTAAAATTGGCATCGCCATTCACAAAAATTCCAAGCTTAATGCAGCGAACCACACGTTCTAAATCACCGTCGCAAGCAACTTTCAACTGCGCTAACAAACCAATCGCACAAAGACGCGCCGCTTTTTTAGCATCTTCCGGAGAAATTTCTGAACCAACTTTACCGATAAATTGCAGCTTACCAGCTTCGATCGGCAATTGCCCAGAAACAAAAACCTGATTTCCTGATTTCACGAATCCAACATAATTCGCCACTGGCGCGGCTGGAGTTGGCAATTCAATTCCAAGTGACTTTAATTTTTCTTCAATTTTTGACATGTTTAGTAAGTGATAAAAGTTTGATAAAAATTGTAATAGACCACGTCGTATGACGGGGCTCGGTATTATTTACCTCTAATTCCCAGTTTTTCAAAAAGCTTCTGATCGCGCTCCATTTCTGGGTTGGCGGTGGTTAGAAGTTTTTCGCCGTAAAAAATTGAGTTAGCTCCGGCCAAGAAACACAAGGCTTGAGTTTGTTCATTCATTTCTTCGCGACCGGCTGACAAGCGCACCGCCGATTTTGGCATCATAATTCTAGCAACAGCGATGGTGCGGATAAATTCGAATTGATCGAGTTCGCGGGCTTTCTCAAGTGGTGTACCGGCAACTTTTACCAACATGTTGATGGGAACAGACTGCGGATGTTTTGGTAAGTTCGCCAAAACGATCAACATTTTCGCGCGATCTTCTCTGGTTTCGCCCATGCCGACAATACCGCCAGAGCAAACGTTCAATCCTGCTTCGCGCACATTTTTCAGAGTGTTCAACCGATCTTCAAAATTACGTGTTGTGATAATTTCAGAGTAAAATTCTGGCGAGGTGTCGATGTTGTGATTGTAATAATCTAAACCGGCTTCTTTCAATTTTTTGCTTTGTGAATCAGTTAACATTCCCAAAGTCATGCAGGTTTCAAGGCCGGTTTTTTTAACCTCATCAACGATGTGACAAATGTTCTCAACGTCACGGTCGTGCAAACTTCTCCACGCTGCACCCATACAAAATCTTGATGCTCCAGCTTTTTTTGCAGCGTTTGCCGCTTCTAAAATCTTATCAATTCCCATTAAAGATTCTTTGCCCAATCCAGTATCGTAATGCGCTGACTGTGGACAATATTTACAGTTTTCTGGGCAAGATCCGGTTTTGATGCTTAAAAGCGTGCTGATTTGCACCGCGTTTGGATCGTGATTAGCGCGGTGAATTTCCGCAGCTTTAAAGATCAAATCGTTAAACGGCAGAGCGAAAAGTTGTAAAATTTCTTCAACGCTAAAGTCGTGACGAGTTTCTGAATTAGGCGCAATCGCCAAAAGTTTTTCTGAGTTATTTTCTTGAACTGCTTTCATGATTATTTCCAGATGATGTGACATTTGAACAGGTCGCCCATTTGATCGGAATCAATTAAACGATCAATAGCGGAATTTATTTCTGAGGATTTTTGTGGGTTTTTTATCAGCAAATTTTGGCGACGTTGCTCAATTCCAAGGCTTAGTAAAAATTCTTTTTGTGAGATTAGTGATGAATTTAGGTTAAATTCTTTAGTAATTTTATTCAAAGCTCTGAAGTCAACCTGAGCCGTAATATCAGCACTTCCCGGATTTTTCAAAACATCAACTTTACGATGATTTTTGAGTGCTTGCAAAGTGTTGGCAAAGAGATTTTTGTCGTAGCCATAATCAATATTGATCGCCATTCCGCCTTGCGTTCTTAAAGCCTCACAAAGTTGGGCCATAAATTTTCTAGCTGAGGAGCTATATTCAAAAACCGCGCCAATTGGAGCTAAAGAGCCAATTTCTTTTTCAACGAAGTCGTGAGTTTCTTTGTCGAAATCGGCGAGGGTGAATTTTTCTCCATCGACTAGTCTCTCGCGCCAGCCGCTTTCTGTGAAGACGAATTGATCGATGGGGAAGCAGTCGAAGAGTTCGTTGCTGATGAAGAAGAGTTCGGGGGCTTTTGAGGAAACTTCAATATCGAGTTCAGCTACAGAAACTTTTGTATCGAGTTCTGGTAAAGAAACCCCCCGACCCTGTGGGCCACCCCCCTTGACAGGGGCTTGCCCCCCTGTCAAGGGGGGTGGCCCCGCAGGGGTCGGGGGGTTCCTCATCAAAAATTCAAATTCTCCAAAACTTTCATACCAACTAACCGAAAAATCCGCCAATTTTTCTTGCTGAATTTGGCGTAAAACTGGATTGATTTCGATGATAAAGAAAGTCGTGCGCTCAAGAAAATCAACCGCCGATTCAATATTTTTTTCGGCTAATTTTTTAATCGAATTCAAAATATCAAAAAACAAAGTGCCTTTTCCCGCGCCCATTTCAACAAGAGCGATTGGAGATTTTTTTGTGCTAGCAATTTGCAAAATGTAGGCAGCGATGCTTTCGCCAAAGGTTTGGGAAATTTCTGGAGCGGTGATAAAATCTGAAGTTTTTCCGATCGGATTTTTAGTGCGATAATAGCCAGTTTCTTGGTTAAACATCGCATCAAAAAAGAACTCGGAAACTTTTTGCATTATGGTCGCCAGTTGAGGAAGTTTTTGAGTAATTTCATTCCAGCTTCACCACTTTTTTCAGGATGAAATTGTGCGCCAAAAATGTTATCTTTAGCAATTGCTGCCGCAACTTTCACGCCATATTCCACATGAGCTAATTCGTTGTGTTCGTTTTGACAACGGAAGTGATAAGAATTAGCGAAGTAAAAGTGATCTCCTGTTTTGATTCCTTCTAAAACTTGATGATCGTTTTTGATGACAATTTCATTCCAACCCATGTGGGGGATTTTTATGCCTTCAGAAACAGGGATTTGTTCAACTTTACCGTTGATAAAACTCAAACCTTGATGTTCACCATTTTCGTAACCAATCGAAGCCAAAACCTGCATTCCAACACAAATTCCTAAGAAAGGTTTTTTCTCGGTTAGTACTTGTTTTCTTAATTCTTCCGCAAGTCCACTAACTGCTCGTAAACCGGCGATGCAATCAGCAAAAGCGCCAACACCCGGCAAAATTAGCGAGGTAGCTGATTTTAACTCAGCAGGGTTATCAGAGATTACGATTTCCTGATCGGCATTTTTAACCGAAAGCAAAGCATTAAAAACGGATTCGATATTGCCTGAGCCATAATCGACTATAACAGTTTTCATTTTAAATTATTTCAGATTTGCGAATTCGACAGATTCAAGCAGATTGTCCGATTTAAGACCTTCAACAAAACGTATTTTGGCATCAGCTGCATCTGAACCAAAAACCAATCCAACGAATTCATAGCCGCGTTTTTTTAGATCATCGACTAACCAATAATTAGCGTTAAGAGCGATGATAAAAAAGAAAGCCAATTGTAGGAATAATTCATCAAAGCCGGATAGAAAATTTAGCTTTCCGGCACAAGCAAAGGCAAAATTAGCTGCCAATAGCACTAGAAACTCTTTGCGCATTTTGTGGTAAAGAAACCAAAAAGCGCTGAACAAAAAAGCCATCATTGAAAAACCTTCTTTGAATAAAAGAATGTCTTCAATTTTTCCTTCTTCGTTCTTTTTGACTAGAGCGTTGTAGAGTTTCATGTGAATTTTTTAACTGTCATCCTGAGCGTTAGCGAAGGATCTCGTTAGTAAAACCACTATCTTGTTTCACGAGATCCTTCGGCTTCGCCTCAGGATGACATTTATTGCTTATTTTAAAGCAGCTTTAGCTTTTTCAACAATTTTCGCAAAAGCTTCTGGCTGTTTAATTGCCAAGTCAGAAAGCACTTTACGGTCAAGATCAATGTTAGCCAATTTCAAGCCATTGATGAATCTTGAGTAAACCAATCCGTGCGGACGAACTGCAGCGTTGATACGCTGAATCCAAAGACCACGGAAGTCTCTTTTTTTGTTACGACGATCACGATACGCATAACGTAACGCTTTTTCAACTTTCTCAATTGCAACGCGGAAGCAATTCTTTGCACGACCGCGGTAGCCTTTAGCAAGTTTTAAGATTTTTTTGTGGCGAGCTTTTTTAGTAACGCCTCTTTTTACACGACTCATGGGACTCCTTTAAATTAACGGTTATAAGGCATCTTGTGCTTCAAGACGCTAGCGCTGTGACCTTCAGAAAGAGTCGCGCTTTTACGCAAATTTCTGATACGAGTCTGGCTTTTTTTACCCAAGTTGTGACGTTTTCCGGCTTGTTTGTGAACAATTTTGCCAGTACCGGTGACTTTGAATCTCTTCTTAGCCCCGCTGTTTGTTTTCATTTTTGGCATGTCATTTTTGTAATTAAATTAATATGCAGAAACACAGGTAGATTGCCTTGACCCGTGAATCAGTAGGTGCCGAAGCACCTAAAAAAGCCTAAGCTTCAGTTTTAAAAGCGAGGATTTTGTATCAGATACTAGGCGTGTTAATTGCGAGGAGCGTAAACGTACCAAAAGTACGTGCGCACCGCAGAAATTAAACACAACGATGTAGATGATGCAAAAGCCGAAGCTTTTTGGTGGGATCAGTAGGACTTGAACCTACGACCAAGACGTTATGAGCATCCTGCTCTAACCAACTGAGCTATAATCCCTTAAGTAAAAATTATCTCGCGATAATTTTTAATTTCTAAGTCGCATCAAAAAATCAAAAGCGGTTTCGATTTTTTGATAAAGTTTATTTTGGAAAAAATTCTAAAAGAACAGAGCAACTAAGAAAAGGGTCGCGCAAAGTAGTCTCGACTTATTTTTTTGCAAGTTCTTCGTGAATTCTCTTTGCCCTGCTGCCGGTTGAGCTTGTCGAAACCTCGTGAGCTTCCTTCTGCTACACTAAAGCAGCAAGAACCTCACGAGGTTTCGACAAGCTCAACCGGCAGCAGGGTTAAAGATGGATTAAGATTTAGCTTTCGCCACGCCAACCAAAGCCGGACGGATCAAACGATCTGCAATTGAATATCCCGCTTGGATCACTTGTACAACCGTTCCTTCTTCAGCTTCACTTTCAATCTGTGCGATAGCTTCGTGGAAATTATGATCGAAAGCTTGGTTAAGCGGATAAATTCTTTTAACCTGATTTTTTTCTAAAACTTTCAGCAATTCTTTTTCGGTCATCACAATTGCGTCAGCATAATTTTTGATTGCCGGATTTTTTTCAATTTCAGCTTTTGGCGCGTTGTCTGAAGCTAAGAAAAAATTCTCAACTACCAAAACCAGATCTGAAACGAATCCAGAAATAGCAAACTTCGCCGACTTTTCTAACTCTTCGCGCGATCTTCTTCGAACATTATCAAGCTCCGCCAAAGTGCGTAATAACTTATCGTTTAAATCGGTAACTTTTTGTTCAAGTTCAGCAATTTTTGTCGCTGAATCTTCATTATTATTTTGTTCTGCCTGTTGTTGGTTTTGATCTTGATTTTCCTGCATTGCCAATACTCCTTTTTGGTAAAGTTAAAATTTGAGAGGCGAGAAACATAAGTAGCCCAATCGCCGATTTCAAGTAACGAAAATGACGTTGCATTTTCGCCATCACTTCTTAAATCTTGTCGGACTTAACGTTATTCAAACTCCCAAAAAACATGTACGAAAAAATGATCCTTGAACAAGCTAATTATCTTGTTCCAACCGTAGTTGAGCAAACCAACAAAGGCGAGCGCGCATTCGATATTTACTCCCGCCTTTTAAAAGAAAGAATCATCTTTTTATCTGGCCCAGTTAACGATCAAGTTTCTTCTCTAATCGTAGCTCAGCTTTTATTTTTAGAATCTGAAGATCCGAAAAAAGACATTCATTTTTACATCAATTCTCCTGGTGGTGTTGTAACTTCTGGCCTGGCAATGTATGATACAATGCAATATATCAGCCCTGACGTTGCCACAATTTGCGTCGGACAGGCTGCCTCTATGGGTTCGCTACTCTTGGCAGCAGGCGCTCCTGGAAAAAGATTCTCGTTACCAAATTCTCGCGTGATGATTCACCAACCTTCTGGTGGATTTAGCGGACAAGCAACTGACATCGAAATTCACGCTCAAGAAATCCTCTCTTTGAAAAGAAGATTAAACGAAATTTACGTCAAACATACCGGCCAAAAATTGTCGGTAATTGAAAAAGGCATGGAACGCGACAACTTCATGACCGCTGAAAAAGCTAAAGAATTTGGCATAATCGATCAAGTAATCGAAAAAAGACCAGAACATAAAACTGAATCTAAATAATCATGACTAAAGACTCGCACGATCTTTGCTGCTCCTTTTGCGGTAAACATCAAAATGAAGTAAAAAAACTAATCGCTGGTCCAACTGTTTTCGTTTGTAACGAATGTGTCGCACTTTGTACCGACATCTTGCGTGAAGATACCAAAAAATCATCTTTAGGGAAAACTGACGGTTCAAAACCAACACCAAAAGATATCCTCAAAATTTTGGATGAATATGTTGTTGGTCAAGAATATGCCAAAAAAGTTTTGTCAGTTGCGGTTTACAACCACTACAAACGCATCGATTCTTCTGCCGCACTTTCTGTTGATGGCATTGAATTGAACAAATCCAACATCTTGATGATTGGACCAACTGGTTGTGGTAAAACTTTGCTCGCTCAAACTTTAGCGCGCATTTTAGATGTGCCTTTCACCATGGCTGATGCCACTTCTTTAACTGAGGCGGGTTACGTTGGTGATGACGTTGAAAATATTATTTCACGCCTACTCCAAGCTGCAAATTACGACATTGAAAAAACTCAACGTGGTATCGTTTATATTGACGAAATCGATAAAATTGCTCGCAAATCTGAAGAAGGTGCAAGAAGCCGCGACATTTCAGGCGAAGGCGTTCAACAAGGTTTGCTGAAAATTATTGAAGGTACAGTTGCTTCAGTTCCCACTCAACCGGGACGCAAAACTTCACAGCAAGAATATGTACAAGTTGATACTAAAAACATCTTGTTCATTTGCGCCGGCGCATTTTCTGGTTTAGAAAGAATCATCGTTGCCCGTGGAAAAGGCTCTAGCATTGGCTTCGGAGCTGACGTTCACGCCAAAGATGATTTAGCTCGTAAAGATATTTTCACCAATGTTGAGCCTGACGATTTGATTAAATTCGGTTTAATTCCAGAAATCGTTGGTCGTCTTCCTTTAGTTGCACCTCTTGAAGGTTTGACTGAAGAAGATTTAACCAGAATTTTGGTTGAGCCAAAAAATTCAATCTCAAAACAATATCAGAAACTTTTTGATCTCGATAAAGTTGAATTAACTTTTGAACCGGAAGCTTTGAAAGAAATTGCCAGAAGATCAATTGAGCGCAAAACCGGTGCCCGTGGTCTTCGCGCTATTACTGAGAACATCTTGCTTGATACAATGTTTGAAGTTCCGTCACAGAAAAATGTTAAATCTATAAAAGTGACAAAAGAAGTTTTGACCAAAAACAAAAAGGTCGAAATCACTTATTTGTCTGAGAAAGAAGTCGAAGAAAAAGAAGGCAAAAAAATCATGACGGTTGTTCCTCAGAAAGAGAAAAAAGGAACGGCTTAATTATTGGTTAGTAATTCTGCTAAATAAACCCCCCGACCCTGTGGTCCACCCCCCTTGACAGGGGGGCAAAACAGGATTCGGTGCAATGCCCCCCTGTCAAGGGGTGGCCCGCAGGGTCGGGGGGTTTATCGACTCAAACTCACAACACTACACCACCTTAATCTCCAAAGCATGCAATCCCTTCGCAAACTCCTCTTTTAACAGCTGATTAATTATACGCTGCGCATTCACTCTGCTTAAATTTTTCAACTCTTCCGCTTCAACAGTTACCGCAAAATGAGTTTCACCAGTTCCATTGTCTCCAGCATGACCAGCATGAAGATGAGAATTATTTTTCACCTCTAAAAATTTTGGCTGTAAATTTTCCTGTAAAGTTTTCTCGATCCTTTGCTTCATGTTAAAAAATCTGTTAATAAATTGTTAATAAGCTGCGACTTGTTCACAGATAAAATTTTTAGCAAAAACTTATTAAAAACTTTAACATTTTTTCCACAGGTCTTTTGTCTGTTAAAAAGTTTTTTTAGAAAAAATTTAAACTGTTAATAACTCTTAAAACCTTTGATTTTAAAGGTTATAAAAAATTTAAACTGTTAATAACTTTGTTAAAAAAATTTAATCAAATTATCCACAGCACTAATAAAAATAATAAGAATTAATAAATGAATAAATTACTTAATACGATCCTTAGAAAAGAAAAAAATTCAGTACCACCAGTTTGGATAATGAGACAAGCAGGAAGATATTTGCCAGAATATCGTGAAGTCAGATCTGGAGTTAGTAATTTTTTAGAAATGTGTTACACACCAAAGTTGGCTAGTGAAGTTACTTTACAACCAATTCGCCGTTTTGGTTTTGATGGAGCAATTATTTTTTCAGATATTTTGGTAATTCCTGATGCTCTTGGTGTAAAAGTGGAATTTGTAAAAAATGAAGGACCGAAACTTGGTGAGTACAATTTAAAAGATCTCAAAACTTCCAATATTAAATCGCATTTAAATCCAGTTTTCGAAGCTTTAGAGCTTACTAAATCGAAATTAAGTCCAGAGACAGCTTTAATCGGTTTTTCTGGTGCTCCGTGGACGCTAGCTTGTTACATGATTGAAAAAGGTGGATCGAAAAATTTCGAAAAAGTTCGCGAAGCTGCACTTCATGATCCACAATCTTTTTCCCATCTAATTGAAATCTTAACGCAAAGCATCATCGAATATTTATCTCTGCAAATTCAAGCTGGTGCCGATGTAGTAAAATTATTCGATTCTTGGGCTTCAGTTTTACCACCATTTGAATTGCAAAAATGGGTGATTGATCCAACCAAAAAAATCGTTTATGAAATCAAAAAACTTCATCCAAATATTCCGGTAATTTGTTTTCCGCGCGCAATTGGTGTAAATTATTTAGAATTTGTAAAGCAAGTTGGATGCGACGTAGTTGCTCTTGATCAAAGCGTTGATCGCAATTGGGCGAGAAAAAATCTACAGCAAGATTGCGGCGCAATTGTACAAGGAAATTTGGATAATTTATTGCTGGCTTTTGGTTCGAAAAAAGAAATCGAAAAAGAAGTTTTGGACGTGTTGGAAAAATTTGGCGATCAACCTTTTATTTTCAATTTAGGTCACGGAATTATTCCACAAACTCCAATTGAAAACGTGCAGTTAGTTTTGGATTTAATACGAAAAAAATAAAATAATTGTCATCCTGAACGAAGTTAAGGATCTTGTTAGCCAAACTCAGAATTCTGCTCAAGAGATCCTTCACTTCGTTCAGGATGACATTATTTTTTACAAATTTTCTTCCGTCATTTTTACAGCATCTGGAGTGCCGATGTGGAAATATTTTCCCTTCAATTCGATTCCATTGATTCGATGTAATAATCCGCCTTCACCAACTGCAGAACGATAAAAATGTGACATTGAAAAACATTTTCCGATGCCATCTTTTTCAGCTTTCTCAAGAATTTTTGGATTAATAATTTGAATACCAACAAAGACGTGGCTCATTTTTTGGTCAGGAATTCGGTAAAGATTTTCACCTTCTAAAAAAAAGTCTCCGCCGCCGTGAACGTTTCCGTCGTAACCCAAATAATCTTCGGTTTTCTTTAGACCCAAAATAATGTCGTGATTTTTTTCATCCCACGAATTGCAAAGTAATTCGATGTCAGAAATCACCGATTTTTCTTGCCATAAAACATCTCCGTTAAGAGTTAAAAGTGGTTGGTCAAAATCAATTTTATCACGCGCAAATAAAAGCCCACCACCAGTTTCAACTTTCTCAACTTCGCGCGAAAAAATAATTTTAGGATTATTAAGATCTTTGATGTGCGACTCGATTTGATCAGCCAAATAAAATCCGTTAATCACAATAGTTTTGATGTCGGAAATTTTGTCTAATTTCTCAATAGTGTAATCAATAATCGATTTATTTTTGATCTTGATTAAAGGCTTGGGAAGATTTGCTGTTAAAGGCATCATACGTTCACCACGACCGGCAGCAAACAGAAAACTTTGAGTAATTTTAGTCATTATTGTCTTTAGAATTGTCGATTAAAAATTCACCAACTTGCGATTCCCAAAACCTAAATCAATCTAAACAATATCCAGCCCAATATCGACGGCCTTTATTGAGTGAGTCAGAGAACCGATCGAAATAAAATCGATGTCCAAGGCACGAAAGTTTTTGATGTTGTTTAAATTGATGCCGCCAGAAATTTCGATGAAGATTTTTTTTGATTGGTGAGCACGAATTAACGCCGAACATTTTTTGATTTCAGCAACACCCATATTGTCTAGCATTATGATGTCTGGGTTTGATTTTACTGCTTCAGAGACTTGTTCGTAAGTATCACACTCAACTTCAATTTTTAATTTCTTATTTTTTTTAGCGGCGTTTATTGCTGCAGAAACGCTACCCGCAGCAGCTATGTGATTGTCTTTAATCAGAATTCGATCAGATAAATTTAAGCGATGATTCTCGCCACCACCAATTACAACCGCATGTTTTTGTAAGGTGCGCAGCATTGGCAAAGTTTTGCGAGTGTCTAAAATTTTGATTTTTTCATCGTCGAGAGTTTTAACAAATTGGTGAGTTGTTGTAGAAATTCCGCTTAAATGTTGCATCACATTTAGAATTACTCGTTCGGCAGCTAAAATTAATTTAGCATCACCAAACCCTTCGGCAATTGGATCGCCAGCTTTGATTAAATCGCCATCATGAGCTTTTAACTGCAATCCTAGAAAAATATTTTTGAATTTTTTCAGTTTGGTAAGTTCGTCGAAGCAATGATGAATTGCTTCAATGCCGCATAAAATAATTTCTTCGCGAGCGACAATTTTAAAAGAAATTTGGGCGTGATTTTTAATGGTCAGATCAGAAGTAACGTCATTTCCAGCCTTGTCTTCCTTGAGTGCGAGACGGCAGACTTTTTTTAGATCTTCATTAAAATTTACAAAGTATTGCGACATTTTTTGGGATCGAATTTGCCTTCTTTGAGCTTGTGTAAACGCTCAGAAATAAAGTGACGCATGAAGTTGAGTTCAGTAGCATCAACTTGTCGGATGCCGTTTTCACTTTCATTAAGGATTTTTTGAATCACGCCAAAAGCCATACAACCGTCACCCATTTCTTCGTGGATAAAGGCTGGCATTTGTTTTGTCCAAATTGGGGCGATTGGTGAATTATTTTCGCTTAATTCGTAAGCTAATTTCAACGCGCGATCATAATCGCCCAGAGAATTTCTAGCGATGTAAATTGCTTGAAATAACCACCACCAATTGTGATCTAGATCTTTTAGAGAATGTTCTTCGAGGTAGTCGATGACGTATTTGGTATCGGAGTGAGTTTGAGTTTGAGAATAAATGTAAGCGGCTAAAGCAGGAGCAAAATGGGACTTGCTGTTGAGTTCGTCAAGAACAGTAAGCCACTGATAAATGCGCGAATAATCATATTTTTTTAGCGCGACAAATCCGGCGAAAACGTCGCCAGAATTTTGTAAACGAGTGGCAAGGGCGCGAAATAAAAATTCTTTATCGCCCAAAGATGCGGCTGAAACTAGATATTTGCTGGGAGCTGGTGGAACGATGTCGAGATTAGGTTTTACATTTTCGGTTTTGTTCCAGAAAAAAACTTGCAGCGCGAAGAATAAAATAAAAAACCAAAAGAAAATCTTGTGGGAATAGAGATAAAAAAAGAAACGAAAGTCTTGATAAGAAAATGACATCGTAGGCTAGAATTGCTTCTTTTTAAAATCGTGGAAGGCCATGAAAATCATGAGCGGAATGTAGATCAGCGATTGGAATAAAATGATCTTTAAATTGCCAAAATCAGTGATGCCGTAATTTAACCATTCGCTTTGTCCGAATAAATCGAGACGAGGAAAAATTACCGAAAGAAGTTTAAGCATTAGTCCAAAAGAGCGGGCAGAAAATTCGAAAGTTTCAGAATTAACTTTTGCTGGTAAATTGATTGCCATCACGAACATCCCCATCAAGCGGGAAATGATGTAAAATCCAATCGAGGCCATGATTGAAGAGAAAGAGTTTTTCAGGATTAATGAGGCCAGAAGTGCGAAAGAAATCATGATCATCAATTCAGAAAGTAAGCTGAGTGACCAGATCAGAAGACCGAATTTGTTGGCTTTGGTGACTAATAAAATTGCGCTGACAAGTGGAATTATAATTAGGAAAGCGGCAATAAAAAATCCGGCGAGATAGCTTAGAATAAACTGTTCGCGTGAAATTGCTTTTGAAAGGATGAACTCAACTTCTTTGTTTTCGAAAGCACGATTGATGTTAAGGCAGACGAAAAGAATTGTGCCGACAATTAGAACTGCACGACTTAATCCGCCGATGTAAGCGGTAGTCATCTGTTGTTCTTCAACTAAAGCAGTTGAGCCCAAAAAAATTGACAAAGAAAAGGTAACAATCAGGGAAATAAAAAGTCCGAGATAAAGACGGTCTCTGGTTCCGCTGAGCAGAATATATTTCAGAATCGGTTTCATTCTTGAGTGTAATCATCATTTATTGCAGGAAGATATTTTTGCTCTTTGAACAAGTTACCTTCGCCGTGACGTTTGTAGAATTTACGATCATGTTTATCCATAGGGGCGCTGTTATCAACGATTGTAGCTTTGATGAAGATTACTGTCTCAATTTTTTGGCTGTAGTTGTTAAAGAAGCCAAACAGATATTTAAGGATTGGAAGTCGCATTAAGAAAGGAAGACCTTTACCATTCTCAGTTGAATCTTCAGTAATCAAGCCGCCGATAACCAAAATATTTCCGCTTTGAATTTTGGCAGTAGTAGAGATTTCGCGAGTGTTGATTACAGGAACTGTATTTCCAAGAGATTCACCAGTTGATGGATTTACGGATGGATCATTAACGTCGGAAGAATGTACGGAAATTTTTGGTTTAACTTCGAGAGTAACTTCGTTGGTTGCAATATTGATTGAAGGAGTGATCTCAAGTTTAGTGCCAACGTCAACTTCGTTTTTTGTAGCAGTAACAGTAGAGTTAATAACGCTGGAAGTGCCTGTGGTAGTAGTTCCGGAAGAGACGTTTTGTGCTGCGGTAGCGCTGATAGTGAAATAAACAAACTTTTGAGAGAAATCCAAAGTAGCTTTCTGATTGTTGATTGCACTGATGCGAGGACTTGATACCGATTTGGTTTTTCCAAACTGTTCTAAAACTTTAATATTAGCGCTTAAATTTCCGCCCAAGCCAAACAATTTAACTTTTGGTACGGTGGCAGAGAATGAGGCGGTAGAACCAGAAATACCGAAGTTACCGGCGTTTGTGAAAGATTTGCCAGAATCAACCCAACTCCAATCGATACCAGTATCGAACTCTTTGCTCAAAGTTACTTCGATAACTTTAGCTTCGATTAAAACTTGTGCAGAAGATGTTTTGTAAACGTCATCTAAATATTTAGCGATTTGTTCGTGTTGAGCTTTGCTGGCGTAAACAGAAATGATACCGGCAGATTTGTTACTGGTGTAGCGAGAAGATGCGGAAGATCCAGAATCTTCGCCACCTGATGCCGGCGCTGCATCGGAAAGGATTGCGGAAATATTAGTCTCAACGTCGCCCCAAAGTTGGCTGGCTGACAAGAAATCAACGAAGTAATTTTTAGCGTAAGGAGTGTCGCGTTCAAAATGTAAAACGCCGTTCTGGAAAGAATATCTTAAGTTTCCAAGAGCGGCAATACGGTCAATTACCTCTTTAAGAGGGCGATTTTTAGCATTGATTACAATTCCGCCAGAAATACTGCTATCAAGGTCGATATCAATTTTGGCAACGCGACCTAGCTCGATCAAAACATCTTTTAATGGAACTTGGTCGGTAACTGAAAAAGAAATAGTTTTATCGCCACCAATTTGTGGAGGCGGGGGGGTCATTATAAGTTTTGAAAAACTTGGAATTGCGTCTGCGGAGGACTGTTCGGACTTTTTGGTTTTTTTCGATTTATCAGCTTCAGCTTTATTACTCGAACAGGAAAGCAAGCCTAAGAGCAATACAGAAAGCAGAATTTTTCTCAAAAGAGTCATTTGGCTCGAGCGCTTGATTTTCAAGGATTGGTAGGTGAATTTACAGGATAAAAATGAGGGTTTATCGGATGTTATTTGCGAAGTTTTTTTTGGCAATTGATTTTGTCGAAATAATTTTTAGCCTTCGTCCATCTGTTTCGAATCCCCCTCCAACTTTCTAAAAAAAATTAAAATGCTTAAAGAACAAGACAAGATTTTTACCAATCTTTATGGCTATGAATCAGCTAATTTAGAGGCCGCAAAAAAAAGAGGCGATTGGGTTGATACGAAAAAATTTCTTGATCAGGGAGCAGAATGGTTGATTGGGCAAGTTAAAGATTCTGGGCTGCGCGGCCGTGGTGGGGCTGGTTTCCCAACTGGTACTAAATGGAGTTTCGTTCCAAAAAAATCTGATCCAAAAGAAGGTAAACCACATTATTTGGTAATTAATGCCGACGAGTCTGAGCCTGGAACCTGTAAGGATCGCGATATATTAAGAAATGATCCACACAAATTAATCGAAGGTTGTCTTATCGCTTCTCGAGCAATCAATGCCAACACTTGTTACATCTATGTCCGCGGTGAATATTACAATGAAGCTTTAGCGCTGCAGCGTGCAATTGATGAAGCTTACGCTGCAAAATTAATCGGAAAAAACGCCTGCAATTCTGGTTGGGATTTGGATATTTATGTTCATCGCGGCGCTGGTGCTTATATTTGCGGTGAAGAAACTGCTTTGTTAGAAAGCTTAGAAGGTAACAAAGGTCAACCACGTTTGAAACCTCCATTCCCAGCTCTTATCGGACTTTACGGCTGTCCGACTGTAATCAATAACGTTGAATCAATTGCGGTTGTTCCAGAAATTTTGCGTCGTGGACCAGCTTGGTTTGCCGGCTTGGGTAGAGAAAGAAATACAGGAACTAAAGTTTTCTGTATTTCTGGTCACGTCAACAAACCTTGTAACGTTGAAGAGGAAATGGGAATTCCTCTGCGCGAATTAATTGAGAAACATGCCGGTGGAGTACGCGGTGGTTGGGATAACCTCTTGGCAGTAATTCCTGGCGGATCGTCTGTTCCAATGTTAAACAAAGAAGTTTGTGACACGGTTTTGATGGATTTTGATTCACTTAAAAATGCCGGTTCAGGACTTGGAACTGCAGGTGTAATTGTAATGGATAAATCAACAGATGTTGTTGCTGCAATTGCCCGTCTTTCACATTTCTACAAACATGAATCTTGCGGACAATGCACGCCATGCCGCGAAGGTACTGGTTGGTTGATGCGCATTATGGATCGTATGGTTGAAGGCAAAGCTGAAATTTCTGAGATCGATCAGCTTTACAAACTAACTAAACAAATTGAAGGTCACACAATCTGTGCTCTTGGTGATGCAGCTGCTTGGCCGGTTCAAGGACTTATCAAAAATTTCCGTCCAGAAATGGAAAAAAGAATTACGGGGAAGTCTAGGGAATAGCTAAAATCGAGTCTATTTCAAGAAACCCCCCGACCCCTATGGGGCCACCCCCCTTGACAGGGGGGCTGGAGTTCTGCTCGCCCCCCTGTCAAGGGGGGTGGCCCCATAGGGGTCGGGGGGTTCTCCTACAGCCCGGCAGAAAATCCAATTCAACAAAAAATTCATGACAAAAATCGTAGCTCTAATCACTGCCTGTGGTCGTGGAAACCGCTTTAATCGTGGTGAAGGTATTCCCAAACAATATTTGCCTCTTGCTGGTTTACCGCTTTTACGCCATTCAATTTTGGCGTTTTTAAATCATCCGCAAATTGATGATGTGATGTGTGTTATCCATCCTGAAGACATCGCACTTTACGAAGAAGCAATAGCTGGTCTTGATTTATTAAATCCCGTTTTCGGTGGAGACACTCGTCAATCTTCAATTCGCTTCGGTTTGGAAGCGCTTCGTGAACATAATCCTGACAAGGTTTTGATTCACGATGGTGTGCGTCCTTTTGTCTCAAAACGTGTAATTAATGGTATTTTAGAAAAGTTGGAAACTCATCCAGCGGTTATTCCGGCGGTTGCGGTGGAAGATACGCTGAAAAAATATTCTGACGGGAAAATTGAGTGGACGTTAGAGCGCGAAAATCTGTGGCGCGCTCAAACCCCACAGGGCTTCATTTACGAAGATATTCTAAATTCGCACATCGCATTCAAAGATTTAAATTTTACCGACGATTCAGCGCTCAACGAATATGCCGGCATTCCGGTTGCGATTGTTCCTGGTTCGCAAAATAACTTTAAGATTACCACGGAAGAAGACTACGAGCGTGCTAAACGTATGGCGTCAATGTTGATTCAAAATGTCAAAGAAGAGAATCGTTGCGGTAGTGGATTTGATGTTCACGCTTTTCGCGAACGTGAAAAAGATGAAAATAATTTAATCAGAATTTGCGGCGTCGATATTGAGTTTGATAAAAAAATCGATGCTCATTCTGATGGTGACGTTGGTATTCATGCCGCGATGGACGCGCTTTTGGGAGCAATCGGTGAAGGTGATATTGGCGAACATTTTTCGCCAACTGATGCCAGATGGAAAAATATTGATTCGCGCGAAATGCTAAAAATTGTTAAGCATTTATTGGTTAAAAAAGGTGCGAAAATTCTGAATCTCGACATCACAATTATTTGCGAAAGACCAAAAGTGCTGAAATTCAAAAATCAGATGAAAGAACAAATGTCTGAAGTGTTGGGCATCAATAAAAGTCGCGTAAATATTAAAGCGACTACCACAGAAAAATTAGGATTTTTAGGCCGCGGTGAAGGAATTGCGGCACAAGCTGTAGCTTCAATTTGGATGGCGGTGACGGAAGAGTAGTTCTATTTTTCTAACGCAATTCTCAAAGATTCTTCCTGCAAGAAATTCATTCTTTCTTCAATCTTGATCTTCATCGCTTCCATCTCTTCCTTGTCAGCATTTTTGTCGATGTAAAATGGCTTCTCATCTAAATAAAAACACAAAGTCGAAAAAGGCAGAGGAATTTTAAATTTATCCCAAGTGTTGAGTTCTTTGAACCTTGACGCCGAACAAGATGCCGCCAAAATTCCCGCTCCAGAAATGCGAGCAATATTTACGATTTCGCCATTAATTTTCTGATTTGGTCCACGCGGGCCGTCTGGCGTGATATTCAAACAATAGCCTTTCTTCAAACCTTCGAAAATTCTTTTAAAACTGCCGATATCAATACCGCGTGATGCTTTGCGGCCATCGCGCGAAGATCCTAAAATTGAAATTAGCTTAAACTTTTCCATGATGCGACCAACAAAACGTCCGTCGCCGTGGCGCGAAGCCAGCGTCATAAAATTGCAGTCGGGATAAAGTTTTTTCGGAGCAACAGTAACGAAAGGAGCGATCAGCAAACGATTGTGCCAAAATACAATCAGCAGCGGAGTCTTATTTTTCGCGGCATTCATTACAGAATCCTGATTAATAAAAATCCTTTTGCTGCTGTAAAAAACCAACCGCATGTAAGATAGAAAGATCAAACAAAGCAGTTCTTGAAACAACCAAGAGTAAGTAATTTTACGCAAAAGCTGTTTGAATTTGGTTTTGACATCATACCACTCAATGTTGGTTTGATAGCCAAAAATCTTCCACTTTTTCGCCATTCTAGATTTTTTGTCCGGTTGAGGCCCAGTCTTTAACGAAAGTCTCAAGTCCTGAGGTGGTTAGCGGATGAGAAATTAATTGTTTCAAAACTTTTCCTGGAATTGTCGCAACATCAGCACCCATTCTGGCAGCAGTTGTGATGTGGATTGGATTACGGATTGAAGCAACCAAAACTTCGGTTTTGAAGTCGGGATAGTTAGAATAAATATCGCAAATTTCTTCGATCAAATTCATGCCATCTTGGCCGATGTCATCAAGTCTACCAACGAATGGAGATACAAAAGTTGCGCCAGCTTTTGCTGCCAAAATTGCTTGAGCAGCAGAAAAACAAAGTGTGACGTTGGTTTGAATGCCTTTGTCAGAAAAATATTTACAAGCTTTCAAACCGTCTAATGTCATTGGCAATTTGATGCAGACATTTTTAGCGATTTTAGCAAGAATTTCGCCTTCGCGAACCATGTTGGCGTAATCAGTTGAAGCAACTTCAGCGCTGACTGGGCCAGAAACAACCGAGCAAATTTCGGCAATAACTTCTTTAAAATCGCGACCTGATTTAGCGATCAAGCTTGGATTAGTAGTAACGCCGTCCAAAAGTCCGTAGGCGGCGATTTCTTTAATTTCAGCAATTTCGGCAGAGTCGATAAAAAATTTCATAAAGTTTTTTGTTTGATTTTGACAAGAGATAGACTGTGATTCGTGATTCAAACTATCTCCTCAATTCTCTTAAATTCAAGCAAGCATGTCAGAAATTTTCGCCAAGGTTTTATTGCCTTTGGCACTAGATGAAGCTTTTAGCTACAAGGCTGAAAGTGGCATTGAGTGCGGCGATGTTGTGTGCGTAGAATTTGGCCGCAAAAAAATTTGGGGCGTGGTGATTGAGATTTCAAAAGATGCTCCGTCGGGAATTGCGATGGAGAAAATTAAGACGATTTTAGAAAAAAATTCCCGTCTAAAACTTAGCGAAAATCAAATTATATTTATTGAGAAACTTGCGGCTTACAACCTTGCTTCCCGCGGTTTGGTGCTGCGAGCGTTTTTGGGAATTTTAAACTCTGATAAAGTAAAAAAAGCGCCTCAAGCTTTAGTACAAAAAGTTGATATCGAGAAATTTCGTCTGAAAAAATTATTGCCAAAACAGCAGGAAATTTTCGATCAATTAAGTGATTTAAAATCCTCCGAAGTAGCCTTACTTGATGGTGTAACTGGTTCTGGTAAAACCGAGATTTACTTCGCGTTAATTGCTAAAATGTTAGAAAAAAAACACGATGCGCAAATTCTTATTCTCCTTCCTGAAATCGCGCTGACCTCACAATTGCTATTACGTTTCGAAGAACAATTTGGTTTCAAACCAGCTTTGTGGCATTCGAAAATTTCTAAAAAAGATAAGCGTGAAATTTTTTACGGTGTTGCTGAAGGATCGGTCAAAGTCTTGATTGGTGCGCGTTCGGCGTTGCTGCTTCCATTCAAAAATTTAGAATTAGTAATTATTGACGAAGAGCACGACACTTCGTTCAAACAAGAAGATGTGTTCAATTTTCACGCCCGCGACATGGCGATTTTGAAAGCGAAAATCGAAAATTTTTCAGTTGTGTTAGCATCAGCAACTCCATCGCTGGAAAGCTATGCCAACGCTGTTTCCGGCAAATATCGTCATTTTATTTTAGAACAAAGTTTTGGTCAAAAAAATGAAATAGAATTGATTGATTTACGGCGTGAGAAATTGCCCAAAGATCAGTTTATTTCGCAAAAATTGCGTGAAGAAATGGCGAAAATTTTTGCCGAAAAAAAACAAGCGATGATTTTTCTAAATCGTCGCGGATACGCACCAGTCACGCTTTGCAAGACTTGCGGAAAAAAATATCAATGCCGCGATTGCGACTTTCATTTGGTGTTGCACAAATCAAAAGAGAAGTTGGTTTGTCATCATTGCGGACATCAAGAAAAGCTAATTCATGAATGTAAATTTTGTGGTGAAAAAGACACGCTCACTTCAATTGGTGCAGGAGTTGAGAAGGTTGCAGAAGAAGTAAAAAATCTTTTTCCCGAAAGCAGAATTGCTTTAGTTACCAGCGATAATGTTACCAGTTTTGCAGAAGTTGATAAATTGGTAGCACAAATTTTAAATCACGAAATTGATTTCATCATTGGCACGCAAATGATCGTCAAAGGCCATGATTTTCCTAATCTCAGCTTAGTTGGGATTGTTGATGCTGACGCGATGCTTTATTCATCAGAACTGCGAGCTTTAGAAAAAACTTACCAAATTTTAACTCAAGTGATGGGTCGTGCGGGAAGGCGTGAGAGTAGGGGAAAAGTTATTGTCCAAACTTATAATCCGCAGAATTTTATTTTTGAACAAATCATCAAATCGGACAAAAGATCTTTTTACAATTTTGAAATAAACAACCGCCAAGCCCTTGATCTACCGCCTTTCTCACGTTTCGTAAAATTTGAAGTAAGTTCTTTTAATGAAAGTGAAGCGAAGAATTTTGCTAAAAAATTAATCGCGCATTTTCCGATTAGTGATAAAATTGAACTTTTCGGACCAGCGCCAGCACCACTTCAGCGCCTTAAGAATCGTCACCATTTTTTGGTAAATCTCAAAGCGGCGAAAAAAAGTAACGTGCAAAAATTAATCACCGATGTGCTACAAAACCTTGAAATTCCTAAATCAATTCGGGTACGAGTTGATATCGACCCGATTAATTAATTCTCAGTTGTGTAGTTAGGCGACTCAGAAGTGATAGTAATTGAATGTGGATGTGATTCGCGAAGTCCTGAGTTAGTGATGCGTACGAAGTTACAATTTTTTCTCATTTCATCAATTGTAGCGCAGCCGGTGTAACCCATTGACGATTTCAATCCGCCAACCAGTTGATGTAAGATGTCGGAAACTGGGCCTTTGTAAGCGACGCGGCCTTCAACACCTTCAGGAACTAATTTCAATTTGTCAGAAACATCTTCTTGGAAATAACGATCTGCTGAGCCACGAGCCATTGCGCCAAGAGATCCCATGCCGCGATAAACTTTGTAAGAACGACCTTTGAATAATACAATTTCACCCGGTGTTTCTTCAGCGCCAGCCAATAATCCGCCAAGCATAACACAAGATGCGCCAGCTGCGATAGCTTTGGCGAGATCTCCCGAGAAGCGAATACCGCCGTCAGAAATTAACGGAACTTTTACTTTGTCACAAAATTCAGCAACATCTATTACGGCGGATAATTGAGGGACGCCAACACCAGCAACTACACGTGTTGTACAAATTGATCCTGGGCCAATACCGACTTTTACAGCGTCAGCACCAGCGTCAACCAACGCTTTTGCAGCGTCAGCGGTGGCGATATTTCCGGCGATAAAATTTTGTTTTGGATAGGTCTTTTTGAGGTAACGCAGAGTTTCAATAACGCCATTTGAGTGGCCGTGGGCAGTGTCGATGATGATTACATCGGCGCCAGCTTCGATTAAACTTTCAGCGCGTTTGATGCCATCTTTGCTTACGCCAGTAGCGGCCGCAACCAGTAAACGACCTTCTTCATCTTTAGCAGCGTGAGGAAATTGTTTGGTTTTTTCTAAATCTTTACCAGTCATTAAACCAATACAGTTGCCGCTTGCGTCAGTAATGATGATGCGTTCGATTTTATTTTTGTGTAAAAGTGCTTTGGCATCCGCCTTACTTACGTTTGATCTGGCGGTAACAAGACCGTCTTTGGTCATCAACTCTTTGATTGGTTGTTTTTTGTCAGTGGCGAAGCGTACGTCGCGATTGGTCAAGATTCCGACTAGTTTTTTGCTGCCAGATTTTACTACAGGAATTCCCGAAATTCCGTAATTATTCATCAAATGTAGTGCATCACCCAAAGTGGCATCGGGGGCTATGGTAACTGGATCGAGAACCATGCCAGATTCAAATCTTTTTACGCGACGAACTTCGTCAGCTTGATCTTTGATCGAAAGATTTTTGTGAATGCAACCAATGCCGCCAGACTGCGCCATTGCAATCGCTAAGCGGCTTTCAGTAACAGTATCCATTGCCGAAGAAATGATCGGAATGTTGAGCGAAATATTTTTAGTGATTTTGGTTTTGGTTGTAGCGTCAGCGGGAAGAACATTAGAAAATGCTGGCTTCAGAAGCACATCATCAAAAGTTAAAGAAGGAGCGGCGGTTTCGATAATTTTGCGATTTTTTGTCATATCATTTCGAAGATTGGGATGAGAAAGAGCTGGTAAATTATTGTCGGTGCTTAAAAAATTAAAAGCAATTAGCCTGTAGCCTAATTACTTCTAAAACCCCTAAGATGCTTTGAATATGCAGTCTCAAATCGAAAGACTTTGTGAAGAAAGAAATATTAGACTTACCGAAAATCGTCGCGTAATTGCTCGTGTAATTTCTGAAAGTGACGATCATCCAGATGTTGAAGAAGTATTTCGTCGTGCTTCTAAAATCAGTCCAAAAATTGGCATCGCAACCGTGTATCGTGCGGTAAAAATGTTTGAAGAATCGGGCGTAATCGCCAAACATGACTTCGGTGGTAAAGGTCGAGCGCGCTACGAAAAATTAGAAGGAGAAGATCATCATGATCATTTAGTTGATATCACAACTGATGAGGTGATCGAATTTTTTAGTGAAGAATTGGAAGTTCTAAAAGATAAAGTTGCTCGTGAAATGGGTTACGAGTTAGTTGGTCACAAGCTTGAGCTTTATTGTCGACCTTTAAAGAAGTAATTTTCTAATTTGTTGTTTGCTGCGGCATGACATCCAAAATTGGTGCGATGTCGCGCACAATTTTACCGGCAACAGGAGCCGCAACCATACCACCTGTATTAAAAGTATAGTTCGGGCGATCAAAAACTACGTAGATTAGATATTTCGGTTTTGACATTGGAAATACAGCTACAAAAGAAGCCATAGTTGATCTTTCATTGTAACCTCCACCTTCGGCGCGATTGGCAGTTCCAGTTTTGCCGCCAACTTCATAACCTTCGATATTTGAATTGCGTCCAGTACCTTCAACTACAACTTTACGCAGCATTTGGCGCATGATGTTTGAGGTAGATTCTTTAATGATTCGTTCACCTTTTGGTTGGTCGGTTAGTTTAAGAAATGAAGGTTTATAAAGAATGCCGCCATTGGAAATTGCTGAAACGGTTGTTGCAATGTGAAGTGGTGTGATAGCAATACCATGGCCGTAAGAAATTGTGTAGAGGTTAATTTCGCGCCATAGTTTTGGACAAATTGGACGACCGAGTCCGGGAAATTCAGCATCAACTTTTTTTAAGAGTCCGAATTTTTCCAAAGAATCTTTTTCTAAATCGATGCCAATTTTTTTAGCAATTTGCACAGTTCCGATGTTGGAAGAGAAAGCGAAAATTTCGCCAACAGTCATTTCATCTTTCACAGCATGGTCGTCATTAATGGTAAAACGACCGTATTTTATTGGATCCCGCACATTATAGACATCATTAATCTTTATTAAATTTTCATCAAAAGCAGTGGTATTGGTAAAGATTTTGAAGATGGAGCCTAACTCATAAACCCCGTTAATTACACGGTTGAAACGCTGCTCTGGCGAGGCTTCATGTTGTAAATTTGGATCAAAGTCTGGCAAAGAAGATACGGCTAAAACTTCGCCATTGGTGACATCCATGATAATCCCAGCAGCAGCTTTGGCGCGATATTGTTCCATGCCGTTTGAAAGTTCATCGTGCAAAACATCTTGAACGCGAATATCAAGGGCAAGTTGTAAATCTAAACCGCCGCGAGCAAGCTGTTTGTCGTATTGCATTTCAATTCCTGAAAGACCTTTGCGGTCAAGATCGACATAGCCAACTAGATGGCTGGTAATTGATTTTTGTGGATAAACGCGAATGCGATCATCTTCAAAAATTAATCCGGCAATTTTTAGATTCTGTACTTGTTCAGCTTGGCTGGGGGTTAGATTACGTTTGAGCAGAATCCAATTTTTACTGCTTTTGTTATCGGTAATTTTTTTGTAAACTTCTTGGTAAGATAAATCAGGAAATATACCAGCAACCGCTGTAGCAACCATTTGCGGATCTTTGATTAGAATACTGCTTAAATACAGTGATTTTGTTTTTAGATCGGTTGCTACCAAAACTCCGTTGCGATCAAGAATATTGCCGCGTTTGGTTAATTTTCTTTGATCGTAGGTGTTGCTGACTTTGACCTTATCTCCAAAAGTGACGACAAAAAACATACGCAAAATTATGGCGGCAAAGGCAGCCAAAATGCAGAAATAGATAAAGACTAATCTGGATTTTTTGTTTTCGATGTCGGTCATGGTTTTGGAATTTGGCTAAAGAAACCCTCCGACCCCTGCGGGGTCAACCCCTTAACAGGGGGGCTTGGAGTACTGCCTGGCCCCCCTGTTAAGGGGTTGACCCCGCAGGGGTCGGAGGGTTTCTCGTCAAAATCTCGATATTCTTACAACTTAACTTCCGCAACCAACTTTCTAACCGCCTCAACCGAGCGATTAAACATCGTCAATTCTTGAGCGTTTAGTTTAATCTCAACCACTTTTTCCACACCATTTTTACCAATGATTGCTGGAACGCCGATGTACAAATCTTTCACGCCATATTCACCGTTCAAATTAGCTGCGACTGGCAACACTCTTCTTTTGTCGAACAAATAGCTTTCTGCCATTAAAATCGCTGAAGAAGCTGGAGCGTAAAAAGCTGAACCAGTTCCGAGAAGTTTTACGATTTCCGCACCACCATCACGAGTTCTTTGAACGATTTCTTCGATTTTAGTTTTAGTAGTCCAACCCATTTCGATCAAATCAGGAACTGGGATGCCAGCAACTGAAGAGTAACGAATCAACGGTACCATTGTGTCGCCGTGACCGCCCAAAACGCAGGCGTTTACATCTTCAACTGAAACATTGAATTCACGAGCCAAGAAAAGTGACATTCTTGAAGAATCAAGCACGCCAGCCATACCAACAACTTTATTTGCTGGAAGGCCAGAAACTTTTTGCATCACGTAAACCATTGCGTCGAGTGGGTTAGTGATCACGATTACAAAAGCGTTTGGCGCATGTTCTTTAATTCCTTCAGCAACAGATTTGATGATTGCGGTATTTGTATTCATTAAGTCATCGCGGCTCATGCCAGGTTTTCTAGCGATTCCGGCAGTAACAATAACAACGTCAGCGCCAGCGATGTCGGCGTAGTTGCTGGTTCCAGAAATTGCGGCATCAAAATCTTCTACAACTGAAGATTGTTCTAAATCCAAAGCTTTGCCTTTAGCAACGCCTTCATTGACGTCCAAAACAACAACGTCACCTAAATTTTTTAAACCAGCAAGATGTGCTAAAGTGCCACCAATATTGCCTGCGCCGACTAGGGCGATTCTATTTCTTTTTGCCATAATGTTTTAATTTGAGGTTAAAATTTTGATAATTTCTGCGGAAATTTCTGAAAGATTTTGAGTTCCATCAATGACCTTAATTCGTGAATTTTTCTTGGCTAGTTGCAAAAAACCACTCCGAACTTTTTGGTGAAAATCGTGTCCTAATTTTTCGTAACGATTATTGTCTGCTCGGTTGGCAATGCGTGCAAATGCTGTTTCTACTGGCACATCGATTAGAAAAGTAATGTCAGGAACAAAGTTGCTAATCGACATGTTTTTGACATCATCAATTAGTTTTTCATCAATGCCAAAAGCGCTGCCTTGATAAGCATAAGTTGAGTCAAAAAAACGATCGGAAATTACGATTTTATTTTGTGCAAGTGATGGTTTGATAAGCTTCTCAACATGTTCTAAACGTGCGGCGAAGTTGAGAAATAATTCAGTTTTAGCTTCAAGCTTGTCGAGATTTTCATCGATTAAAATGCTACGGATTTGCTCAGAAGCCTTAGTTCCTCCAGGTTCGCGAGTTAGAACTGAAGCGATATTTTGCGATTGAAAATACTCGTGTAATTTTTTTGCCTGTGTAGATTTTCCGCAGCCTTCAATTCCTTCAAACGTAATAAATTTCGCTCTCATTTTATGCAGAATCCTAAAAATATTTTAATAACCGGTGCTGGAAGTGGGATCGGTCGCGCCCTTGCTTTCGCTTACTCGGCAACCGATGTGAATTTGTTTTTATGTGGTCGTGATATAAAAAAATTACAGGAAACAAAAATCCTCTGTGAGCAATTAAAAGCAAATGTTCATTTAGAAATTATTGATGTTGTTGACGAGCTCGCGCTTTGGGATTGGATCAATAAAATTGAAGAAAAATATCCGCTAGATCTGGTAATTGCCAATGCTGGAATTTCGGCGGGAACTGAAGGCGGTCCTGAATCTTTCGAACAGGTGAAGAAAATTTTTGCTACCAATGTTGATGGAGTTCTGAATTTGATTCATCCGGTGGTTGATAAAATGAAGGTGAGAAAAAAAGGTCAGATCGCGATTGTTTCTTCGCTTGCGGGATTTCGTGGTTTGCCAAGTTCACCAGCTTACAGCGCAACTAAATCGGCAGTACGAGTTTATGGTGAAGCTTTACGTGGAAATCTTGCTCCGCTCGGAATTGAAGTGAATTTAATTTGTCCTGGTTATGTCAAAACGCCGATGACCGATGTTAATAAATTTCCTATGCCGTTCTTGATGGATGTAACTAAGGCGGCGGAAATTATTAAAAATGGTTTAGCTAAAAATAAGTCGCGAATTGCTTTTCCGTTTCCGCTTTATTTTGTGGTGTGGTTGGCAACTTTGCTGTCGACTAAAATTACTGATCCGATTTTTGCGCGATTGCCAGGGAAGAAGGCGTTGTAAGGTTGATCGCCGGGAAAACAAACCCCCCGACCCCTGCGGGGCCACCCCCCTTGACAAGGGGGTCTTAGCCGAATTTGCCCCCCTGTCAAGGGGGGTGGCCCCGCAGGGGTCGGGGGGTTTCTCAAGTTACAAACAATAAAAAAGGGAGTCCTCCATTCGGAAGACTCCCTTTTTTGTGAAACTTATGGAAACTAAATTATTTCTTAGCTGCTGGTTTCGCTGCTGCTGGAGTTGCTGCTGCACCACCCGCTGGAGCTGCGCCGCCAGCTGGAGTTTCTTCAGCTTTAGAAGTTCTACCAGTAATTGAAGCAACTAGGAATTTACCATTTACAGCCAACTTAACACCAGCAGGAAGAACTAGATCATTACCTCTGATTTTTTGGCCAACTTGCATTACGCCAACATCAACGTCGATTTTTTCAGGAACATTTTTACCGCCTTCGCAAAGAACAGAAACTTTTCTAGCAGTAATGTTTAGGAAACCGCCTCTTTTCAAACCAGGAGATTTATCTTGGTTTACGAAGTTAATTTTTGGTTGAGCTTTGATTTCTTTGGCTTCGTCGCAATTGTAGAAGTCGATATGAATTGGGTGATCAGAAACTGGGTCCAATTCAACTTTATGGGCGATAACTTTGATTTTTTTACCAGCAAGATCCAATTCAAGAACTGAAGTTAGCGAAGTACCTTTATAGTATTCATGTTCAAATTCTTTGGCATCAACTGACAAGTTGATATTGCCTTTTGCTGAGTAGATAACAGCTGGGATTTTTCCAGCTTTCTTGATTTTTTTTGCTTCTAAAGAGCCAAGTTTTTCTCTTTTTTCAGCTTTCAACACGATATTAGTCATTGTTCCTACAAAATTATTTAACAAAGGAAGGGAGATCGATAAGGCTTGCAGCTCTAGCACAAAGGAAGGATGAAATCTTCGCCAGCCCCGAAAGAGCGCGGCAATCTAGAAATCACACTAACAAAATCAAGTTATTTTTGTATCTTGGCTAAAGCTTCAAGAACTTCTTCAACGTGACCATTAACTTTTACTGAATTCCATACACGAGCAATTTTGCCCATTTTGTCGATTAGAAAAGTGCTGCGATCAATGCCGAAATACTTTTTTCCAAACATCGATTTTTCTTTCATCACGCCATATTGTTCGCAAACCTCGCCATTCACATCAGAAAGCAAATTGAATGCTAAATTATACTTATTGATGAAGTTGCAATGGCTTTTCACGCTGTCTTTTGAGACGCCTAAAATGATGCAATCAAGCTTCTCAAATTCTTTAATTTTTTTGGTGAAGTCTTGTGCTTCAATAGTGCATCCTGGAGTGTCGTCTTTAGGGTAAAAATACAAAACGACATTTTTACCTTTTAGATCAGCCAAAGAAATTTCTCCTTCATCGGAAGTAAGAGAAAATAATGGCGCGGTTTTTCCAACTTCTAGACTCATAATTAAGCTTTTGCTTTAACGGTTTTTTTAGCTTTGGTCTCTTTAGCTTTAGTTTTTTTCTTAGGCTTTTCGACTTCTTTTTCAGCTTTAACGCCAGAGATGATTTCGTTGAATTGCGATTGGCTGCAAAGTCCTAAAAGAACTACGTCACGAGGTTTGATGTTTTTCAAGTTCCAGTGTGAACGAGTTCTGATTGATTCAATCATTTTGTCGGTAGTACCAACCAATTTTTTGATTTGGCTGTTAGTGATTTCTGGATAGTATTTTAACAAGTAAGAAATGCCGTCTGGCTTGTCTTGTCTTCTAGCGATTGGAGTATATTTGCCAGTTTTTTTACCGACAGTTTTAACATCGCTAGTAACTGATCTTTTTAAAGTGAGACTAGCTTTTTCGTCTTTTTCGCATCTTTCAATTTCTTCACGAGAAAGTTGACCAGAAAGAATTGGATTTTGTCCGATAATACCAGAAGCAACGTCACCATCAGCGATACCTTGGACTTCAAGTTCGTGAAGACCGCAAAACGTAGCGATTTGAGCAAAAGTAAGTGAAGTATTTTCAACCAACCAAACAGCGGTTGCTTTGCGCATTAGAGGTAATTCTTGTGTCATATTTATTGAAAATTGTGGAAGATCAAAGAGAAGTGCGCCGCGATTTTTATTTATCTAAAGCCCTAAAAGCAAGTAATTATGTTTATCCTACTCTCACCTGCAAAATCGTTGGATTATGATTCAACAATTTCTCACAAAAATTTTACGATTCCACATTTCGAAAAGGAGACGCAAAAACTGTCTAAAGTTTTAAAAAATTTTTCTAGTTCAGATTTGGAAAAATTGATGGAAATCAGCAAAAAATTAGCCGACTTGAACTTTGATCGTTTCCAAAATTTCGCGACGAAATTTGATTTAGAAAATTCAAAACAAGCTTTGTTGGTGTTTGATGGCGATGTTTATCAAGGAATCGATAAACAAAATTATTTAGCGAAAGATTGGGATTTTGCGCAAAAAAATCTGCGCATTTTATCAGGATTTTATGGTCTTTTGAAGCCGCTAGACCTGATGCAGCCGTATCGTTTGGAAATGGGAACTGATTTTAAAAAAAGTAAAACGGACTTCAAAAATCTCTACGAATTTTGGGGCGATAAAATTTCGGCAAAGCTTGACGAGGAAACTAAAGAAGCTGGTGCAGAGCATATTATAAATTTGGCTTCGGAAGAATATTTTGGTGCAATAAATCCTAAAAAAATTTCGGCAAAAATTGTGAATGTAATTTTTAAAGAGAACAAAAATGGCGTTTACAAAATCATCGGAATCAACGCCAAAAAAGCGCGCGGACTAATGACTGATTTTATCATTAAAAATAAAATTTCTGATCCACAAAAATTGAAAGATTTTAAAATCGAAAATTATCGTTTTGAAAAATCATTGTCGGATGAAACTAATTTCGTATTTGTAAGATGAAAAATTGGACTCATAAAAAATTCACAATTCATCAATTTGAAAGCCTTGAAAGCAGCAACAAAACTGCTTTGGAAATGGCGCGGAGCAAAAATATTTTTGATCACGAAATTATTTTAGCCGACATGCAAACTGGCGGAAAGGGTCGTGAATCAAGATCTTGGAGCTCTCCGCAAGGCAATTTGTACTTTTCTTTAGTGCTGCAGCCAAAAGTTGAATTGGCTAACATTCCGCAAATTTCTTTTTTGGCGATCGCGGCTTTAAGGCTTACGGTTCAAAGTTTGGTAAGTGATCAGAAAGTCGAAAATAAATGGCCGAATGATCTTTTGATTAACGAAAAAAAAGTTGCCGGACTTTTGCTGGAAAGTGATTTTTCGCAAAATGGTTGTGAATTCGTGATTGTCGGAATTGGCTTAAATATTACCTCCAACCCCGATCAAACAATCTTTCCGGCAAGTAATTTGAAAAATTTTGGTGCAGAAATATCGCCAGAAATTGCGCTGAAAAAATTCTTAGATCAGTTTGAAAATCTTTACCAAAACTGGTTAAATTTTGGTTTTGAAGGAATCAGAAAATTATGGCTTCAAAGTGCTTTTCGACTTAATCAGCAGATTAAGGTGAAAAATAATGGCGAAGAAATTTTGGGTATTTTTCGTGATCTTGATGTGGAAGGGAATTTGGTTCTGGAAGTTGAGGGTGATATCAAAAAGATTTCGGCGGCGGATATTTTTTAAACATTTTCTTAGATGTTGTGAGTCTGCCTAAAGAAACCCCCTGACCCTACGGGCTACCACCCTTAACATGGGGGCAAGCAGAACTCCAAGCCCCCCTGTTAAGGGTGGTAGCCCGTAGGGTCGGGGGGTTTCTTTAGACGGATTCATACTTTAAAACATCACAGCTTAAACTATCAGTTATTCTGACTCTTCCTCGCCTTCTCAAACGCACTTCTCAGCTTCTCTTCACTAATTCCAAGCTGCTTCGATGCGCGATAAAAATTCGGTGGCGGCGGTCCAACTGCTTCGGCTAAAGCTCTTTCATCAACATTCAACTCTGCAGCAACTTGACGTAAAACAGCGTGTGGATTGCGATCAGTTTTGCCTTGCGCCCCCCAAGGTCCATCTTCTTTCGCTGGCATTTGTTTGCGAGATTTGCTGGCAACTTCGCCTCTAAAACATCCTAAAGTGTAAGGATATTCGCGGGTTAAGTGGTAATGATAAATTTCTTGTGGTATACCGTTCCAGGTAGTCAAATGGCTGTGTCCGTGACATTCATCCAAATCTTTATTGCTGAGCTGTTTGCCATTTTCACCAAATTCGCCATAAATTCCAAAGCCGTCAATTGCGTAACCAACAAGGTCAGAATGTTTGCCTTGCTTGCCGCTTTTGTCTTTCATGCACGGGCTTAGATTATGGTAATGATAAGTTCCCTGACGTTCAGGATGACCATTACAAGAATCTTGAATTTCATGCGCCGCAGCGTCACGACCCATTGCGTCCAAACCATTAAAAATTGCTACGCCAGTCAAAGCGATGCCGATCATTCCCATGTCGAGACAGCTAGGATGCGCTGCTAGCTTTGGCTCAGTTGGCATGGTTAAAACAATATTTTGTTCCAAAATTGAGTTGGGATTACGATCGAAATAATAAGCAGGATCGGAATAGCCAATCGGAAAAATTCCGGTTGGATGATCCGGAAGATCGTTGGATTTAATCAGGCGTTTATTATCTTGAGTGCTGATCGTAAAAAGATGATTTGGCCAAGAAACACTACCTTGCACCAAAGGTTTGCCATTTGGATTCCATTTGTTGCCTTTGATCCAATCGCCGTCACGAAAGGCGCCGCCGCCGTTGAAATTAGTTTGGCAGGAAAAAATGTAACCTTGTTTTGCTGAGGTGGAAATGCGTCCGTCACCCAGGGGAAGATAGCCATCGCCATGAGCGAAGGCGTTAAAGTTGAAGAGAAGAAAAATGAAAAAATAGCAAAGTTGTTTTGGCATTTCTGAAACTCTGTAATTTTTGGCTGGACGGGGTTTGTAAACCTGTTCACACGTTCAGTTCTTAATTAAAAAAAGGCATGAACGGTTAGACGGGGTTACAAACCATTTCCAGCTATTAAGTTCAGCCATGATTTGTTATTCTTCGCTGCCGGATAATTTTCTAGCGCGATCATCAGCTGTCAAAGCATTGATGAATTCGTCTAATTCTCCAAGCATGATATCGTCAATTCTGTAGCTAGTAAGATTAATACGATGATCTGTAACGCGGCTTTGCGGGAAGTTGTAAGTTCTGATGCGTTCAGATCTATCGCCGCTGCCGATTTGTTCTTTACGGCTGGCAGAAATTTCTTTTTCGATTCTTTCGCGTTCAGCTTCGTAAAGTCTAGAGCGCAGAACCTTCATTGCTTTCTCGCGGTTTTTAATTTGCGATTTCTCATCTTGCATTGAAACAGTTACGCCAGTTGGAATGTGTACGATTCGAACTGCTGAATCCGTTGTGTTTACTGACTGTCCACCCGGACCGCTTGAGCGAAAAACGTCAATTCTCAAATCTTTTTCTTCGATTTTAATATCAACTTCTTCAGCTTCAGGAAGTACGGCAACTGTTGCGGCTGAAGTGTGAACACGACCCTGATTTTCAGTTTCAGGAACGCGTTGAACACGATGAACACCAGATTCAAACTTTAAACGCGCGAAAACATTTCGTCCGGTAATTGTTGCGGATGCGTCTTTATAGCCACCAAGACCGGTATCAGAAATTGAAAGAATTTCGAATTTCCAACGATTTTTTTCGGCGTATTTTTGATACATCGCGAATAATCTTTGTGCAAAAAGCGCAGCTTCTTCTCCACCAGTTCCGGCGCGAACTTCTAGGATCGCGTTCTTTTCGTCAGCAGCATCTTTTGGAATTAGCGACAATTTAATTTCTTCTTCGAGTTGTGGAATTTTGTGCTCGAGGTCAAATTTTTCTTGCTCGAGCATGTCTTTCATATCTTTATCCACATCACCCGCAGCAAGCATTTCTGTGATGTCGGCAATATCTTGGGTGTTTTTTTTGTAGATATTAATCAATTCAACAATCGGTCCCATATCCGAATGTTCTTTAGAAATTTTGGCATATTCTTGACCCAAGGCAGAAGGATCAGCGAGTTTTTTCTCTAACTCAGCATGTTTCGCAACAATGCCTTCGAGTTTTTGTATGAATGACATTAGAATTTAAAATTGATTATTTTGTGCAGGTTTTAAAGACTGCGCAGAAGCTTCTAGAATCAAGGTGAAATTACAAATCATAAATCAAAAAACAATGAGTTACAAAAATTTTTACATCACTTCGCCAATTTATTACGTTAACGATGTGCCGCATATTGGTCATGCTTATACTTCAATTTCATGTGACGTGATGGCTCGATTCAAAAGGCTTGAAGGCTTTGATGTAAGATTTTTAACTGGTACCGATGAACATGGTCAGAAAGTTGAAAAATCGGCAATTTCACGCGGTAAAACTCCGCAACAATTTTGTGATGAAATTTCGGCAAAGTTTCGTGAACTAGCTCAAACATTGAATTTGAGCAATGATGATTTTATTCGCACAACCGAAGAACGTCACAAAAAATCAGCGCAAGAATTATGGTGTATCTTGGAAAAAAACGGCTGGATTTACAAAAGTGTTTATGAGGGTTGGTACGCTGTTCGTGATGAAGCGTTTTACGGTGAAGATGAATTGGTAAACGGCAAAGCTCCCACAGGTGCTGATGTTGAATGGCACAAAGAAGAAAGTTACTTTTTCAAACTTTCAGCATTTCAAGATAAATTATTAGCACTTTACGAAGCAGTTCCTGATTTTGTGCAGCCTGCATCTAAGCTTAACGAAGTCTTGTCTTTTGTTCGTGGTGGAAAAGATTACGTCAAAGGGGCACTTCGTGATTTATCAATTTCGCGCACCTCTTTTGGTTGGGGTGTGAAGGTTCCTGGTGAAGAAAGTCACGTGATGTATGTTTGGCTCGATGCTTTGGCCAACTACATTTCAGCACTTGGTTTTCCCAATACTCAAGATCCACTAATTCAGAAATTTTGGTGCGACACAACTGATTCACCGGTTCACGTTGTTGGTAAAGATATTTTGCGATTCCACGCCGTTTATTGGCCAGCCTTTTTAATGGCGGCGCAAATTCCACTTCCGAACAAAGTTTTTGCGCACGGTTGGTGGACTAATGAAGGTCAAAAAATTTCTAAATCTTTAGGAAATGTTATCGATCCTCATGCTGAGTTAGAATGGCTCAAAACCTTTGGTTGCGACGACTCGCAAGCAGTTGATTACTTCCGTTATTTCTTGTTGCGTGAAGTTCCTTTCGGCAATGATGGCGATTATTCCCGCAAAAATTTTACCACCCGTATTAACGCTGAATTAGCGAATAATATTGGTAATTTAGCGCAAAGAATTTTGTCGATGGTTTACAAAAATAACGACGGAAAAATCGTCAATATTTCCTACTACGATGATGCTAAGGAATTGCTCGAGAAAGCTTATAAATTGCCAGCAGAAGTCACTTTCGAAATGAATAAATTTGCCTTTGATGAAGCGATTGAAAAAATCGTAAATTTTGCCCGTGCTTGTAATTTGTTTGTTGATCAAAAAGCGCCATGGACCATGAAAAAAGAGCATCGTTACGAAGAGATGAACATGGTGTTGTCAACAATTGCTGAAAGTTTGCGTTGTCTTGCGATCACTCTCCAACCTTTTGTTCCAACGATTTCGGCTCGCATGTTAGATTTGCTCAACGTTGAGAAAAATCAGCGCGATTTGAAATTTGTAAATGGTGATTTTTCTTTAAAAGCTGATCACAAAATTAATGAGCCAAAAGGTTTATTCCCAAGGCTTGAAACCAAAACTACCTAATTGAAACAATAAGCTTTATGTCGAAAAATTTTAACACTTCAAACGAATCTTTCCGTAAGATTATAGGTAATGGCATTACTTACGTAGTTCCAAAGTTTCAGCGGGACTATTCTTGGGATAGTGAGCAATGGGAAGATTTGTGGCAGGATATTATCGAACAACTGAAAGAAAAAAATACCGATGAACAAAGTCACTACATGGGTTATTTAGTGTTGCAGTCGGTCAATGACAAAGAATTCAAAATAATTGATGGGCAACAAAGAATTACTACTTTGATGATATTGATTCTGGCGGCATTAGAAAATATTGGTCGTTTGATAGAGAAAGATTCAAACGATACGAATAAAAATAACAATAAAACACGATTAGATACCTTAAAAAACACCTATATTGGATTCACCGATCCAGTATCTTTGGTTACTAAGCCAAAACTAAAACTTAATAGAAATAATCAGTCCTATTTCCGTTCTTTGTGTAATTTAGGAGGTCATGTTCAACAGACTAAGATTAAAAAATCGGAACGTCTTTTACTAAAAGCAAAAAAGTTTTTTACTAAAAAAATAGAAGATAGTGAATTTGCGGAAGATGGAGGAGAAATAGCTCGGTTTATTGATAAAATGTCTGATATTTTGTTTTTTACTTCGATAACGGTAAGCAATGATCTAAATGCCTATAAGGTATTCGAAACTCTTAATGCTAGAGGAGTTAAGTTATCAACTCCTGATCTTATAAAAAACCACCTATTTTCAATGGTTGATGAAAAAGGTCAGATAAGTGATGAGGAGATAGAGCAGTTAGAAGATAAATGGGAGTCTATAACACAAAATCTAGGAAAATCAGATTTTTCACAATTTATTCAGGTTCATTGGAACAGTAAAAATAAATCGACCAGACAAAATCAACTTTTTAGGGCGATTAAAAGTAGTATAACAAACAAGAGTCTACTGTTTTCTTATTTGAACGAACTTCAGGAATCATCAGAAATTTTTGCCGCTCTGGATAGCGATAAAAATCACGAAGAAGAGTTCTGGATTGGAGATGAGTTTAAGATGGCAAAGGATCCGCTAAAAACTTTGAAACATTTTAATATTAGTCAGCCTTATTCACTTCTGATTGCGGCTTACAAAAATTTTAGCAAAGAAGAGTTTTGTAAAGTTATTGGTTACATTGATGCAGTGTCGATTCGTTATAACGTGATAGGTCAACGTCAGGCAAATGATCAAGAAAGAATTTACAACCAAATTGCTTTAGAAATTTCAGATCAAAGAATTAGAAATCTTTCCCAGATCAAAGAAAAATTGAAGGAAATTTATATTAGTGATGATGATTTTAGATCTGATTTTTTGAGGAAAGAGATAAAAACAAGTCAGTCTGATAAAAAAGCACGCTATCTTTTGATGAGATTAGAGAAATCAATCAATGCAGGATTTTCAATTGATGAAAGTGAAGTTACTTTAGAACATATTTTGCCGCAAAAGTGGGAATCTTATACATGGTGGTCTAACAACGATTTCGAGGAGGGAGATTCTAGTTCTTTTGGAAACATGACTTTGTTAGATAAAAAAACCAATAAGGATATTTCAACCAAGCCATTTCAACAAAAGAAGATCTTATTTGGTGAAAGTTCTTATAGAATCACATCTCAACTTGCTGAATATGAAGAGTGGAATCATTCCACAATCATAAAAAGGCAAAAATGGCTTGCGGAGCAGGCTGCAAAATGTTGGAGGATAGAATTCTAAACTATGCAATTTTTTTCTGAATCAAAAAATCGCGCTCTAATTCTGATAACTTTTTCGGCGCTGATTTTTACACTTTTCACTTTCAGTTTTGTTTCAATTGCCGAACTGAAAATTAAAGCCAAATCGGTTAATGCCGTAAATCAAATTAGCTTTTCTGGGATGGCGGAAGTCAACGCTGTTCCTGACATTGCCAGCTTTAATATCCGTGTTTACGAAACAGCGCCAACCACATCAGAAGTTGAAGCCAAAGCAGCGACTAAAACCAATAAATTAATCGAATTACTCAAAGAAAACTTAGTTGAAAAAAAGGACATTCAAACTGCTGATTATCGCATTAATCCGAAATACAGCTATCAGAATCGTCCTACTTACAAGCAGATTTTGGAGGGTTACGAAGCTTCACAAACTATTTTGGTAAAAATTCGCGACATCAAAAAAGCGGGAGAAATTTTGAGCAAAATTTCGGCGTTAGAAATTTCTGAAATAAATGGGCCATTTTTTGAAGTTGGCGATATTGAGAAATTGAAGTCGCAAGCTCAGTTAGAAGCGATTAAAAATGCTAAAGAAAAAGCTCGAGAAACTGCCAAAAATTTAGGCGTAAATTTAGGAAAGATTGTCAGATTTTATGAAGAACCTGTCGGTAATTTTAGGTCGCCGCGTCCAATGATGATGGCCAAAATGGCAAACTCTGAAAGCTTTGATTCTGCACCTCCGCCGCCAATTGAAGGTGGTGAGCAAAAAATTACGTCGCGTGTTTCAATCACTTACGAAATCCAGTAATGAAAATAGTTTCTTGGAATATCAATTCACTGCGGTTGCGGCTGCCATTGTTGGAAAAATTTGTTGAATTAGCCAATCCAGATCTGATTTGTCTGCAAGAAATTAAAGTTGCTGATGAAGCGTTTCCGCTCAAGAAAGTCAAAGCTTTGGGTTTTGAACATGTAATTTTTTCTGGTGAAAAATCTTACAACGGTGTGGCGATTTTATCGAAATTTCCGCTGACAAAAGTTGAGGCAATTGATGTCGAAAATTATGGTCATAAACGTCATATTTCTTGTTCACTTGAAACTAAAGTTGGCGAAGTTGAATTGCATAATTTTTACGTGCCAGCAGGTGGTGATATTGCTGATGTTACGCTTAATTCAAAATTTGACCACAAGCTGAAATTTGTTGATTGGATGCATAATTATTTTACGCCGCAAAAAGACAAAAAAATCATCATGGTTGGCGACATGAATATTGCGCCACTTGAGCATGATGTTTGGTCACACAAACAGCTCCTGAGTGTTGTTTCGCACACACCAATTGAGGTGGAAAAATTGATGCGTTTGCAAAATGGTTTGAACTGGATTGATACCCATCGCCATTTTGTTGATGAAAAACAAAAACTTTATAGTTGGTGGAGCTATCGCGGGCTTGATCCTCTAAAGTCAGATCGCGGTCGTCGATTGGATCATATTTGGGCAACGCCAAATTTAAAAAATCATCTCAAGTCGATGAATATTTATCGTGATTTTCGGATTGAAACTCAGCCATCAGATCATGTGCCAATTGAAACAGTTTTTGACTTATTGTGAAAAAAATCATCTTACACTCACAAGCTGAGATGGCGGATTTCGCCAAGGAATTAGCATCATCATCGCAAACTGGTGATGTAGTTGCTTTGAAGGGCACTTTGGGTGCGGGTAAAAGTTTTTTTGCGCGAAATTTTATTAATGCGCTGCAGGAAAAATCGAGTGAAGTCTTAAGTCCGACTTTCAATTTAGTTTATTCTTACGACACTAGAAAAGGTGAAGTTTTTCACTTTGATTTATATCGTTTAAAAAGTGCGGACGAGCTTGAAAATATTGGCTTTTTTGAGGCTTTAAAAAATGGTATTTGTTTGATTGAATGGCCAGAAATTGCTCAAAAATTTTTGCCGAAAAATTATACTGAGATTGAGATTAAAATTCTTGGGGAAGAGCGCAGAGAAGTCGTAGTTAAAAAATTATAAAACCCTTCTGTCGGTTGAGCTTGTCGAAACTTCGTGAGAATCCTGCTGCTAAAATGTAGCAGAAAGAATCTCACGAAGTTTCGACAAGCTCAACCGACAGAAGGGATATGGAAATTATAAAATGGAAAAATTTGAATTTGTTGTAACCGAGAACGAAGAAAACTTGCGTCTTGATAAATTTTTGACGCTGAAATTTTTGGCGGAAAAACCAGAAGTTACTCGTAGTAAAATTCAGAATTTGATTGATGAAAAATTGGTGTCTGATGATAAAGATCAGGCATTCAAATCTGCTTCGCAAAAAATAAAATTGGGTCAAAAAATCTCGGTTACTTTGCCAGATCCAAAACCTTCACATTTATTGGCAAAAGAAATCCCATTCGAAATTGTTTTTGAAGATAAAGATTTACTCGTAATCAACAAACCTGCCGGACTTACGGTTCATCCCGGCGCAGGCAATCAAGACGATACTTTGGTGAATGCGCTTTTGTTCACTCACGCTAATAAACTTTCATCAATTAGTGGCGAATTTCGTCCGGGAATTGTGCATCGTTTAGACAAGGATACTTCGGGTTTGATGTTGGTTGCGAAGAACGATTTCACTCACCAAATTTTGAGCCAAAAATTAAAAGATCGCGAGATTAAAAGATCTTATCTCGCCTTTGTTTACGGAGTTGTTCAGCCCGCGAAAGGTATGATTGATAAAAATATTGTGCGCTCAAAACACAATCGTTTGAAGATGTCGATTTCACGAACTTTAGGGCGTGATGCTATTACCAATTACGAAACTAAAGAAGTTTTCTGTGAAGGATTTGCTAGTTTGGTTGAGTGTAAATTGCAAACTGGTAGGACGCATCAAATCCGCATCCATCTTGAGTCGGTGAAACATTCTTTAATTGGAGATCAGCTGTATAATTCGGCGAAAAGGATGCCGCCAAAAAATTTATCGGAAGAAGCAAAAATGTTAGTTCGCGATTTTCCGCGTCAAGCTTTGCACTCTTACAAAATCAGCTTTATGCATCCAAGATCAGAAAAAGAAATGTCGTTTGAAATTCCGCTTCCTGATGATTTAAAAAAACTCGCCAAATGTCTCAAAGAATCGTTATAATTTCAGGGCCGACAGCCTCTGGAAAATCAGGGCTGGCGCTAAATTTAGCACAAAAAAAAGACATTGCGATTATCAATGCGGACTCACTTCAAATCTATGAAGGCTTGCCAATTCTGTCTTCGCAGCCTTCAGATTTAGAAAAGCAACAAGCTAAGCATTTTTTATATTCACATTTTAAGCCGCACGAAACTTCTTCAGTTGGAATTTGGTTAAATCTTTTAAAGCCAATAGTAGAGCAGATCCGGCGCGAAAATAAAATGCCGGTAATTGTTGGTGGAAGTGGCATGTATATTTCAAAATTAGTTGATGGAATTTCGGAAATTCCTGAAATTGATGAAGAAGTTCGCAATAACTCACGCCAACTTTTTGACGAATTGGGCAAAGAAGAATTCCAGAAGAAATTGATTGAAATGGGTGAAGATGAAATTCTCGATAAACAGCGTCTTATCAGGGCTTATGAGGTTCTGCAGCAAACTGGAAAAACTTTTAGTTGGTGGCAAAATCAGCCAACTAAGAAACTTTTTCCGGATGTCGATTTTGTGCATGTGAATTTAAATCCTGATCGCAACGAGCTTTACAAAAATTGTAATTTCCGTTTTGGAAAGATGCTTGATCTTGGGGCATTTGATGAGGTTCGTAGCCTTATAAATCAGGGTGTTAGTGACGATATGCAAATCACTAAAACTTTAGGATTTTTAGAGATCCGTGATTTTATGAATGGCAGAATAAGTCGAGAAAAAATGCTGGAAATTGCTACGCAAAAAACTCGTAATTACGCTAAAAGACAATTAACTTGGTTTCGTCATCAATTCTCGCAGAAGCTTGTGTTCAGCGACACTGTGGCAGCATTAAATTTTCTAAATGATGAAATTTAACGATCACGGCATCATCATCAGTTTAAAAAAATACGGCGAGAATTCGGCAATTGTGAAAGTTTTTTCACAGCATCACGGAATTTATACCGGATTTGTGAAGTCAATTAGATCAAGTAAAGACAAAGCAAATTACCAAATCGGCAATCTCATTTCTTTTGAATATCGGGCACGAATTGAAGAAAACTTAGGTCAGTTTTTTGCGGTAGATTTGGAAAGAAGCTATTGTGCCAAAATGATGTTCGACAAATTGCGCTTAAGTTGTGTTCACTCAATATTTTCAATAATAGACAACGTTTTTCTTGAGCGAGAAGTTCACGAAAAACTTTTTGATAAATTGCAAAATTTCTTACAAAAATTGAGCGAAGAATCTTCGGATAAAAAAGACTTTTTGGCAGATTACGTTAAGTTAGAACTCAAGATTCTAAAAACTTTGGGCTACGAAATTGATCTATCTTCTTGTGCGGTGACCGAAAGTGAAGATGATCTAGCTTTTGTATCGCCAAAATCAGCGCGGGCTGTTTCTTATGAAATTGGAAAGCCTTATCAGAGTAAGCTGTTGAAGTTACCAAACTTTTTAGTGAAAGATGAAGAACACGATGAAGAACAGCTGCTTGATGGTTTAAAACTAAGTGGATTCTTTTTGCAGAAATTCGTTTTTGAAGACAAGAAAGACAGCGACAAAAAACAGCATATTTTTCATCGCGATAGTATAAAGAAATCGCTGTTAAAAAATGAGAGATCCTAAGGTTTCGATGGCATCGAATTTGTTGCCATAAAGCATGCAAAAATAAAGAGCGACGCAGATTGGCGGCCCGAAAGGAAAGCTGGAATCGTGTTTGATTCTTTGCCAGAAATTACCAAATACAGCACCTAAAATGCCGCTGAGCAGCATAAATGTTAGAAAGCAATTTGATCCTAAAAGTAGGCCAGCGATGAAGAAAAATTTGATGTCATCAATGCCAATCGCTTCGATTTTGGTAGTAACATAAAAGAATGTTAACATCAGTAAACCGAATCCAAGATAGAGAAAAGCAGCTTTGAGATTGGTAAGAGCACCGTAAGTTCCGCCGTCATTGATGCGCAGTAAAATTACAAAAATTGCTAGCAAGTATTGAGCAATGTTGGGGATGTGGTAATGTTCTAGGTCAGTTATCGACATGATAATCAATACAAAGGAAATCAGGCACAATAAAATCAATCGCAGGTCGATTACTGGGAAAGTTAAAAATATAATCATAAAAGAAAGCGCCATGCTGAGCTCGATTAGAGGATAGCGAATAGAAATTTCTTGTTTGCAATTAGTGCATTTGCCGCGTTGGAAAATCCAAGAAAATAACGGAATCAAATTTCTGGCTGTAAGTTTGAAATGGCATTTAGTGCACTCAGAACGTGAAAAAATCACGGCTTGTTTTGTGGAAAAACGATGACTCAACAGGCTGGCGAATGAGCCAAAAATTAGACCGAAAATTGCAACTAAGAAAATTTGTGCAGAAAATGGCAGCAGCAAGTTGAGATTAGAAAAAAAATTCATGTCGATAATTGATTGTTTGCGATCAGCTCTTAAATTACTTGGCTCTAAGCAGATTAAAGAAAATAAAATGAATAACATGAGTAAATCAAAAACAAGCTGCAAAGTTTTTTTAGCGCTTCTTTCTTTGATTTTTTGTTTTGCCTGTGCGCACAAACCAGCGCAAGTAGTGAATCGCGGCAAAAGTTATTACGGAAAATACAATAACTTCAACAAAGACAAATATCGTAATGTTGGTAAAAAAACGGCGGTTCAAACTGGTTTAAAAAATCATCAAGTTGAAGTTGGTGAAGGTGATACGATTTACACTATTTCGAGAAAATATCAGGTGCCGCTGCGTGACTTGATTAAACAAAATAATTTGGTGCCGCCTTACAAATTGAACAACGGCGATAAGTTAACTATTCCTGCACCGACTTATCACGAAGTTGAAGTCGGTGATACGCTTTACTCAATCGCCCGTCTTTATAAAATGAATATTGATAGTTTAGTTGAGATGAATGATCTGAAAGCTCCTTATCAACTTGAAGTTGGTCAGAGAGTCAGAATCATGAAATTCAACAGTGCCGATGAATCTTCGGTTGTAGTGGCGAGCAAAGAAAAATCTGCGACAACGGAAGAAAAATCAAAAGATTCGCCGGGATTTATCGAGAGAACTTTGGATAAAATGAATCATTTCTCATGGCCGTTACATGGTGATATTATTTCTAAATTCGGTCCAAAAGAAGGTGGTCTTTATAATGATGGAATCAATATCAAAGCCGCAGAAGGTGATACTGTCAGAGTTACTGAGGATGGTGTGGTTTCCTATGCTGGTAACGAGTTAAAAGGTTATGGTAATCTTATCATCGTTAAACACTCCGGTGGCTGGATTTCAGCTTACGCGCACTTGTCAAAAATCTCGGTTAAACGCGGACAGAAAGTAAGTAAAATGGGTAAAATTGGTGAAGTTGGGTCAACAGGAAATGTGACTTCATCGCAGCTTTATTTCGGTTTGCGTAAAGGCAGAGATGCGGTGAATCCGGAAAATTATCTAGGACGCAAATAATCATTTAAATTAAATTTATGTTCGGGTTTTTTTCAAAATCAAAAATTGGTAACGAGCTGGTGAAGTCTTCGAAAATTTCAACGGCAATTTCGCAAATTTTTAGTCATAAAAAACTCGATTCTGAAATTATTGATGAATTAGAAGAAGCCCTGATTATGGCTGATGTGGGAACTGAAGTTGCGACAAGAATCATTAGCGATTTTGCTGCGAAAAAATTTCACAAAAATATCTCAGATGCAGAAGTTAGAAGTTTTTTAAGTGCTGAAATTGAGAAAATTTTGCTGCCTTGTCAGAAGAGTTTAGAGATGAAATCAGAAGCAAAACCGCAGGTAATAATTTTTAACGGTGTTAACGGTGCGGGTAAAACTACAACAATCGGCAAAGTTGCTTTCAACCTAAAAAATCAGGGCAAAACAGTTGTTATCGCTGCTTGTGATACCTTTAGAGCAGCGGCTTCTCAGCAGTTAGAAGTTTGGGCAAAAAGAGCCGATTGTGAAATTATTGAGGCAACGAAAGATGGTGAAGATCCGGCTGCAGTTGCATTTCGGGCGCTGACTTTTGCTAAAAATAATGCGGTCGATTTTCTTCTTATCGATACGGCAGGACGACTGCAAAACAAACAAAATTTGATGGATGAGCTGAAGAAAATAAATACAGTTTTGAAAAAAATTGAACCAGCTGCGCCGCACGAAAATTTGCTGATTCTTGATGCTACAATTGGGCAGAATGCTAAACAGCAGCTCGAAGTTTTTAATCAGATTGTGGGAATTACCGGACTCGTGGTGACTAAGCTTGATGGTTCAGCGAAAGGTGGAATAGTTGTAGCTTTGGCGGATAAATTTAAGAAGCCGATTTACGCGATTGGACTTGGTGAGAAGATTGAAGATCTGCAGGAATTTGATGCTAAGAGTTTTGCTAAGAGTTTGGTGGAGTAGGTTTTGACTGCTACTGGACTGTACGAGATTGGCTAAAGAAACCCCCCGACCCCTGCGGGGCCACCCCCCTTGACAGGGGGGCGAGAGTTCGGTTTTGCCCCCCTGTCAAGGGGGGTGGCCCCGCAGGGGTCGGGGGGTTTATCCAGCTAATTTTCAATATTACGATCTCACAAAACTCCAATACTACGCAAGCTCAGCTAAACCCAAAGCAAGTATAGGAACTTCCTACCTTTTATAAAATCCAGTAAAGCTAGCCTTCCCCACAACATTTTGATTAATCATATACCCAGCAAGTGCCGCAGTAGCTGTTGCCGGCACATCAAGTTTATCAGTTTTCAGTGCATAAATTGTGAAAATATAACGATGTGCTTTGTCGCCAACTGGAGGGCATGGGCCGCCGAAATTGTAAACTCCGAAGTCGTTACGAACTTGTTTGATTCCGTCTTTTACTTCAAACTTGTTGGTTGCTGCAATTGTTGCTGGAAGGCTATTGTAGTTTAGAGGAATGTTAACTGCGACATAGTGCCACCAGCCGCTTCCTGTAGGAGCATCAGGATCATAAACTGTTAGAGCATAACTTTTAGTTCCAAGTGGCGGGCTGCTCCAGCTTATTTGAGGAAAATTATTTTCGCCGCTGCAACCAAATCCGTTGAAGACGAATTTATTTTCGATCAAAGCGTTTGGTGCGATGTCAGTACTGTTTATAGTTAGTTTAGCGTTGGCACCGTTCATTGAACAAGAAACAAAGAACGCTACTAAAAATAGTGATTTAATTTTCATGATTAATTTTTGGGTTGGTTAAGAATTTTTTAATTAAAGCCGGAATCAAAATCAGGGTTGTCGCAGTTGAACTGATAATGCCGCCAATTACTGTGATTGCAATTGGTTGCTGAACTTCTGCTCCAATTCCGTGACCAAATGACATTGGTAAAAATCCCAAGCTAGCCACAATCGCAGTCATTAAAATTGGACGGAAACGTGACAAGCAAGCTGACTTAATATCGATGTTTTTGTCTAAGCTATTAATCAAAATAATTGAGTTGAGCAAGCTAATGCCAATCAATGCGATAAATCCGACGTAAACAGAAATGGTGATAGGAATACGGCAAATAAATAACAAAATAATCGCGCCACTTAAAGCAAAAGGTACGGAAGATAATACGATCAAAACTTTGCGATAGCTGCCAAACATTTTATACAAGATGAAAAAGATCGCCAAAATGATTATCGGGATAGTAGTGAAAATTTTCTGTTTAGCGTTGTTAAAATTTTTGAAGCGACCTTTCCATTCAATAGTGTAGCCCGATGGTAAAATATTATTTTTTTTGATTTCACTTTCAGCTTCGGCAATAAATTTTTCGTATTCGGTATTTTTTAGATATATTGAAAGTGCAGCATAACGTTGACCGAAAATGCGCGGAATAGATCCAATATTAGTGCTTTCTCGCACTGTTACTACATCTTCTAAAGGAAAGCTGCCACCCTGGGTTAAATTAACGGGAATATTTTCAATCGATTGTAGGCGACGACGATTCTTTTCGTCTAAATGTAGAATAATCGAAATTGGAAATTCTGTGGCGTAGAATTTTCCGACCTCAAATCCAGCCATAGCTGAACTCAGATCAGTATTAACGTTAGAAATAGTAATTTGGTGTTTGACGATTTGGTCATAATTTGGAATTACGTCGACGAAATATCCTTGATGAATCGAGTTCACCATATCTTCCTCGATTTCTTTGATCTGCTTTTTGTCTTTGAGTACATCGTGAATTTTTTGATTGATTTCGATTAATTTGCGCAAGTCATCGCCATAAACGCGCAACGAAAGATCGGCGCGACTTCCTTCCAACATTTCATTAAAGCGCATCTCAATTGGTTTGGTGCTGACAATATCGCAATCTGGACACTCTATGCTTTTGAGTTTGTCCATGATTTTGTCTGACAGATTCAGGGCTTTAGTTTTGTATTGTGGTTTGAAAATCACAAATAGGTCGCAGATGTTTTGTGATGCGGGATCCATGCCTGATTTTGGTGAACCGATACGCGAGAAAACTTTGTCGATTTCCTCTTCGTTTTTTAAACTTTCTTCAAATTTTTTGGCGGTTTCAATGGTTTTGCTCAGGCTTGTTCCTTCTGGTTCTACGATAGTAAATACAAGATCTCCCTCATTCAAACTTGGTAAGAAATCTGAAGGCATAAAGAAAATTAGTGATATCGATAAGACGAAGAAAACTATACAAGATGCGATGATTTTGCGGCCATTTTTTAAAGTGAAATCAAGGCTTTCTTCGTAGCGGTCTAGTAAGTATTCAAAGGTTTTGCTGCTTTTATGTTTGATGTCTTTGATGAAAAAATATGACAAAACCGGCATCAATAAAAATGCTGTAATCAAGCTGGCGATCATTGCGATTATTACGTTGATAGCCATCGGTTGAAAAGTTTTTCCTTCAACTCCGGTAAACATCAAAATCGGAATATAAACTAAAGTGATGATCGAGATGCCGATGAAAGTTGGTTTGGCAACTTGTGCGCTCAGTGTTGCAATCATATTGGCCTTTTCTTCGCGGCTTTTAATGTGATGCATTTGGCTTACTAAATATTCAACAATCACTACCGAAGAATCGACCAGAATACCGAAATCAATTGCGCCAAGACTCATCAGATTGGCGGAAATTCCGAAGAATTTCATGCATATTCCTAAAATAAAAATGCAGAAAAGAAGTGATGAAGATACTACCAAACCGGCGCGAATATTACCCAGAATCAAACACAAAACTCCAACAACTAGCAAAATACCTTCGCACAAATTGCGCATCACGGTTTTGATTGTGGAGTTAATTAGAAATTGACGATCGTACAGAATTTCGATTTGAGTATCATCGCGGGAAGCGTTGATCTTACTGATTGCTTGCTTGACTTTGGTTAAAACTTCTTGGCTGTTTTCGCCGGATTGTAACATTACTGTGCCAATAACAGTTTCTTCTCCTTTGTAAGTTGCGGCACCAAGTCTTTGTGATTCTTCCTGTCTGATTTCTACTAATTTGCGCAATGGCAATAAATTGCCGCTGTAATCAACTTTCACCGGAATATTCATCACATCATCGAAACTTTTGATGTTGGAATAGGTGCGGACGATTTTCTGTTTATCATCTTTCTCGATGTAGCCGCCGCCAAAATTTTCGCCGATCGTTTGAATTTGATTGATCAGCTTTTGTTCGGTCATGCCATATTCGGTGATGCGGTGCGGATCGATATTTAAGTGAATTTGACGTTCAAAGCCGCCGATAGTATCAACTTCAGCAACACCGTTGACTTTCTTGAGTTCGCGCGAAATTTCAAATTCTTGCACGGTGCGCAATTCCATCAAATTATTGCCACCTTTAGGATCGTAAACTCGGTAAATAATAATCTCGCCGATTCCGGTAGTTAAGGGTGCAATAACTGGTTTGATGTTTGGTGGAATCTGATCGCCAACTGCAGACAAACGTTGCATTACTTGATTGCGGGCGAAGTGAATATCGGTGCTGTCTTTAAAAATTAGGGTGATTTGTGATAAGCCGAATTTAGAAAGCGAACGCATTTCAACTAAATTGGGAATGCCGTAAAGTTCAGCTTCGATTGGATAGGTAACCGATTTTTCAACGCGAGTTGGATCCATCCCGTAAGTTTTGCTGTTGATGACAACTTGCTTGTTGGTGATGTCGGGAATGGCATCAAGTTTGATGTGTTGTAAGCAGTAGAATCCGTAGAGAGCGACGAAGCCGAAGGCAATTAGGACATAATTGCGCAGTTCGATCAGTTTTTTGAAGAATCTTTTTCCTTTAGTCATTTTTTTGTCTTATTACTGCTGTTGGTTGAGTGGTGAGTTACTGAGTTTGGCTAAATAAACCCCCCGACCCCTGCGGGGCCACCCCCCTTGACAGGGGGGCAAGTTCGGCTCACGCCCCCCTGTCAAGGG